>Ga0209629_10003905_pt1 | contig 10871 bp, 9 predicted proteins | sample TergutCu122P5_FD_187286 | JGI IMG/M metagenome (GOLD analysis project Ga0209629, IMG submission 187286) | Cubitermes ugandensis P5 segment gut microbial communities from Kakamega Forest, Kenya - Cu122 P5 (SPAdes) (version 2) | ecosystem: Host-associated > Arthropoda: Insects > Digestive system >... | reverse complement strand
CGGGCCGCGCAGGAACGGCACCAGGCCGGGATACGTGCCGAGGAAGTCGACGCCGTCCAGGTCGGCGTCGGTGTACAGCGGGGCGACGTCGATCTGTTCCGGCGTGTGCCACCCGCCCGTGGCCGGCGGCGCCACCTGGCCGTCGGGCGGAGCGGACGGACCCAACACCACGTCCGCGAACGAGGGAATCCTGGTCATTTCGCAACCCCCAGTCGGTCGAGCAGTCCGGAGAGGAGAGCGACGACGTCCATGCTGTCGTAGATCTCCTGGTCGATGAGCGAATCGGCCGCCTCGGAGCCGATCTCGCTGCGACGTCCGGCGATGGCCACCCAGGCCACACCGGCGTCCTTGAGCGCCTGCGCGCACGCGACCCCCTGCTCGGCGTAGACCTTCGCGCTGGACGCCAGGATGACGACGCGGTGATCTGTGGCCGCGAGCGCCAGTTCGGCGGGCGAGGGGCCCGGGATCTCCACCACGTTCAGCCCGGCGACCCCCAGCAGCGCCGACGTGAAGCCCTGACGGGCGCCGTAATCGCGCTGCTCCCCCAGGCACGCGAGCAGCACGGCGGGCGGCGCCCCGGCGTGGGCGGCGGCATAGGCCCGCGAGCGGTCGCGCAGCGCCTCGAACGGCGCGGCATCGCGGCGCACGGGCAGACCGTGGTAGGGCGGACGCGGTGGTCGTGGCACGACGTCGTCGAGCGGGGTCTCGTCCGGCTTCGGGAACATCGACACGCCTGTCAGCGGCAGCTTCCGCGTGGCGATGAGCGCGGCCCGCGCGGCCGCGACCTCGGCGATCTGCGCGGCCACGGTGCCGTCGGCGAGCGAGCGCGCCATGCCGCCCGCCGCCTCGATCGCCTGCATCAGCGTCCAGGCGTTCCCGGCGATCTGGTCCGTGAGGTTCTCGACGTACCACGAGCCGCCGGCCGGATCGGTCACCGCGCCGAGGTGGGTCTCCTCGGCCGCCAGCAGCTGGATGTTCCGCGCGATGCGGCGCGAGAAGGGCGTCGGCAGACCGCAGGCCGTATCGTGCGGCAGGGTCGTGATGATCTCGGCGCCGCCGACGGCCGCCGCGAACGAGCTGATCGTCGCCCGCAGCAGGTTCACCCACGGATCGTCGCGGGTCAGGATGCGCCGGCTGGTCACCGCGTGCTGCACCGCACCCCGGGCGGCCTCCGGCACTGCCAGCACCTCGCCGACCCGCGCCCACGCCCGGCGCAGCGCCCGCAGCCGGCAGATCGTGCCGAACTGATCGGCCGTGGCCGCCACCCGGAACCGGATCGACGCGAACGCGCGGTCCGGGGAGACCCCCTGCTCCTCCAGCGCCCGGACGTACGCCAGGCCGGTGGCGATCGCGTACCCGACCTGCTGTACGTCGCCCGCGCCGGCGTCGTCGTACGGGGTGACGTCGACGCTCAGGGCCCGCACGCCATCCGGCGCGCGGCCGATCCAGGCCGCCAGCTTCGTCAGGTCCACTGGTTCGCCCGTCACAGCTGCCGCGCCCAGCGGGTCGATGCCCAGCGACCCCGTCGCCCCCGCCTCGTGCCCGGCAAGGCACGAGAGCAGCGCCTCGGCGGCAGCCTCCTGCCGCGTCACCGACGAGACGGAAAGATCGACCGCCTCCGGGACGACGCCCGCGAGCGCCACCCCCAGGTCGTCGGGCACGATCGCGTCGGCGTCCACCCGGAGCCACACGCCCCGGGCGCCGCACTGGAGGTCGTCGAGCACGTGGAGGTTGGTCCGGGTCGCGTCGGGGTCCTCGTGCAGTTGCTCCACGATCCACGGCGACGCCGAGCCGGGCGCCTGGGCGCCGCGCGTGAACGGCATCTGCCCCGGGTACCCGATCGGGTGGGCGTCCGTACGGGTGTACAGCGGTGCGATCGACAGCCCGTCCACCGTCACCGTCGTGAGCCGCGCCATCGCCTGCTCCAGCGTCAACTCGGAGCCCGGTGGCCGGCGCCGGTTCAGCGCCTTGAGGACCTCGGCGTCCCATTCCTGTTCGGTGGGTGAGGGGAACTCTCCCGCCAGCATCAGATCCGGTGTCGTCATTCGGGGCCTCCCTGCTGGTGCGATACAGGTCCGGTCGACGTCGGACGACGACGCCGGGCGGTGTCACCAGCCTAGTCCCCGAACCCTGGTCGTATCCGGCCGTGGGGACCAACACGCCTGCCTTACCCGGCACCCCCTAGCATGGAACCGCGAACAACGAGGAGGCCGACATGGACGCGATCATCCACCACCTGGCCCCTGCCACCGTGCTCCGCCTGGCCGATCAGGTCGAGGTCCGGCCGGGGCAGGTCGTGAGCAAGACGCTGGTACAGAACGACGCGGTCGGGCTGACCCTGTTCGCCTTCGACGCGGGCGAGCAGCTCAGCGCCCACACGTCCCCCGGAGACGCCCTCGTCACGGTGCTGGACGGCATCGCCCGGATCACCCTGGACGGCGAGCCGCACGAGCTTCACCGCGGCGAGTCCATCCTCATGCCGGCGAACGTGGCGCACGCGGTGTTCGCCGTCGAGCCGTTCCGCATGGCCCTCCTCCAGGTGTTCCCGGCGCCCGAGCAGCGCTGACGGACGACGAGGGCGGTGCCGACCGCCACACCCGGCCAGGCGCGTCAGTCCTGACGGGCATCGACCAGCGTCCCCGGTTCGCCGACCGACGACACGACCTCGACGACGCTCTCGTCCGCCGGCCGGTCCGGCGGGTAGAGCCGGGTGGCCGGGCCGCCGCGCAGCGCCAGCGTCCCCAGGATCACGACGCCCACCGCACCGCAGACCAGCGCCAGCCACGACAGGCTGACATGATCGGCCAGCGGACCGAAGACGGCCATGCCGAGGGGGCCGCAGACCGTGGCCACCAGCGTGACGACGCTCATGACGCGGCCCATCATCGCCTCGGGGATGAGTTCCTGGATGGCGGTGATGAGCGGCGTCTGGAGCAGCGGCAGGCTGAACCCCATGGCGATCATCACAGCGACGAACGCCCAGATCGTCGGCATGAACCCCATGACCATGGTGAGGCCGGCCGCCATGAGGCAGGCGATCATCATCATCGCCATGCGGTTGCGCAGGCCGCCCCACGCGGCGATGACGAGACCGCCGATGACCATGCCGAGGCTCCACGTGATCTCGACGACGGCGAGCATCCACTTCTCGTCGCCGTAGAGCCGCACGACGAACACCGGGGTCATCTGGGCGAACGGCACGATGATCGTCAGGAGCATCGCCCCCATCACCATGGCGCGCTTGAGGCCGGGGAAGCGCGCGGCGTAGTGGATGGCCTCGCCAAGGTGCCGGAAGTACCCCGCCACACCCTCCAGCTTGCGGCCGGACGGATCGATCGCCAGGCGCGGGATCGGGATGAAGAGGGTGATCCCGATGGCCAGCAGGGCCGCCACGACGTAGACCAGGAGGATCCGGCCAAGCGGCCACCAGACCAGCAGCAGCACGGCCAGCGCCGGGGCGGCCACCTGGATCACCGCCGCGATGGCCTGGTTCACCGAGTTCACCCGCATGAGCTTGCCCGCCGGGACGAGTTGGGGCACGGTCGCGTTCACCGCCGGCGCGAGGATGCCCCCACCGAGCCCCCGGAAACCGAGCGCCAGCGCAATGACCCACAACGTCTCATGTCCGCGCAGCATCAGGACGGCCAGAAGGGCGATCGCGAGCGCGATCCCGCCGTCCGCGCCGATGATGAGCGCTTTGCGCCAGTGCCGGTCGGCCCAGATCCCCCCGGGCACCGTCGTGAGCGCCATGGCCAGGGAGCTGACGACGAGTAGCAGCGCGTATTGGCCCCCCGATCCGGTTTTCAAGGTGATATACCAGATGACGGAGTAGCCCACGATGTTCGACCCGAACTGCATGAGCGACTGCGCGGTCACGAGCATGACCACGTTGCGCAACCACTCCGGGCGATCGCTCATCCCGTTAACTTACCCGGCACCCACGAGCGCCGACGGACACCGGGGCCCGGGGCCGCCGCCGCGGTCAGGCGTGCCAGACGGCGGCGAGGGCCGAGGCGACGTGGTCGAGGTTGCGCTCGTTGAGGGCGGCGACGCAGAGTCGCCCGTTGTCGACGCCGTACACGCCCCAGTCGCGCCGCAGGGTTTCCATCTGCGCCGGGGACAGCCCGGAGAAGCTGAACATGCCGCGCTGAGTTGTGATGAAGCTCACGTCGTCATCCACGCCCGCCGCGACCAGGCGCTCGGCGAGCGCGACCCGCATCGCGCCGATGCGGTCGCGCATCCCGGCGAGCTCCCGCGTCCACGACGCGCGCAACTCGGGGTCGCCGAGCACCGTTCGGACGAGCGCGGCCCCATGCGTCGGCGGGTTCGAGTAGTTCGCGCGCACCGCCAGCTTCACCTGGCTGCGCACGCGGTCGGCCTCCGCCGCGTCGGCGCACACCAGCGACAGGGCACCGACGCGCTCGCCGTACAGGCCCAGGTTCTTGCTGAACGAGCTGGCCACGAGGCAATCCACGCCCTCGGCGAGGGCCAGCCGGATCGGCTCCGGGTCGGCCTCCAGCGACGTCGCGAACCCTTGGTAGGCCATGTCGATGAACGCGACCAGCCCGCGCCGGCCCATCGTCTCCAGCACGGCGCGCCACTCGTCGGCGGTGAGATCGCAGCCGGTCGGGTTGTGGCAGCAGGCGTGCAGCACGACGATCGTGCCGGGCGCCGCGTGGCACAGGTCGTCCAGCATCGCGTCGGCAGCCACACCCCGCGTCGCCGGGTCGTAGTAGCGGTAGCGACCGGTGACGAACCCGGCGCCCCCGAACACCGCCTCGTGGTTGTCCCACGTCGGATCGCTGAACATCACCGTGGCGTCCGGGAACGTCGCGCGCAGGAAGGTGGCCCCGATCTTCAGCGCGCCCGTGCCCGCGAGCGTCTGGACGGTGACGACGCGCCCCTCGGCGACGACCGCCGCATCCGTTCCGAACACCAGCTCGCGGGCCAGACCCGCGAACACCGGGTCGCCGTCCATCGCCAGGTAGCCGCGCGGGACGCCCGCGTCGGCGAGGCGCCGCTCAGCCTCGCGGACGCACGCGAATAGCGGCAGTTTCCCGGCGGCGTCCTGGTACACCCCGATGCCAAGATTGGCCTTGTCGGGACGTAAATCGGCCTTCACCAGGTCGGCGATCCCGAGGATCGGGTCGGCGGGTGCGGTCGGGACGTGTGCGTACAGGGACATGGGTTGCAGCCTTTCGCTCGTCGCCAGTCTAGGCCGCCCCACCGCGCCACCCGTGCCGCGTCCATGCCCCGCAGACGCCCCTGATCCGCGACGGTCTCACTAGACTGGATGGTGCCTCAACGCCCACCACGATCGTCCGCCAGGAGGTCGCCATGACCCACCCCACTATCGTCGCCATCGCCGGGGCAGCCGGCAAGGTCGGCTACAACCTGGCATTCCGCGTCGCGCAGGGCGACATGCTCGGCCCCGACGCTCCCGTGGAGCTGCGCCTCCTCGACCTTCCCGACACGCTCGGGGAGCTGGAGGGCCGGGCGATGGAGCTGCATGACTGCGCGTTCCCCACGTTGGCCCACGTCGAGATCGGGGCGGACCCCCGGACCATGTTCAACGGCGTGACCATCGCACTGCTCGTCGCCGGCAAGCCACGCAAGCCCGGCGCCAGCCGTTCCGACCTGATCGGCACGAACGGCGCCCTGTTCGCCGAGCACGGCCGCTCTCTTGGGGAGGTGGCGGCGTCCGACGTCAAGGTGCTCGTCACCGGCAACCCGGCGAACACCAACTGCGCCATCGCCGCCAGCCACGCCCCCGACATCCCCCGGACCCGCTTCGCCGCCCTTACCCGCCTCGACCACGACCGCGCGAAGCACCGCCTCGCGAAGAAGCTGAAGGTCGGCGTCGCCGCTGTCACCCACATGTCGGTATGGGGCAACCACTCCTCGACGCTGTACCCCGACGTGTTCCACGCGCTCGTCGACGGCCGAAGCGCCTGGGACCGCATCGGCGATCTGGATTGGCTTGTGAACAAGTACATCCCGGCAGTAGCGGAGCGGGGAGCGACGATCATTGCCAAGCGCGGCACGTCGTCCGTGGCCTCGGCGGCGAACGCCACGGTCGCGGCGATGCACGACTGGTGTCTGGGCACGCCGCCGGGCGACTGGGTGTCGATGGGCGTGGCCTCCGAGGGCGCGTACGGCGTGCCGGATCACCTCTGCTCGTCGTTCCCCGTCACCGTCGACGCCACCGGCGAGTACCACATCGTCACCGGCTTGGAGCACAACGACTTCGCCCAGGCTCGCATCCATATGAGCGTGGCCGAAATGGCCGCCGAGTACGCCGCCGTCGCCGCGATGGGGCTGCTAGGTCCCCGCTGATCGCCCGCTCCCCGCTCCCGTGAGCCGACCGAAGCCATCGCTGACACGGGAGTCCCGCTCGTTGGGGTCATCGACAGGCTCGCCCGACGTTCGCCCGACGACCACAGTCACGCCGATGCGGGGACAACCAGCGCCAGGACGATCATCGCGGCGCCCGCGAGCCCGGTGATCGCCACGTCGAACAGCCGTGACCGCACGGCGAGCAGGCCGACGCGGTCCTCAGGCAGGACGACACGGAACAGGCCGGCGAGGCCGGTCGCACCGCCCAGCACCATCGCACCCCGTCGCCAATGGCTGACCAGGATGAGGGTCAGCCCGACGAGGAAGCACGCGACCACGACGATCAGCGGCCATTGCCGTACGAGGTACCCGCGCGGATTCCGGAACAGCCGCGCCAGCAGCGGACTCGTGCGCTCCGCCGCCGGCCCGACGATGCCCGCGGGCGTCGCGCCGGGGTCCGGCACAGTGACCTCGGCGGCCGCGGCGGCTGCCTGGCGGGGCTTGATCATGGGACGACCCCGCCGAGCCGCTCCGCCCGCTCCACTACGTTGGCCAGCAGCATCGCGCGCGTCATCGGGCCGACGCCACCGGGGTTCGGCGTGACCAACGAGGCCACCTCCCACACGTCCGGCGCGAGGTCGCCGACCGGCTTCCCGTCCACCCGCGTCACGCCCACATCCACCAGCACGGCCCCCGGCTTCACCATCGCGGCGTCGATGAGCCCCGGCCGTCCGGCCGCGGCGACGACCACGTCGGCCCGGCGCACATGATCGGCGAGGTTGCGTGTTCCGGTGTGGCACTGCGTCACCGTCGCGTTCACGCTGCGCCGCGTCAGGAGCACGGCCAGCGGCCGCCCGACGGTGAGCCCCCGGCCGACGACGCACACCTCCGCGCCGTCCAGCGGCACGTCGTAGCGCCGCAGCAGCTCCACGATGCCGTGCGGGGTGCAGGGCAGCGGTGCGTCCGTGACACCCTGCATCAGCCGCCCGAGGTTCGCCGGGGTGAGGCCGTCGGCGTCCTTGTCGGGATCGACGAGCGCGAGCATTGCGTTCTCGTCGATGCCGTCCGGCAAGGGCAGCTGCACGATGAACCCGGTGCAGGCGTCGTCGGCGTTCAGGCGGGCGATCGCCGCGGCGATGTCGGTTGGTGCCGCCGTGGCCGGCAACTCGACGCGGAGCGAGGCGAGCCCGACCTCCTCGCAATCCCGGTGCTTGCCGCGCACGTAGATATGGCTGGCCGGGTCGTCCCCCACGAGGATCGTGCCGAGGCCGGGCGTGACTCCGCGCTCACGCAACGCCGCGACGCGCGCCGCCAGTTCCGTCTTGACCTGCGCCGCTGTGGCCTTGCCGTCGATCGTCCCCGCCGTCATGGGCACGAGTCTATCCGTCGCTACCGTGCTCCTGGACCGCACGCGGCCACGTCGGGACCGACGTAGTCGGGCGCCCGCAACACCATGACCGTGCCCTCCCAGAAGACCTCGGTGTAGCCCTGGAGGATCGCCGCGTCATAGGTCTGCTGGGGCGTCCACGAGAACGGAGGCGGGCTGGTGTTGGGCCAGGCGAAGTCGACGACGACGAAGTCCTGGCGGTGCGTGCTGGCGCCGGGCACGGTGACGCGGTTGGTGTGCGTCAGGAACACGGCCGCGTGGTTGTCGGCGGCCACACAGGTGTTGGGCGGGATGACCGCGAGCGCCGGGCCGAGCGCCGACCCATCGTCCACGTGAGGCCACCAGCGGTGGACGGCCTCGGCCACGCCGGCGATGGCGATCAGCCATGCAAGCAGCACGGCCACACCGGAGCGCGCCCCGAGTCGCCGGCGCCAGGAGGCGGGGAGACGGGTGAACCCGTCGACGGCCGCGAGGGCCAGCACGATCCACACCGGGGCGTCGTAGTGGAAGATCGGATACCACAGGAACTCCCGCGCGGCGAGCATCCGCTCGGCCATGATCGGCAGCGCGATCAGGGCGTACGGCGAACGCAGGCTGAGGAACCCCACAGGGATCAGGAGCAGCAGCCACACGCCCACCTTCACCGCCGGGACGAACAGCCCGGCCACGACCGCCCACGGCCGCGTCAGGATCGTCTGCAGTGCGGCAGCGGGCGTCGACCCGAGCGCGGGATAGTCCCAGTACTGGTAGCCATTCGGCGCGAAGTGCGGAATGATCACGATCGTGACAAGCGCGAACGCTGCCAGACCGCCCACCGCGAGGCCCACACCGACGGCCCAGTCCGACCGCGTGAGCGGCCGTCGGCGGAACCACAGCGGTGGCCGCACCGGGCCGGGCTCGTCGCCGTCCGCGTCCCCCGGCCGCCACAGCAACCAGATCACCCCGACGACGAACACCAGCACGCCCATGTCCTCCCGGACACAGAGCAGCAGCCCGGCGCTGATCAGCAGCGCCCGGACCGAGCGCCGGTCGGCCGCGTCGATCACCCAGGCGACCAGCGGCACGGCGAACGCGATCTCGTGGACGTCGAAGTCGGCCAGATGAAACACCGGCCACGCGGCCAGTGCGTACACGACAAAGGACTTGGACAGTGCCGTCACGCCCCAGCGGCGCCGCACGAACCGCCACACCGGGAACGCGGCGGTGCCGATCACCAGCGCCTGCCCGACGACGAGCGCCCGCACGTCGTCCCACACCCAATACAGCGCGGCCCACAAGGCGATGATCGGATGGAAATGGTCGGCCCAGATGGTGTAGTCGTCGCCCTTGAGCGTGACGAACGGGATCTGGAAGTGGGCGTAGCGCCACACCGCCTGATCGAAGATGCCGAGGTCGTACGCCGTCGCGAGGTGGAGGTGGATGCGCAGCAGCGAGTAGGCGCCGTAGACGACGCTCACCCCGGCGAACACCGCCCAGGGGAAGCCGCGCTCGCCGAACAGGTGTGACCACCCCGATCGGATCAACCTCCCCGTCATACCTCGCCCGCCTCGTCCGCGACCGGCGCCGCGGGCGGTGGGGGCGCCGCGGACGGGCCTGCGCGCACGGAGCGCCGGGCGCCCACCACCACGCCCGTCGCCAGCCCCGCCAGCGCCATCGTCGTCGGCGCGAGAGTCCACAGGCCGGGCAGGTAGGCCCCCAGCCCGGTGAGACGGCTCAGCCCGAGGTCGCCGCCCGCCAGGCTGATCACGGCGGCGCTCAGCACGCCGACCACCACCCCGGCCAGCGCCCCGACGACCGCCGTGACGTCAGGGCGCGACGCGCCGGGACGACCGTTGCGAGCAGCGTCGTCGAGGAACGCGGTGAGCAACACCCAGGCCGCCGCGACGCCAGCAGCCACGGGTACCACCAGCCACAGCACCATCGCCTTGGACGCCACGCCCGGCGCGGGAACCGCGCCAAGCAGCGGGATCGTCGGCAGCAGGCCGACCTGCGTTGCCAGCGGCGCGACGATCGTGCCTTGTCCGAGCGAGAAGCCGGCACCGCAGGTCCACGACGCGGCCCACAGCACGACGTTGGGCAGCCACGCGGCTTGGGCGCCGAGCAACACCACCCCGCCGAGCGTGCCGGCGTCGAGCGCCCGGGTCAGCGTCACGACCTGATCGCGGTGCTGGATCAGGGCGATGGCGCACACCGCACCGCTGCCCGCCATCAGCACGCCCGCGCCGGCTGCGATCGCCCGGGGCAGGGCGTCGAGCCAGCGCGGCCCATGGAGCCGGACGATCTCCAGGTCGAGGCGCGCGCCCAGCACCCGGCCGATGCCCCATACCGCCATGACCGCGCCCACCACGAGGGCGCCGCCGACGGCCCGCGGCACGGCGTCGCGTGGCAGCGTCACGATCGCGGCTGCCGCCGCCACGCCGATGTAGCCAACCACGAACAGACCGCCCAGGCGCCAGACCCACCGCCCGCGCTCCGATGGGGGCGGGATCGCGTCGAAGGCGTGCTGGACGCCCGACGACGCCAGACCGGCGCCGATGACCACGATGACGAGTGTCAGCCCGAGCGGCGCGATGGACACCACCCCGCCACCCACCTCGACGCGCGCGAAGTGCGCGGAGAGCCACCAGCCCACGGCCAGGCGCAGCGCCGACGGCACGGGCGTCTGCGTCGCCTGCAACCAGCCGAGCAGGCAGCCGGCGGCGGCGAGGCACCAGCCGACGACGGCGGCGCCGATCCCGGCGAGCACGGCCACGACCGGCCACGGTGCGATGCGATTCCAGCGGGCATCGGGACGTAGGGCATCCACGGATCCCCGCCTCGCCATCGCGTCCCCCTCCCGCCTGCCTTCGACCCTACCGGGGCCCCGCCGCGCGACCCGGCCGACAGGCCGGACGAACCCGCGGCCGTCCGGCCTGTGTCAGCGGATCCACGCGCCGTGACGCATCACGTGGATGACGGCCAGCGCGTCGTCCAGCACGACGAGATCGGCGAGGCTACCGGGCGTCAGCCGGCCCACATCGGTCAGGCCGAGGTAGTCGGCCGGATGGGCCGTCGCGGCGAGCAGCGCCAGGTCCAGCGGCACGCCCGCGCCCACAGCCGTCCGCACCGCGCGATCGAGCGTCAGGGTCGACCCCGCGATCGTGGACGA
>Ga0209629_10003903_pt1 | contig 10874 bp, 9 predicted proteins | sample TergutCu122P5_FD_187286 | JGI IMG/M metagenome (GOLD analysis project Ga0209629, IMG submission 187286) | Cubitermes ugandensis P5 segment gut microbial communities from Kakamega Forest, Kenya - Cu122 P5 (SPAdes) (version 2) | ecosystem: Host-associated > Arthropoda: Insects > Digestive system >... | reverse complement strand
TTATGCACAATTCCGTAATAATAATAATAATAATAATAATAATAATAATAATAATAATAATAATAATAATAATAATAATAATAAAAGATCAGCACTGACTTGCTGTTGCTGCGAACTAGGTGCGCTTTTTTTGGTCACGGAGAGGATGGCGTCTTCCATTGCGAAGACTGCTGCTTTGTTTCCGGGTCATAATCGTACAGCCATGATTCATCACGAATTATGACCCTGGACAGGAAGTTGGGATCATGTCTCACTGCTTTTTGCAGTTCGGTGCACACCTGAACCCAGTAGTCTCGCTGGTCATTGTTCAAGAGACGAGGAACAAACTTTGCTGCAATTCGTCTCATGTTCAGTTCATCCCCTAGAATGTGTTGACATGACCTGTATGATTGCCCAACGTGATTACAAACATCGTGGACAGTCTGTCTTCTAGGATAACTTCATGCTCTTTCGCAATCATTTCCGGAGTTGTGCATGTGGACGGTCGACCACAATGTTTATCATCTTCCACAGATTTCCGGCCATCTTTGAAACGCTTAAACCACTCAAAAGTTCTTGCTTGGCTTAAAGCTTGCCCACCAAAGACCTCCTTTAGCATTCAGTGGGTTTCAGCTGCAGTTTTGTTGAGCTTGAAGCAAAATTTCATGGAAATTCTTTGCTCCTTAACATCTGCCATTTCGATATTAGTAGACACACATGAAAACGGTGTAAAGAAAACAGCCAAAAGTTGGAAAAACGTGCACTTATAAAGATGCCAATTGGCTGACTGACGGTTGAAAGATACAGCAAGAGGCGCCTAGCAGCGCCAGGTCATAGCACTAATGGTTTGCGCGGTTTATTAAAATTCTCAGAAATTTTGGGTAGCACCTCGTACTTACACACAAAATGCATTTTAAGATTTTAAATTTTCAAAATGCACTGCCCCATATACAGTATATAAAATACTGATATACAGAATACATTTTTTGGTATCTATAAAGGTAAAAATATCAACACTGACTGTGAATGGTTTTATAAGGTGCCTTGGAGTGGCAGAACAAAACGTGCATACATATGTATGTACACAGACACGCTCAAAATATAATAATATAAGCTGTCAGTTCATGGGGAAAAGTGAAACCCATAAGAGGCAACCAACTCTGTTCATGGTACAGAACATACATCAAACTGAAGCTCTATGTTTTCTCTACAAATACACATAATATCCTTCCACAGAAGGAGGATATGGAAAGAATAAGAAATACATCAGCATGAACATACAATGCTTGAAGTGGACATACAGATATGCCATCAGCAAGAGCAAAACCTTACCTACTTATCCATTAGGTGTGGTTAATCGGTACAGACATACAACTACAGATTAAGTTATATGCTGCTGCTGTATACATCTATAAGGCTTAGGCACTGGCCACAAGATGGATGGCTACTCAGTGTGAGTTGCTGAGGTTGGTATTAAAAGGTTCAACAGATTATTATCTTGCAGTTTAGGTAGACACTGCAAGCAGTCAAATCTTATAGAGTGATGGTGGCTAGAATTTTCTGTTTGGGGTTTGTACACTAACTATGTTCAGAAACAATAAATAATGAATGAGATAACTATGTCTTCTTGTCTGAATGATAGTCTTTAATAGGTTGTAAAGATAGAAATGTCCTTTACTTTTGGTATTGAAGGCCCTCCAAGTCCCATCTTTAGATACAGTCACCATACGAGATGAATCAGCACTGAAGCCAACATCATAAACACCTGAGGAGTGGCCAGTTAGTTCAAATACACGTGACAGTTGCTGGAATTCACCTAACTTCGAGAATTTCACCTCCCACACTTTCACATCAGGAGCAAAACCTGTAAGTCAGAAAGACAAATAATACATTATAAATTCTGTAACATATGCATATAGCACATTCTTGTATGCTAGCAGTATTGCCAGACTCATGTAAAAGATAAAATTTCCATCCTTCTAAAACAAACAAAACATATTTGTTTTATAACTGTTTTATCCTTTTAATATTCAGATTTTACGTTATTACTGCAACACACAATACCAAAAAAATTACAAGATAATTTTCTAAACTAAAAAGCACTATTCTTATTGTTGGTTCCAGTACTATTTTACACTTGTATCAAAGACCATATGGAGTTCAGAACTCATATTTGCTTTTTGCATGGGGCCTCTAAAAGCTTCATATAGTTAAGCAGCCTCAGCTGTTTTTTTTCTTGAGTTTTGCTTCAAAATTCCATGTCTTACATGACACATGTGTACTGAATAAATGTTTGATAATCCAGATTTCCAAGCCCTATACCCCACTTACAAACATGACGACGATGCCTAGAAAGTGTTCGTAAAGAGAATGTGTACAGGAAAATATTTGGACCTAAGAGGGACAAAGTTAGCAGCTGATCCAGAATGTATGCAACAGAATGAGGACTTTCATCACGTATACGTGTTACCTAGTACTGGCAGGTTACCCAAACCTTGGAAGTGACCTCACATGTCCAGCAAGTACACAGGGACAGACAAGAAATTTGGTTGGGAAATCTGCTGGAAAGCAGTCCTTGGAATATTGAGAAAGACAATGGGGGTGGATAAAAACAAATGCTGATGTTTTACATGTAAAACATGCATTAAGCTAGACATACAGCAATGAAACCACCTACAATATTTTTCTTTCCTCTCAGAGTTATATATGCACCAGATGATAGTTCAGGACTTGTCAATATAGTGCAGGTCTTGCCACACCTGTTGCACTTTGGATCCCAATTCTGTCTTCTAGACAGGCTGATTTTTGGGGATGGGTTAAATGTGACATCAACCCTAATGTAAACCTCCACTGGGAGAGCTAGATGGCCTACAAATCAGTCCCAGTTTCCCAATCTACGTACTACCCAGAAAATATCTGATCAAGCTTGTACAGAAAATGTGCTCCAGAAGGGGTGCCACACCATCTAACTGAAAGATTTGGCTAGGGTTTTCTCCATTGTCAGTACAACACATGTGTCTGTGATACATACACAGGCTGTACTGGTTACAGTTTATCTGTGGCAAAGAAGAGACCAAACACTCATTCTTCATTACATCACATACTCCCTTTCAGGCTGTTGTGTTCATGCTCAGTATGTTCATTTGGCACTTAGGAGCCCCAGATTCAACACCCATCTTAATTCACCCATCTTTACACATAGAAAACTCTTTTACGACTAAATATGATTTTGCCCAAAGAATGACCGACTGCTTCCAGCACTTTACAAATTAACCACATTAATGTATATTTGTTTCCTGTATTTGAAGTGACTGCAGCATTAATTGCTGTTTGTAAGCTGTGAGGTTCAGTGGAGCACAGCGTGCACTGTCGACTATGGGATGTTAAGCTCCAAACTTGCATGTCTTAATAATTTCTTGGGATTCCACAAGAAACTATGGTGTGTACACTCCTCTTGTTCTGGTGCACCAGGCTTTCCTACCTCCATCTTATTGAACTACCATTCTCCGTGAAGTTGTCCGATGGACTTGTCATCATATTGATGTATCCTGTATATGTGCCTGAACCTACACTTAACATGAATTATCAATTCAAACTCACTGAACCACAAAACACACTGTGTCTTCTTCTGCTGAAAGTTGACAGTATTTCCTGAATGACAACCCGTGTGACTCTGGTCACAGCACACAGGAAAAAGTGTGGGTAGGGTAGGGCCTTACGAAGGTAACTTCAAGTTCAGCAGAAAAATGCATTTAGTTGGTTTCAATGTATCTACAGCAGCCAATATATAATTAATATCTAAAAATTTGGAATTCATTTTAGTCCACCCAGCATGAGGACTGATCTGAGGGATGTTGCGAGGGGGGGACAGGGGTGCAACTAGCTCAGGATCATGTCCACAGGCAGGTGGCTACATTAGTAATGTCAAACATTTGGGTTCTACTCCACCATTGTTGGTAGGCTTATTTTAAAAGGCATATTACATGGTCTTCAAATTGTGCCTACATTGGTAAAAGGGTAAGTAATATGACTGGTAAATGGTAAACGAATGCTCATGCAGGACATACCTACTGTGTCACTTACTGCACTCATGGGTCAGGCTTATTCATGTTACAAACGGTAAGCAAATGCAAGGGCTGTTGAAACCCAACTTGGTAATGGGTGTTGATATGTGCTGTTTATCTCCAAATATCTTTCTACACATCATCTGACAGAAATACATGATATTGCCATGGCCTAGGGCCTGAGCAGATGCAAAAGTTCAAGCATTCTGGGAAACACTTGTAAAATCTATGAAAATGGCTTCCTTCATATGCATCCTTCAGTTAACACTTCTTACCATTTGGTGGAACCTACACACCAGTGCCATGACATACCTGAAGCAACCACAAAACGAGCACATGGTGAGATCTTGGCACATATTGTGGTCATGAGATATGTGTCTGCCTTTGCCAACTGCTCTCCTTTTAAGTCCCATACAACCAAATCATTCTTCTCAGAGCATGACATCATGTACTTGCCATTGCAAGCAATGCCAAGACCAACCACATCATCGGCATGAAGCTGGAAGACAATTGTTAAGTAATGCACAATAATAAGAAATATAAAAATGTAACTACTACAATTCAGATGTTTGGCAGTACCCTATCACTGCCACAGTAAAAAATTGTTCATTGAAGTATTCTGTTTTTCAAACTGCACATTATTTATGTTCTATGATAATAGTATTAAAGAAAAATCATATATATATATCCTTAATGTTCTTACATCAAGGTGCTGCCCTTATTGCACTCACAATGCCCTTCTCATAAAAGCAGTGTGGTCCAGATAACTAAATTTTTAAGCAGAAAAACTTACTCTTACCTTAGGAAATGTCACACCTTTAGTGACACCACTGATCCAACCATCAGGCTTCTTAGCAACCTTATATACTTCCATCAGTCTTTCAGCAGCTTTGTGTATGATGAATGCCTTCGAATCTGGACTCCATTTAATAAACTTTGCGTGATCAAACTCTATGTTGATTCTCAGACACTTGTGATCTTTCTGATCCCAGTTCTTAGTGCTCCATATCAAAACAGCTCGATCTGAAATGAAAATGTTAAGATTCACTGTTCACATTCCTGCCACACACACTTCTTATGTAAAACAAGAGGGCAGATGGTGTACTCAGTGAAGCAGTACAAGGACTTCAACAAGGCTTTCTTTACTTTCATAATGTCCTACAGTTCTAACAGTACATGTGTAAATGTAATTTAATTTATGCCCATAAGAAAAGCAGGGTGCTTTGTGTGCTGATTTTCACAAACTCATGAAGTGTCAACAGCACTGTGTGCAGATGTATTATATTGAATCTCACCCAAATCAGAAAACAAATGCACAAAGGACATACAGACATTCATTTACAACCCAGTGGCTTACACTGTGCCAAGTTTCACAAAACTTACAGCCATTAAAAAAAAAATTATGAACATCTTCTGTACTTAATGTTATACTTGTAAAAATCTGACTAAAAACGTAGATGATACAGGCAAAATTTATTCATGCCCTTAGGTAAAACATGGCTTTTACTAAATTGATTTTCATGAAACTAATTACTCAACAACATTAAGTGGATGTCTTCTATATTGACTTTTACCCAAATCAGTCAAGGATGTGGGAAGTATGAAGGGGGGAAAAAATAATTTATGTGCCTACATAAGTGATGTCAATTGACCAATTGTCAAGAAATTTATGCTTGATTAATCATTTTTTGTCAAGAACTCCTATATGCAATTTCACAAAAATCTGTCAGTTTAGTACCTGATGCCTTGACACAAATGGATAGACATACACAGTATCCACAACAGGTGGTTCTTTTTCTCTTTGTAAAGCACACCTAGCTAGAGTGGAAAAGTGTTCTTCAATCTAGGGCACGTATATTTTCTAGGCACATTCTTTATAATTTTAAAATCAGTGGTGTTGCTCTATTACAGATACAAATCTACTGTTTCAAAGGTACAAATACTACGAAGAGATTTGCTTTTCTTTGCCCTAAATAGTCCTCGTGTCCAAAACATTTCAAATAAAATTTATCAACCTTAATTGGATCCATATTTTATGTGACATAACAGTTATTTGCACAATGAGCCATTGTTCAGAAAACTAAAAAGTTAAAATTTGGATTTCATGTAAAGCAGATACTACATTAAACTCTCACTGTATACACCACTAATAATTCATATTGCGTTCTCAAGTGTGTGCAGGCTATCAGAATTTGATTTTCCCTTCAAGCAGAAAACTGGGAAAGCACTTAGAAACTGAAGAGTCTGGTCTTCTGGCAAGTGACCCTGCACCACTGGGTAAGTGGTTCCCAGTGTTTCACAGGAATGTGTCACATTCATTTTAAACAGTTCAGTGTTCATGAACACTCCCATAATGAGAAACTGGTCACAGCTGCTTCCTGCTACATCCTCTCCAGTTCATTATTCACAACCATCTGCTACATAATATCTGAACTTGAACAAAATGATGTTCAATAATTTAGATCAGAAATATCTTGAGTGAATGAGTGCTATGTTAGTTCTTGTTTATGAAATTCAGTTGACCTACTGTTTGGTCATCCAGAGCACTTTTATGCACACAGATACATTCTTTCACTTGTACAGTAAAATTTCATAAATGGAAATATTTAAAGGGAAGTACACAGTAGTGGTAAATTCTACCAGACTATTAGAGATATCATTTGTAACTGAAAATTTTCAGGTTACATTCCATAAAATATATAATCTGCCTATTCTGACATATGGATGCAACTAATGAGAAATGTAAGCAAATACAAAGGTGGGACACAATGTAAAGCCCAATGGTTATGTTATGTGCCACCATATTTTAACATTAAAAAATTCTACATTCTGCCCAGTGAGTATATTTCAACATTTTGTATGCACCTGTGAACAGCCATTATTTCCTTCAGCAACATTACCTAGTGAAAGAGTTTTCTTACTCTGCAGTATCAACTAATCTTTAAACATACAGGTAGTCCTTGTTTTATGCCCTGGTTGTGTTGCTGAGAAAGTGGGTGTAAATCAAACATGACATTCCCATAAGAAATAATAAAGTAGGTAGAGGTTTGTGGCAATCATAATGATGACAGCCTCTTTGTATATGGTATATATTATATACATATACTTATACAATCAATGTGTTCCTGAGATTAGTAAAGTAATATAAATTAATATTTATTCTTAACCTACGTATATTGGAAAGGGATTCTAAAGATCTTCCATACACTGATGTTAAATGCTGGATGAAAGGACTTAGCATTATCAGCAATTGTACATACAGTAATCTTGGTCAGGCCAAGGGCAAGGCAGATATTAGCAATGTGTTCACCTTTTCTCCAGCCCACTTATTACGTCTGTCTTCCATTCAGACTGCAATTCACTGTTTTTTCATTGGGACAATACTAGGGGATGTAGATGTATGTATCTCATTAATGTTGGTACTGTTAATAAAGGCACATAAACACACCACAGATGATCACTGTGAACAAAATGAGGTGACTGAGGCACTTTACAGTGAGTTCACTGCCTCCCAGTCTTGAGGGTTTTGTATAATCTCAGCAGTACCTCATGTGGATCTAGCCAAAGCGAGTTAAACTGAGTATGAGGGAGGCATGAACTGGAAAGTGGTGCAAAGTGTCGAGACGCATTCAAGCAAAAAAAGCGTAAAACAAGGATTCCCTGTAATTCAGGTTAATCATTGTCTTTCAAAGGTTATGCATGATCTAAGAGTACAAATGTAACAAGAAAAGTTGATCAACTTGATAAAACAGAATGGCCATGCATTATGCAGACAATAATAAGATTAGTATGAATCAATGTCATATGGAAGGCCTCTCTCCAGCAATAATGCAGCTGGAGCATGTGAATGACCAATTGCCTGTCTAGTGCCAACATTAAGAATGAAACGACCAATAACTCCACTCCCTTCACAGCATACATAGGGGCTTCACCTTCACTATACACTGATTAACCATGCACAATTCTGTCTTGCTTCTTGCTGTATTGATAATCATTTAAAGATCATGCATAACAGTATTAATTTCACATTAAACAGTGCAAACATATGAAGTTACTGAGATCCTCAAAACACTCCTGATTGACATTCAGATCGCAGCAATGGACTGGCTATTCAGCAGTCAGTTCATGTTCATCCTCCTCCTCTATGTAAATGATAATACTTTGAAATAACCCACAATCCTTCCTTCATGATTCAATGTACACCATAATATTGATACATAATTTTAATGAAACCATGCTGTCGGCCAAAGCACTGAGGTTTTGTACAACGTACATTAGTTTCCAGAAAAATGTGGAGGAAGTATTTTAAGTAACCCATGAACACTTTTTCAACCAGTATGTGCCATTATGACTTGCTCAGTGCCATGTAACTGCTTCAGCTGATGCAGTGTTAATGGGCTACAAATGAAGAAGAAAATAAACCACGGTAAATTATGTTCTGAGAATTTCAATGTGCTACCTACATTTTACTACAAAGTGCCCAGTGCCTACCATCACATCATCACGCTATACAGAACAGTGGAGACATATGGTCCGAAGTATTCTGTTTTAGATCTCAAAACTTGACTGGAGCAATGACTGGTTTCAAACACCATCTAATGTATCCTGGGAAAATACCCACTAAAAATGACAATGCATGAAATACATGGCCAGTCTAAAATCAGTGGTGAAGAGAAAAACCTCTCCCTGCCAAAAATAAAACCCCAATTTTCCAACACACCACCAGTTACTTTGCCGTTTTCAGTGGTATCCAATTAAAGCATCTGCTGGGTACACTACATTGAAAGAAGGGCATGGTCATATAAATTATAATTTTTCAGAAAATACAAGCATTTAAAATACTCAGCTAGGTAAGGCAGATTTGAATCTGTGCAACCACGATTATTTAATAATTTTCAGTAACAAATTTCGTTTCCATAAAGGCACGAAGTGTCAATTCAAAGCAAAGTTTTTGTATACGCAAAGAAGCACAGACTGCTTTCTCTTGGATTATAATAATCCTCCAAAAAATGAATCAGATATCTTGACATCATACATCATGCAAGAGAAAGCTCACAATTGCTATGTCGCTTCATGCCACTGGAGAATGCACAAGTTACAGTACTGAGTGAGGTATGATTCTGAATGTTGTGTAGGCAAGAATTTTGAAGGTGGTGGTGGTTGTTGCGACTGACTGCAGGGTACTCTTCCAGATATTTAGGTGGTTCATCCCCATTGTGCGCGCTTACAAGTATATTGATAAGTGGGTATGTAAGTCAAACACAACAAAATTTATTGGGGTTGTAGATTAAGTATGAAACATTAATTACAAGACATTTTTATTAGAATTGCAATTTAAGTACGAAACCTTAATTACAAGACATGTTTCGGCCTCTAGAGGCCATCATCAAGTCAAGACTCGGGTATCCTGGAGGGGAGTTTGAGTTTAGGTGGCTATTGGTATAGGTAGGGGTCGTTGGAGGATCGAGATCTCGTTCTTCCAAATGTACTACAAAGGTACATTGGTAAATGTGGTGGGTATAACCTAAGGTTAACAAACTTGAGGCTATGTATATAGCAGGGTGTAAAACAAACATAGGCTGCCTTAAAGGCCATAAATGAGGTATATCTGTAGTGAACACTTGGTGACTATAAATGGGTAAGTGCACAGAACTAGGATGCCATGGCAAGTGCACTTATGTATAGTATAGTAGCATATGTCCACTAAACGTAGAATGTCCTAATGGGACCGGGCTGGACGTTCTGCCAATGCTGCGTAAAAAGTATGCTCCGTACAAAAGTGTGTCACGTCGTAACCTGCAAGAGGGATCGTCATGGGAGGCACAACACTGCAATGGGACGTACTCTTCCAGAATGTAAATGGATAGACCCGGGGGGGGGATGTGATGAGACATACACTGGATAATCAATGTCTTTGTTGTACACCTGAAATTGTTGTAGGATCCACTCAATTCCTGCAGTATACCTTTTTTCCCCTCCAGGGCTAAAACCCACCATGCCCATACCCATTATTTTTCAAGGGCAAGAAAGTATGCTGATATTGGAAACATTCTTTCAGGCAAAGTTGACTGGGTACAGGGAGACGAAGTGCCTTTCACTTTATTTAATGATACTTATATAACTTCATGTCATATTGGTTGAATGGTAGGACAGCTGTGAATGACAAATTGAGATGTGGAAGGGAACAACTGTGATCTACTTTAAGGAAGTGGGGGGGAAGTCAAGGTAACTTGCCTCTAGGGAAAAGAGATATGTTACTAATGCTTGTATTGTATTTTTAAAACACAACAATCAAAATGATACAGTGCAAACAGAAGCAACAAATGAATGTAATAAAACAACTCATGCCAGTACAAAAACTACACACTCCTTGTCGGGGGGGGAATACATACATAAGAAAAACATTACTTTAATCTAAGTACAGCATTTCAAACTCATCTTTTGTAGTAAAGATCACAGTACACCACACCTTAACTACAGTGCACAAAAGTAATATTAGCTACAAAATTCTATACACACATCAGCATGCTCACTGGTGGACAGTCCAGATTACAGACATGGACAAGTAAAACTTATGATATTCTCCCTTAAAAACAAGAACCACAACATTTCAATATGTGATATATGTTAAGAAAAGTAAAGCCTTCTGCACGTCATCTTTCACATAGTATTACTAAGAGATCACCCTGTTCCAGGTAACTAAACAAAAATCAAAATTTATATGGCCATTTGCAGGAAAACTATATCTTGACATTTCACAGCCACAGTAAGTAAACCTAAATGTTTTTCTCACAGTATAAATATCCAACATAAAAAAAAAAAAACTGCTTA
>Ga0209629_10003902_pt1 | contig 10875 bp, 10 predicted proteins | sample TergutCu122P5_FD_187286 | JGI IMG/M metagenome (GOLD analysis project Ga0209629, IMG submission 187286) | Cubitermes ugandensis P5 segment gut microbial communities from Kakamega Forest, Kenya - Cu122 P5 (SPAdes) (version 2) | ecosystem: Host-associated > Arthropoda: Insects > Digestive system... | reverse complement strand
CACACACACACACACACACACACACACACACACACACACACACACACATATATATATATATACTTGGTATGTGGATGACTGAAGTCCTGATGTTACTTTGTGAGATAGGATTCTTTTACTTCAGGAATTACAAGACATCTTCCTTGTATTCATTTTTTTAAATGTTCACTACAATACAAAACAATTTACATCACAATGCAGGTCAGCAAACAATACATCATGCTTATCAAACTCTGATCATAGTGCACTGCTGCAGGACAGTACAATCACTGGTCTTGCAACATTGTGTCAACATTCAAATCAGTGTAAGTAGCTCTGCAGGTTACTCCACTGCACAGAATGGATGACACAATAAATGCTGACTACATGCACAGAGTACATAACAATGCCTTCAGATCACACTCAAGATAAAGGTTGGTGCCAGGTGTAGTTCAGTTCAGACAATATTTTATCACTGTTACACAAAGTACAAGTGACAGAGAAATGCCAATTAGATATACCAGTTCGCATAAAGGTTTCTTTGTATCACAGCATGACTGGTTGGCACTGAGAAACTCACCAAAGCTACCAGGACAATCCGCATGACCCTGCAATTCCTCCCACTCATTGTTTCATACCAGGACACAGCACACTCAGAAGTTGGTGGCTTGTCCTCTGTACAGTCCATGACAGGAAACAATGGACTCCACACTCCAGTCTGACTACAGCAGAGATAATTGAAATTCATCTAGGTGTATATTTATAACATTTGCATATACAGCTGAATTTTGGTTGCCTCTCTGAAGGTCATGCTTGGGTATGGAGTAACCAGGCTGAGCTAGTGACATGGGTCTGAGCCTTGTCACAATGTTGAAAGAAAAGCAGACAGTAGTGGGCAAATGTTTGCATGAATTGTTAAAGAAAATAAAATTTTGAATTATTCAACTGCTAGTAATCACAGGGCTGTAATGTAGCTTAAAATTACATATTAATCATATTTTGAAAAATAACCACATTAAAACGGACACAAGTTCTGTCTTTAAAGTTGAGGAATATCACATGCGTCATACTGTGTAGCTATTTTTAATAGTAAGTGATTCTGAATTAACTAGGTTTTACTGTAGTAAATTGCATTAACACACCGTCATGTAAGACATTGAAATTAAAGGTGCATTGTTTCCAACAAAACCTACAGCTTCCTTAGTCACACAATGTCAACAATACTATACAATTTGCAGAAGTGCTAAAGAACATAAAAATTTTAACACTTAAATACAAATGTCAAATCAACCAGACAATTAAGCACTAGACTGACTATACTGACCTTTGTTTCTTATTGACTTTGTCAAATCCAACAACTTCTGCAATACAGCTATTCATCTGACGTTGCAAATCAGCCAAATTTCCTTTGTCGATTCCTGCAGTTTTATCATTCTTCACTTCTCCATACCGACTCCTAATAGCAGCTGGGCAAGACATGCCTAAATTCACCTTCTCCAAGCGAACAAATGATCCTGATGTGGAATGCCTATATTGCATCAGAAATATGTAAGATTATTAGAACAAGATAAACAATAACAAAATGAAACTACATATACACTATATCATAAAATCCTGAAGTCCCTCTGTGAGGAATATTGTTATGTACTTTGTACATGGAAGTCTTACAAAAAAAAAATACTTCAAACCTTTAATTTGACATTAATCTTTTGAAGCCCAGTTGAACAGCATGTACCACTGGCTGTAATAATTTGTCACACACACTGTATTTATGTGTTTTGCATGACTATCACAATAATCAACTACCATTTCCCTAAATATCACTAATTGGTTTTTATTATGGACTGTATCAATTGCAGTTTTATATAACTGGTGTAAATTTCAGATGAAAGTAAAACAACATGACTACACTATAATAAAGATTCACTGCTACAATTCTTGACAAAAGCAGGCAAATGTGTTGAAACAAATTACTGCATGAAGCTGTTAACTCCATTAGAAATGTGCAGCTGACTCAGCATTCTGTCATGTTATCCAGATGGCAACAAAGTCATCACAGAAACCCACAATAAGAACTCATCGCGAATCACTCCAATAAAGTGCACATCACTGTCACGGACTTCTTTAAGAGCAGTTAAATATCACCTTCCTATGTGTGCCTAGGGCTCCCAAGTGCCTTGGTACTTCAAGGTCTTTCAAATAAAGCCTATGTGAGCAATTCACACTTTTACATTATCGATTAATTATTCACAAGACAGAGGACAGTTAACAGGTTCAAAGCCTGATATTTGCTACAGGACAATTACTAAATATTCATTAAAGTTGTAAGCATCTAGAAATTGCCTCAAAGGGTAAGCAAACAGACCGTTTGGAAAGAATAGCTTGTAGAGAGTTAATTTAATACAACATGTTAACAAATTTAGTAACAAGGATATTAAGGCGATGTGGAACTGTTACAATAATCCATTTCTTTGCTGCATACATAATCTAGACATTTCATACAGAAACACTTAGTAACATGATTTATATGACTTTACTTTATTATTTCAAAAAGGACAATGCCCATTTCATACTCCACTGGATGCATATATCTGAATCTATCTGTACTCTTAAAGAAAGAACCCTTCTCATTTAGGATGTAGTAGATTTCTGAACTTTGTCCATCGTACAGTATTTTGAATACACCACTATGTTTTGGGAACTGAATCTGTTTCTGTCATCATGTAACATGGTTGGGAGGTGCCTACACAGGTGTATCCCATAAAACGAGCTACTGGTGATTAAAAATAATTCTTCCTAGAGGACCTGGGTAGGTACCACACCACTTCTTTTGAGGATGCATAACAGAATTGTTTTCTAAAATGATGGGCAGAATCCAGAAACTGTGTAATTCTAAACATATCACAAAATCCGTACAATTAATTTTAACTCGTTTCATATAAAAGGTATACCTTGTATCGAAATATTTCAGGCCTTTATATGTTCCATTGTGCATCCCACGTATAGGATCATCCCAATCCACGCCCAACCAAGTTCCTCTTGTTGGTGGTACTTTTCCAACGTAACATATTGTACCATAATAGCCACAGCACTCCACTCGTTGACCAGCTTCGACACAAAGTGCACTGTCAAGAGTCATCTTGCATGTGTTGCGACTAAACACCACCTGCTGTTTCAAAAGAAATTTCAATACAGAACCTTTAAAAGATCAGTTCCAAAATCAAAACATTATTCTTCGAAGCTATCCTACCAATAACAATGCAGGCAATGTATAATATTAGTTCACCAAATATCAAAGTGGCTTACCAATGTATTACTAGATCAATCTTAACTCTTTACTACTAGACAGCCAACGCTATTGGTCCATAACCTCAAATGTTTGGAAATACTTATTACTCTAAAACTGTCTTACAATTTACGACTCTAAAGCCGTACGTAACATCCAACAGCACATTCTTTACCTCAAAAATAAATATCATGCACTAATTAGAACAATATAAAATCTGACTAACAAAGTCTACACCCACAGCATGCTACTCAATATTGCGCAAATTGTACAATCTCTTAAAATTCTACTATTTAATGTTGGTAGACATGACAGACCCGAAATTACGTCATTGGTGACCACGACATACTTCGATCTTGACGTGTACACACGGTTCCTAACGTCGAACGTATGATTGGTTGCAGCAGAATAAAATTCCTGACTATACCTTAGTATTGGCTGATCGTTTTGCTCGAAAATGTCTTAAATACAAATGCCACGTGACAGGTGATTGTAACGAGAAGGATAAGGTCAGTGTGAGGAAGATTAACATACAAGTAATTTGCAAATTTTTGCTTATTTTGGGTAAGAATAATGTATGAAAGTGTCCCGTTATGATAACGTAATCTTACGTTAGTTCAAATATACCGGATAAGAAAGGGGGTGTGAGTGTCAAAGGTTATCCGAGAAGTAATGTGATCTCTCCCATATGGGATAGATAAGACTGAACTCGGGAAATGTTAAAGAAAGGACAGAGACTTTCGGTTTGGTCAATGAAGGGACGTGTTATGCCAAAGTAATACTACACATACGAATTGCATGTCACGGTCAGTAGGCCTAAGGCCAATGTTCAAGTGGTTTTATTTTTGTTGTACGTACAAAATTCCAAGGTATATACCTTTGCATGTTATATGTACTTTAGAAATGTATATTTATGGTTCAGATGGGTCATGTACATGTTATTAATAACGCATTTTACGTGTTTAATACATGTGTGATTAAAATCATGATTTTCTAAAGCATAGATGGGGATTACCTGTAGATTTGTAATGTGCAAGAAATTTAATTTTATGTTCGTACCTTTCATATTGAATAATAAATGTTTATTATATGCCAGCATATGCACAAATAAGTAATGTAATTTTAATATACATTTACACTACTTATTTGTGCATATGTTGGTATATAATAAACATTTATTTTGCAAGAAGTTTTTTCTTTGCCTTAACATGAGTTTTTTTACTTTGTGTTGCACAGCATGACATAAAAAAGGTAAAGTTGCCTCTGTTCACGCCCTGAAGTCATACAGGGGTACTAGAGATGTAGCTCCACTCATTCTTAATCAGGGCACTAGATGGAGCTTCACCCTCCATCTATTTAAAAGTGGTATGTTGGATTTGGAACATGTCAAATAAAAAACACACATGATCAACAGAATACACAATAAATAAAATAAATAAATAAAATAAATCAAGAATCAGGTATCAATACAGAACATCATATGGAACCTAACACTCATTGGTTAAAGGTCAGTTACAAGACAGTGTTACATACACAGTAACAAAACATTGCAATGCTAGAATACATAAAGACAAGTATAATCTTTAAAATGTAGTTATAAATAAGAATAACATAATCTAAACATAAAGTAAGATAAAAATAATTTATAGACCTCATAGTATATGCCAAGCAGATTGAATTACTTAGAATAAAATTAATTAAATGTCCAATACAGTAAGGGGGAGTGTACAATTACATTACACTGTAATGGAAATTTGATGCAAACACAGTACGGCAGTATAATAAATGTGTACATACAAGACTAAACAACCCTAATAGCAATAAAAATTTTAAAATGATAGAATTAGAGTAACTATAAACATAAAATATTAGTTAATGTACCTGACAGTTCAGTCTCATTTTAACACAGTTAAACAAGTTAATGCCTTAGGGGATATTTATAATGAAAATATTCTTCTAATGAATAAATAGAATGTAGATATAAAAACTGTTTTAATTTTAATTCAAAATTTTTAGGATCATCAGATATATCTTTGATATGTGGAGGGGAATTATTGTAAACTCCTTCAACTGAATAGTAAATTCCCGTATGATATTTTGTCAAATTCAGTATAGGTTGATGAAATTTTGTATCTTGAGTAGTATCTGCACTGTGAATCTCCTTTTTATATCCCAGCACAATTCTCATTATATACTTTTGCATTCTGCAAATTTTTATACTGTGGGTTGAGTTACCCAAAACTGGTAAACAATAATTTATAATTGAATTAAAATTGGAGTAATAAATTATTTGCAAAATATTTAGAGATATAGATGGTTTAATAGACCTCATTATATAGCAAACTGCACCCAGTTTTGGAAGAATATGTTCAGTGTGATACTTCCAGTTTATTTTATCATTTATATATATATGTATGTATGTGTGTCAAGAAATTTGATATTGGATGTGAGTGTGAATTGGTTGTCATAAGCAATGTATATTAATATATGTTTAAAATATATAATATAATATAATATAATATATTTGTATTAATATTGGTTTTGGGCTTATTAATAGGAAACTGAATGTAGTATGTTTTGTTAAAATTCATGGAAAGTAGATTGACATTTAGGCATTCGTTTTATAAACTAGAAAGCAGCAGTTCTATTAATTTGAAAGTCATTTTTGTCTTACCTTGTGACTAGTATACTAGTATCATCTGCAAACAATATTGGTATGGTTTTATTGTTATAGTTCTGGGTAAATCATTTATGAAAAGAAGGAACAACAAAATTGATCCCTGCAGTACTCCATGCTTCTTTTCTTCCCATTTAGAAAAATAATTTTGTTTAAGATCATTATTTGTGATTAAGACCCTTTGATACATGTTTCTGAAATATGAATCAAACCATAACTTAGCTTTTCCTTTTACACCATTAAATTCCAATTTAGATAATAAGTCTGCAAGAAGTAGAGGAAACTATTGAACCCTTGCCATGACTTGTGCTCTAGGAAGGAAATGCAAGTGGCTGAGGTAATAGGACAAATAATACTGTTGCATGTTTGCTGTCATTCATTATTGGAATAAGCTTAAATGAAACTGGAAAAGCCTTGAATAAATTCCGAAATTTATTTCGTGTTGAACAACACTTGCCAGCCTGGTAAGATTCTGAACTCTTAATGGGAGGTTTTACCTTGTACAGTGCGTCTCTTGATCACGTTCCTCAGTACAGCAGCTGTCACGGCATGCCCTTGGCAAAGAAATTGTGATGACCAGGGACATGATAAAAAGGAAACCACATTTCTTGGCAATAGTAAATGTCTTATGTGTACCTTTTTCTCAGGAACTATGCGTGCAATAGCTACACAATTCTGTAGGCATGCAGTTACACTGTTTATTAACATATTGTTGAGTTATGAAACTGATAAGATAGAAACACAGTTTCTTTCTGTGAGTACTCTTTCTTACATCTTTCATACACAAAAAGAATGTAAGTCCCTTATGTATTACTTTTGGGTATTCAAAACTGTCTGTAGTTTTTTTTAATCCTACGCCAATTACAGGGATGTCTCACATTTTCCTTCTTGCTGTCCAATATACTTTTGATAATTTTCATCATCTATCCCAGTTGTTGACATTGTCCATGGCATCTATCAGACTTTGACACATGTGGTTGTGGTCAAGGTCCATTTCTTTGGCGTCACCACACAGTGGGCACATTGGGGAGTCCCTTAATCCAATTATATTCAGGTGTTATGTTTGGTGAAGAGGCCAAATTTTTGTCAGTAGTTTCTGACATGGTATACAAAGACATTGTTAAAGTCCACGACCTGTCATGAACAGTTTCTTGGATAATGGTACAGCTGTCTATTGAAAGGCAGAGGGGACAGTTGAAGAAAATGTGACATAAAGTTAAGGTTGAAATGTTATTGCACTGACTTCAGACCGTCCTTATTCTTAATAACAATAATGTTTACCTAATTGCTGCATTACTTTCCCTTTCCCTGCAGCCCCTTCAGTGAATTCAATACAGCATGTACAATGTTTCGTGCTGAGCAACTACCAATTTGAGAGTTCTGTTTCATATAAAACTAGAAATTTTCTGAGATTTGTATTTCCCTATTCTCACTTGTGTGGTAAGTTTGTATCCACCAAACTTCTGAATACTGACTTGACAGTGAATGTTTCTGGCTGTATTGTTCCTCAGTTACTATTGCACATTTCAATTTGTTCCATTCTTTAGGGCAGAGTCCATGGTAAAGGTAAAGCAATCTCATTACAGGCCTGGACAGGCCCTGAGGTTTCCAGGAGGTTGAGACTCTCAGGTTTCAAGACAGATGGCACATGAAGGCAGTATGGTTGTCAGCCCTACTCACTGGCTCATTTCTGTTAGAGGCTGAGTCAATCCCAGGGCCATAGTGTGGCCGGAAGGATTATGTCAATGAAAAACCCTCGACCTTCTGATCTGTAGTGCAGGTCCTCAACCAACTGCGCTACCGCGTACCCCCCAGAGTCCATGGCAGTGTTGTGAATTCGTAGACATTTTGTTGAAATAAATAGTCCTGACATACTGTTTTATTTTATCCTCACTCTCAGTATTTCTGACAATTGCTTTGCCATAGTAATTTTGGGAATTATTAGTTTTCCTATCAGTCATTCTTCTTCTGCATGCAGGAGATTTTGCATCTTCCATTTTTGTCCCTTTGAGTTATATTTGCAGGTTGCAAAGATGACCCTCATTCTTCTTTGTATGTGCTGTCTGTATTCCAGTTTCCTTCCTCATCTTCCCCTAAGACCTTGCTTGTTATACATTCAAAAATCCTTTCTTGTTTCCATCTGTCATGTAAATATAAGGACTGCTCTGCTGCCACCAATCCACCCCTGATACCCTGAAAATGTATATTATGTGCATTACATTCTTAGTGGTATTTTAGTGTTTAAGTCTCTTTTGCATTGGCACACTTTTGATAATACTTTGTGAGCACCACACCATTGACAACATTGCCAGTGTCAATGCTCATAGGTGACACTACATAGTTCAGGTGAACAACCGCCCACCAACTGTTACTGTAAGATCTGTGATTTTTTCATTGCAGTCAGAAGTTTCTTTCACAACATTCTTTATTGACACTGCTGCACAATATTTTATTTAGGTAGTTTCAATATTCAATTTATTCAATTCCATCAAATCCATTACAAGTCTAAGAGACCTATTGGATATAGAATTAGTCGTAATACACTATATAAGACACTACATAAAAATTCAATCCACAAATTGACAATTATAATTTGATATATAAGTTATATGATTGACTGATTTAATTGATATGATTGATCGATCCATTTCCACAATTGCATTGGAATATGGACCTCATCATGAAAATATACACATCATTCTATATTGTATATTTTACATGGTAAAAGGATAGAACATAGCTTTTTACGGAGACAACTCTCGATTGTTCTGTGTCAAAAATACTGGACAGTATTAACTACCCAATAGCAAGACAATGCAATGTTAGAATATAGCAGTGTCCATACAATCATCTAAATGCACTATAGTATAGTGTGAAGTACAAATTTAAGATGAATATAAAATTAAAAGCAGTTTGACAAACAATTGTACAAAATTGCATAGTACATGCCAAACAATCTGAAATTACCCATATTGAAATGTCTCTAAAACTTTGTTGCAGGTCCTTTTGGAAGGTGTAAATCTGTACACATTGTCTTACCAACAGGTGATACACATACACATAGACCTTGTATTAATTTGAAATCCATAGTCACTTCTTGTACTAGAGTGAAAAAATTTTCTGCCTATGCAAGTGATGCATTCAGACAACTTACTTGCAAGTTCAACCCTTGCTGTGGTGTCTTGAAAACAAATTGTACTGTCATGAACACGGTACAATTATGCTGTAAAAATTGCACACCTCAAATGAAACCACTTACACTTCCTTCACATGCATTCCAGTTCCTTGAATACTAATCCTGCTGCCAATCATCACCAGTCTGTCTTAACCACTGACAGTATTATGTAAGTTATAAATAAGTACACAGCTTCCATATTGATTTGTCACCATTGTATATTTTCATTTGCAGTTGACATAGGAATAAGTGGTAGATACGAGGTTTGAGTAGTTTCAGTTCCATAATGTGACAGTCTTCTGTAGCATCAGTTGTAAGTTCCTGTGAAATGAAATTCGCATTTCATAAACTTTTCATATGATGTTTCTGTTGTAATTTTGCTCGGTAGAATAGAAGAAGGGAGAACAGACATATGACAAATGAGTTGACAAAGTTGAAACTATTATGTTTTAAAAATTCTTTTCATATAATTTTAAATAATCAGTGATTTTACTTTTCCTTAGGTGCCATGTCTCCTTTTTACTATCAGTGTTGAAATTTTTGGAGATTTTATGTTTTTATTCAAATCAATTAAGTTTAATTAATCACGAATATCGGACGCATGAAACTTGAAACTCTTGTATGTACGCATTCATCCTTTTGTTTTATCTTATCTTTACAAGGGTCATGGTCACTTATATTATGGATTTTTTAAGAGAGTGTATACTCGTAAGCATATAAGGTGATTTAAATACATTTTTCACTTGTTTACCTTGAACTTGAGACCATTTGGACATTGTTATATGTGTGCTATGTTAGTTACATTTTTGGCTAAAATATTTAATATTTCAGCATTTTTATAATTTTGCAATATGTGTATGCATGTCAGAGTCAAGGTTAATGTGACATCAGTGCACAAACCGATAGGAACGTCCTGCAGTTATATAATTTGCTTAGATGAATTTCATTGTCACTCATTTGAAGAGTTCACATAGCCACTTACATATTCATAGAAAAGAATAAATTGTTGAAATATGTCTTGGAGTAGAGGACTGTTGAAGAATTTGTTTAATTTCATGTGGGGTATTGATAAAAGTAAGTAATGAATTTTATTCAGCATTGAAAAGTGACAATGTAATGTATATTTGTGTGATTTCAGCCTTCTGCCGTAGTGTAAATAAGACCTTTGATCTTATGGGATGTTAACGCAATGTTGATTGGTAGTTAGTTACCAATGTTTTGGGACAACTTATTGATCCCAACCACAAGGGTCAAGCAGTCCAAGAAGAGTGCATCTATCAATACTGCGTGACATCCCAGAAGATAAAGAAAACTAATGTATACTTGATTATAGAATTTTAAATATATTTTGAACTTCACTGAACTTAATTATATTTTTACACTTCTAATGGTAAAGTGTTTTTAAGGCTCCAATCATTTATTAATTTTATGAATATATCATGTCACATGTTTTGAAAACATGAAGTTGGACTTCCTGTGTAATACTAAAGTATGGCCTACAATATAAAGGCATGTAACAGATCCAACCATGGGCATAACTTGGCTAATAACATTTGGGGAGGCTGGGGGGGGATTCAACCATGGGTACTTGGAACTTTATGAGGGAGTGAAGTTAGAATGCGGAAGAAGATTGGTTTGAAGCAGTACTTAATATACAGACACCCCTTTCCCCCACTCTCACCCCATTTTTTTTATTTGCTCCTCTTCAACTTAGTATCCATACAAACTATTCTTAGGTAGAAAAAATGTAAACATATT
>Ga0209629_10003900_pt1 | contig 10878 bp, 8 predicted proteins | sample TergutCu122P5_FD_187286 | JGI IMG/M metagenome (GOLD analysis project Ga0209629, IMG submission 187286) | Cubitermes ugandensis P5 segment gut microbial communities from Kakamega Forest, Kenya - Cu122 P5 (SPAdes) (version 2) | ecosystem: Host-associated > Arthropoda: Insects > Digestive system >... | reverse complement strand
CGATGGCCATTAACTCCGTAACCGTTCAACTTTGGATATAGGTGTTTTGGGTTATATCGGCATAGTTTAACATAAGGAACACTCTCCCGAAGTATTTCACATTCCTCCTGGGACACCCTGTATATATGTCGTACCACAGCGCTAACCTCCAGACGCTACATTTTAAATATTTATTCAACAAATATATATACTGAATATTTTAAACATGCTATATAATCTCCATTTTTTTCTCTTCAAAATGCCGTTTATTTCATAATGCTACCTTGTTTGGTTCCTGTATTATTCGCATTTTACCTACAGAAGGTGCTAAAATTTAAATGTAAAATTCTGGCTCCAAAAGGTTAAGTAGCCATGACTTTACATTCAATAAAGAAATGCTAAACTGTAGACTCAGACTACCACATGTATTTGTACAACACCATACGTGGGACAGTCACTGCTCTCCTGATCATGAGCTCGTACTTCCTACAATCCCTACTAGACTTAGTGAAGAAACTTTTTGTTCACATCCATCATATCAAGAATGTGACGTATGAAATACACTGAGAAATAAGGCATGGTAAAACTTACAAGTTCACCCTAGAATAGACCATGAAGGCCCAGAGGATGAGTAGAGGTATAGCTCAACTCCTTCTTTAACCTCAGTGCTAGATGGGGTGGGTAGTCATCATCATGCCCTGGCCACTTTACCCCTGCGAAAGAGACACGCTACCCAACGTACAAGAGGCTGAGTGGGCCCCAGGGCCAGTCTAGACAGGTGTGGAAAATTTGTCCCCACCAGGATTCGCTCCTCGTACCGTCCCGCCCGAAGCAAGTCACTATCCTGACTGTGTTATCCCAACTCATACACTTAGACATATCCTCTCCTAATTTCAAAATGGTGATAAAGGAATTATGTAATTACAGTATTTTATTCCACCTTCCCCTGGAATTATACAGCAATACATCACTGTAAATTTTGTTCATTATATTCCGACATTATGAAAGTAACAGACAGTAACTGGAGCTGCAGAGTCAGTACAGTAACAGTGCTAGTGGCTGGACAATCAAGGAATTGTGTTTCAATTCATGGAATAGACACAGAAGTGCCCACCCACTCTCCTATTCAGGACGTCTTCAAGGGTTAAGCATTCATGGTATGAAGCTGACCACCCATGTCAACCTGGTACTCAGTTAACCCTTTGCCGCTCCTATTTAAAGCGCTACTGCATGGGCAGAAAGACCGCGTTTTTTTCAGCGGGCATTTAAATTTATGTACTACACCAGAAACAGGTCTCCCCTCCAGGAAAAAAAATCATAACAATTAAACTAAAAAAGACAGAATGATAACTCTTTTTTCATCTTATTCCTAATAAATTTATGCATGTAATAACCTACTCGCCTAATTTTGCACCTCCACATTTCGCTGCTTGTGGTATTCCAAAAACACCCCACACGGCACAATGGAAGGTCACACTGCTTACATTTATATGTTGTCTGTTTACCCTTTCCGGATGGAGCTTTTTTCTTTTTCTCTATACACAAAGCACACACTTTTGCACGGCCTGATGTTTTTTGTAAAGTAGGGAAAAGGAAGAGAAGTTTGCCCATCGGAACTGCATTCCCTAATGCAGTTCCGATACACAAACTTCTCTTCCTGCCTGTATGCTTGTGAGATGTGAATGTACCAATCAGCTGATGCACCAACTTTCGTCTGGTCAGTTGCCTGTTCCGTGTGCTGTAGAGGGAGGTCGCTAGTACGAGTGCCTCCATCTTCATTTGTTTCAGAATTGTCATCCAATTGTCCATCCTCGTCACTGTTAGGTTCATTACCATCTTCATCTTCCTCAGATGAAAATATTGTGACATCACTGTCTGTACTTTCTTCTAACACTTGGAAAATTTCCGCGTCTTTGACTCTTTTACGCAAGGCACAAGATGTAGATGCCATTATTTCAACCTCGACTGAGCCCTAAGGAAGAGACTAACATTCGAACTTGAATCTCCATGACCTGTTTCAATGTTTATGCTTGGATCATGTTTATACACGTGCAGATATGCGTACTAAGTGATTTCATAACGTCAGGCAACAGAGAGCTCCTGTTTCGTTCATACAACGCAATAGATTTACGAAGAGGACAACAAGAGCGCTTTAGAGCATTTAGGCCGGCAGGAGACATTTAAATCCCGAGTGCTTTGGAGCGCTAGGGACAGCAAAGGGTTAAAGAATGCATGGAGCAACACACCAGTCCCCCATGCCCTCATGGGATGCATATGGACAACTTTCCAACCTCTTTACCTTCACCTCATTACAGTGTGTGTAATATTGTTTCTACCAGCACAAAACCTGTCCTCAGGAAAATTTGGCGATTCCCATCTCTAACTATGATTTCCACAAACAGTCCTTCCTCTGATCTACTCTTACGCTTGCACATTTGGCTTGTCATGGACAGAATTAAATCACAGTTTCAGTAATATGCTACCATGCATGAATTTCAAGTTCTCAACCGAATAGCCTACGCTGCTACCTCAGTTAAACATTAACTGGCAAATGTTTAGGCTGCAACACCAACTGATGCAAAGGTACCATTCAAGTGCTGCATGATTTGGGCTGTGTTTGGTACTGATTGCCACCACATGCACATATCCGTGACTGTAACAATAACTTCCTACATGGGGGCAGAATTGTAATAGAAATTCAACTCTTGAACTTTTACACAAATATTTTTGCGGGCACACACACACACACACACACACACACACAAACACATCATAAAATGAAATCACGTTTAACACTTGCAGAAGAAACGATGCAGATTCCTTAAAAACCAAAACATAAATCTGGTACTCTGAACTACTTACAGGTATGTACAGGTGACAGATCAGGCTTCTCCCGTCTTTATGATTTTCACCAGAGAGTTGAGATTGTTGTTCTTTAAGGCAATTCGACACAGGTTCACTACATTGGTTTTGTATTTTCCAACTGAAAAGAAACAAATTAAGATTTCGAAGAGTACAACTCTCACTGGCCATTGTAATAGAACGTCACACTAGGAAAGCAAAACCCAAAGCAATGTAGCAAGAACACTCAGTTCTAGTGGAGATAATGAGGTATGAGAGAGAGAGAAAAAAAAACTGTACTAAATCTGAACTAAGTGATGAGTCGTCTTTGACATATGGAAATTTGGTCTCCAAACTTCTAGCCCCTCCTCCACACAAATTTCTTTTGACTACACTTAAGCTACGAAATGCTTTGTCATAAATATGGACAAAAGCAATACTAACACCAGAAAGTGTAACAGAAATTTTGCTTAGGTTGACAAAACTGAACCCTCAGACATAAAGAATACTTACCTCGTAACTGTGCAGCTTTCTGAATAATGACATTCAATTGTTTAAGAGCATCCAATAATTCCTGGTGGTTCTTGCAGCGAATGTTATAACCCCTGATCAAATCTGTGTTTACGTCATGCAGCTCCATATACCACTTACGCATACTTTTCCTGAAATGAATGAGAGACTTACACAGTGGCACACATCATTAGAAATACTGCCACAACAAATCAAGAATACCACATGGCCAGTGAAATGTTACAATTTATGCAATGACCTTTCATATGCTCACTCCTTCTATTCTACATACAAATACTTACTTATTCACTTACTTACTTACTCCATAAAGCAGAATCCTTCTTGAGAAGCTAACTGGTTTTCAGCTAAGCAAGAAACTCCCCGCATTTTATACAACCCGAAGGTTCATTACCACATTCACAAGTGCCTGCCACCTGCCCCTATCCTGAGCCAGCTTAATCCAGTGTATACCCCAACATCCCACTTCCTGAAGCTCCATCTTAATATTATTCTCCTGTCTACAATTGGGTCTCCCAAGTGTAGATTCCTCGCCAAGACCCTGTAAACGCCTCTCTTCTCCTCTCCCCCATACATGCTACATGACCTGCCCATCCCATTCTTCTTGATTTTATCACCCAAACTATATTGGGTGAGGAGTACGGATCATTAAGCTGCACATTATGTCGTTTTCTCCACTCCCTTGTTACCTCATCCCTCTTAGGCCCAATACTCTAATGTAAATACAGAATGATAAACTAAGCTTAATCAGATGTATAGTACCAACTAATACTGTAGGTATGTAAATTTCCTCGACTTGTTCTCCTTCCAAGGTACTAACCTGTTTTGGATCCACAGAATGTAAATGAATTTAAATTAAGTTTAAATTCAGCATTTCAATTAGGAAAGAAGGAATTTATCGGGGTTCCTGGATAAAAGTTCTCTTGAAAATATTATGGACAGATACACATATTCTGTCATAAAAATAAATTTAAAAAAACTGTCATACTATTGGTTCTGCCTAATGCTACAGCAGTCATTATGACATATAACTAATCCACACTGCAAATCTCCATATCAACTCACATATCATCCAGAAGTCTAGCATCTTCTGCACGGACCACTAAGCTACGAATAAGGCCAGAGTGATCTGCCATTTCTGCTCCAAGCCTCAATCGAACATCTTGCAGAGCAGAAATTTTCTTAAGGAGCTCCGCAATTTTCTCTTGCTCCTCTGGAAAGTTTGCACTCACCTGCCACAAAACAGTGTGGTTAATGTGAGTTTCATGGCTATCAGAACTTCTTAAGGAGGAAATATCTAAGGAGACTGGAAATAAATCTGTGCCTTACAGAACAAATCTGAAAATATCAACACAGTTTGACACAATGCTTTTGATGCTTCTTATGTGCATTTCACTCTAGCTGTATGCAAGTCGTATTGTAACTGACAATTATATTGCTGCAAAATTTATGGATAAAAAAAACAATCAAGTCCCACATAATACACGCAGTCCTTGTTTTACATCTTTCTGCTTTAATGCCCCTTGCCAATTTACACTTCCTAATTTACAACCTCTCATTTTTGGCTTAATGCCCTTTGGTTGGCTGTGTTCTATTACACTAACCCCTTATTTCTGATGAAATATCATTTTTTACTGATGCCTTTTTGATTTGCACCAAATTTTTCAGGAACAAAACCAGGGTGTAAAACAAGGGTTGGCTGTAATACCATACTAATAGTTATTGAACAGCAAGCATCATGTATAGATTTTATCTCAGAATTTGTCTGTTCTGTTAACTGGAATCAAAGCAATGCTGTAACAAATGTTAGATGTGTCATTTGAGATTCTTATAGCAGTTCTGACAAAGAATCAGGTCTTTTGGGGCATTAGGCTATATTGACTGTAAACAGCTGCTGACATTTCCAAGGAACACAGAGCCGCACCTTTACGGTCAGTGCGTGAACTGCCTGATTGTGAAGATGAGGGCACTACATGCCTTCAAAATGTCAGCCAGTAAATTTTTACCAGTCAACACAGCATAATATCCCAGAAGACTTGAATTTTCAGATGTTACAAGTTTTTAATCTCCTACAAGATAACATAACAATTACAACAGAATCATCAACACTCATACATCTGAATTATAGTGCAATATACGAGGGGGTGCTGGTAAGTCCTTAGCCTGACCTACTTCCGGATGTCATAGGACAGAATCGGTAGTGTCGTTGGAAAGAGGGGTCTGTTCATGTGCCGAATTGCAAGTCTTTTCTTGTTACAGAGGATGAAAAAAAGCATGTCAGGTGACATGCGCGATTTCAACAACATCGAGACGCAAGCTGTCATGAAGTTTTTTTTTCCTGCAAGGCAAGGCGCTGAAGAAAATTCATGCCATTCTGACAGAAACATTAGGGAAACACGCACCATCACATGCCACCGTCAAAAACTGGGTGGCCCAGTTTAAACGTGATGATTTTTCCACCTGTGATGCGCCTTGTCCTGGATGACACAAAACAGTGACCACCCTGGAGATTATTGATCAAATTCATGAGCTAAGACCGCCAGATTTTGGCTAAATCAATAGCTGAGCAATTGGGCACCTCATGTGAGCGGGTCAGGTCCATCATTAATTAAGATTTGGACATGCGGAAGCTCTCCGTGAAGTGGGTCCTGAAATGCCTGAACGTGGATCAAAAATGTCAACAGTGCCAGCCATCTGAGCAACTTTTGGAATTTTTTCGGCGCAATCCAAATGATTTCCTGTCGCGATTGGTGACCATGGACGAAACCTGGTTATATCACTATGACCCAGAGATAAAGCAACAATCAATGGAGTGGTGGCATAGTGGCTCACCCCGCCCCAAAAAATTCTGAGTGCAAAAATCTGCTGGAAAAGTTCTCGCCTCAATTTTTTGGGATCAAGGCGGCATTATCCTCATTGATTATCTTCCAGAGGGCCAAACTATCAACGCGGAGTATTACTCATCTCTGCTGGTGTAATTGAAGGACATTTTGAGGGAAAAATGCTGTGGGAAGTTCACCAAGGGGCTCTTGTCCTTGCACGACAATGCCCCAGCAAACTGGGCACTTGCAACCCAGAAGAAACTGGCCTATCTGGGCTTCCAATGTCTTGATCACCCACCCTATTCTCCGGATCTGGCCCCGTACGACTACCACCTGTTCCCTGGACTGAAAAAACAATTGGAAGGTCGCCATTTTTCGTCTGACGCAGAGGTCATTGTTGCTGTGGAGACCTGGTTGGATGGACAACATTCTGAATTTTTTTTGAGTGGCTTGCAAAAGTTACAGCAACGGGCTAAGAGGTGTATTGAACTTCGTGGGGAGTATGTTGAATAAATCACGAGTTTGGTCGCTGTAGCTTGTTTCCTTCCTGGTCGGGCTAAGGACTTATCAGCACCCCCTCATATTACACAGTTTCCAGTCACAGTTAAGATGACTTACCAACTGTGTTTCATGTGTTTAAAATATGTCAGTGATATCAATGTCCTGTAACACCCTTAATGAGAAACCTTTTGCTACAGGCAAGCCAACTGCCCAGCAGTTCCATAAACAGTAAATAATCTTAATAAAAAGGACCTCTGTTTTAGACAAAATGCAGAAATTACCAAAAATATAACAACAATCTTTATTCTGCTACAATTAATACATTAATTACGTGTAACAGAAAAGCAGCAAGTATGGTTGGCCAGACTGCATTGTGTCTCAGTGTTTAAATCAATGAATTAGCAGGAAAAGAGTTAAAAATAATTTTACTGCAATAAACTGTAAAAATATGGTAGAAGATATCACATTCCAGAGGGTCTGGTAGATGCCAAAAAAATGTACATACCAAAGGTTTCAGGAATGGCATATGCAACACACAGGGAAACATGATGGTAAGACACTACTTCCAGTAACTAGGCACAGATCATAAATAAACAGGATTGGAGGGTGTGGGCTGGGTTCATTTGGCACAGGAAAGAGACAAATGGCAGGTTCTCATATAAAGGTCTTGAACACTGGATTACACGAAATGCAGGAAATCCCTCCATTAACCAAGTAACTAAAGACTGCACAGCCCTTATACAGCTCCCTTGGAACCTAGCTGGCAGGAGACCATGGAATTTTCAAAACCATAAGCAGTTGGCAAGTGATGATATTAAAATAACCTACACAGGAATTTGTGAATTACAGCGTTTGTGTTGTACGCGATCCTAATGCACTAGCATACGGCAATTACACCCACTTTGCAGGACTGCTAATAGTAAACAAACTCTTCTGCAGTGATGCCAAATCACTCACCCCAGAATGCATTGTGTATGATCAGAACATAACAATATTTATGAAATTTACAACAAGCATGTGACATAGGATTTACAAAATGAAAAGAGTGCAGAATTCTAACAAAACTAAGGCAAAAGCACGAAAATTGATCCCATGATGTTTTTTTTTGGGTGGGGTCATTAAATTGTGCCAGACTATGGGAGGTGTCAGATCGTTAAATTCCAGATTAGGGAGGTGCAACCCATATTAGCTTATCAAGAAGGAAGTAAGCTGGAAGTTATGTTACTTGCGTTGTACACAATGCATAATGACTGTTTATATGCTTTTAAATGACAGAAGGGTGCAGCAGCAAGTTATGCTGTACGATCGGAAAGGAAGTCTGACACAATTAAATGTGCTCTGAAGTGAAATATTACTGAATGATATGTACGGCATACACTACCTGAAGTTCTTGCAAATTCAAGAATGTAGCGAGAGACTGAATAATATCACCAGCTAATGCCATATTATGAGTGATGACTGACATCTGTCCATTGGATTCCAACCTGAGGGTCACCTCTGTGTTGTCACGCAGAGAAAGGAATGTTGTGTTCAAGCCTCCCTCTACTTCAAAATCAGTCAACAGCAAGAAGTTTTGATTAATCCACATGGCAATCTAGGACACAAAGTACACATTACCACAGAAACATTACTACCAAGTCATACTTATCAGATCCTAACAAGTCAGCAAGCAGTCTACCTTCATACTAAATGTGGATAAAATTAAATACACGAACATACCAAGAATTCTAAATTAATAACAAAACAATAGTTGAAATTTCTGTCCTTCTCGAATTCTGCACTGCATAGCGGTTAATTTAACGTATCGCAATGTTTTTAACAAGTGTAGCACCTTTACCTTCAACAGTTATTCTTCCAGGACCTATCAACCCTTTAAGATAAAGGAGCTATTTTCCTTCAAAATGTCAAACGTTAATGTCAACTTATCTGTTGTGCAGTATTAACTTCCCACAAGACCACAATCTGCAATATCAATGCCGCTGAAACCTCCTCACAAGGCAATTGTTAATTAATCAATTAAAAACAGGTCCTGGCAGCAGTCACACAACTTGTAATGTATTACTGGCAGTAGTCATACTTAACTTGTAATGTATTACTGGCAGTAGTCATACTTAACTTGTATTACTGGCAGCAGTCACACTTAACTTGTAATGTATTACTGGCAGTAGTCATACTTAACTTGTAATGTATTACTGGCAGTAGTCATACTTAACTTGTAATGTATTACTGGCAGTAGTCATACTTAACTTGTAATGTATTACTGGCAGTAGTCACACTTAACTTGTAATGTATTACTGGCAGTAGCCATACTTAACTTGTAATGTATTACTGGCAGTAGTGATACTTAACTTGTAATGTATTACTGGCAGTTGTCACACTTAACTTGTAATATGTTACTGGCATTAGTCATACTTAACTTGTAATGTATTACGGCAGTAGTCACACTTAACTTGTAATGTATTACTGGCAGTAGTCACACTTAACTTATAATGTATTACTGTCAGTAGTCACACGTAACTTGTAATGTGTTACTGGCAGTAGTCATACTTAACTTGTAATGTATTACTCTTACACCTCATGTATAGGACAGCTCTGTGCTGCTGTACAGCTGTGGTGCTGTTGGCTGCACCCAAGCTACAACCAGCAGAATACACATACTACACATTCACTGTCACAGAACTTGTTGTGAATTATTTCATAAATACCATATTTTTGACAGTAATCTATTTATGGCAATACAATGGATATAAGAATTCCTCTGTAATGTACTAAGAAGAAATACACACGCATCAAATAATTTTGTTCCATTGAAAGGTACCGTATTTACCCAAATGCAAGACTAGGTTTCTTCCTTAAATCTGGCATTTAAATATGTGAGGTGATATTAAATTTGAGTGTGAAGCGCCAAACCCAACCACGCAAAGCCTGTATCACCAAATGAAGACAAAAGAGAGACAACAGCATGACTAAAGGTAACTGAAACAATCTTCTTTGTTTTGGGCTTTGTCTGTCATCTAATTTTTTAAGAAAGTAAGATGTTTCAGATGCCGGCTCTGTTCCTGTCTTCAGGCAAAGAAGCACCTAACCTGGTAGACCCCTCAGATAATGATATTCTCAGTTACTGAGCACCATACAAACAGTAAACTTGTTAAGATATGCACCTAAGAACAGATCAAGTCCAAGGGTGGTAACAGGAAAATGGGTGTTGAAGAATTAAAAATTAAAAATGAGACTCAAAAATAGAACACAAATTAAGAACCATAAAAAGAAGGATGAACTGAGACTGAACAGATCACAGGCACGACAGAGAAGTCCAGAACACATGTATTTAAAATTCTGAACAGCATCAACTCCCATCTGTGGAGAAAATTGTGTATCTTCTTCATGGGTTCAAGTAAGTTGTTGTAAATTTACAAATTTACAACAAACCAAGAAATATAAATGTATTATTTAGTCAGTGCAGATCATAAAGGCATGGCAGCATATCTCACCAGAAGTGACTGTGAAGTGCTGTATATCAAATGCAACAGATGAGACTGATGATGGCATGTTGTGGAATGGCTGTGATACTCATTGCTAAAGCTACACAGAACCTGACATGCTTTGTGTAGAAGAGTATGATTAATAGTAAAATATTTTTTCTTATCAGAATTCCATTCTTGCTGGGTCACCTTAGATTTGGACAAATGCATTTTCCCCCAGATGTGTTTCATTTGGGGGGGGGTCTAAGATTAGAATCATCTGCATTTGTGTACACTCAGAATATTATTAATTATTTGTACATTTCTTGTCAGTAACAGATATCCACTGGTATCAGATACTTATATACACTGTCCGAATGAAAAAGGGCAGGGTTAGAGTAAACAAAAAGATGCCTCTAACAGAGTTAACCGATAATTTGAAGATACTTATCTGCAACTGTTCATCTGCATTATCTCACTTCCTATTGTGTCACGACAGAACTAGAACTACCTGGTCTCACACTAATTCACAAAACACTAAGTAGAAAACTATTAGAAAATTTCACAAAACATCAAAATTCCTTTTTACCAACAAATGCACCTTTTATTAAACACATAAAATGTTAAAATTTACATTAAAATATCTTATATTCGCTCCTACATGTTTCGGTTCACCTGGACCACCTCAGGGAGCTTACGTTGAGCCTGGCTAAAGGTACACTTTTGTAGAATTAATCAGTAAAAAT
>Ga0209629_10003899_pt1 | contig 10878 bp, 13 predicted proteins | sample TergutCu122P5_FD_187286 | JGI IMG/M metagenome (GOLD analysis project Ga0209629, IMG submission 187286) | Cubitermes ugandensis P5 segment gut microbial communities from Kakamega Forest, Kenya - Cu122 P5 (SPAdes) (version 2) | ecosystem: Host-associated > Arthropoda: Insects > Digestive system... | reverse complement strand
AAACAATATATACAGAATAACGTTGCAAATTGGGAAAATGATAGGTATTTTGCATAAGCGGGCGAGCAATGCTCGCCCCTACATATATGTATATTTTAAAATCGGCTGTGAATTGTAACATCATAGTAGTTACAAATTCTAAAAAATCGCCTGCATGTCTTGACTTCAAGCGTGTTTTTGTATATAATATGATTTGTATTAAGGAATAGATAATATCCCAGATGCAAAACTAAATTAATAGTTAGCGGGGTGAGTAATAAATGTCAGAGGTAAGAGTTAATAATGGCAATATAGAAGATGCGCTAAAAAGATTTAAAAGGCAATGTTTAAGAAATGGAGTGCTTCAAGAGGTTAGAAAAAGGGAACATTACGAAAAGCCTTCAGTAAAGAGGAAAAAGAAATCAGAAGCAGCGCGCAAAAGGAAGTTTTAAAAAAATTAATAATTATCGCCGGTTATGCCGGCGTATATTATTAATTTTTTAAATTTGGATACAATAGTTCATATGGAGGAAAGCAAATGTCATACAAAAAGCAGGAAATTAAAAAAGGCATCAATTTGCACATAATAGAAACAAATAAATTTAAAACAAATTTAATTGCTGTATTTATAACTGTTCCATTACTGAGGGAAACAGTAACAATGGAGACACTAATTCCGGCTGTTTTAAAAAGAGGAACAGCTAATTTAGATTCTCAAGAAAAAATCAATATTGAACTGGAAAACATGTATGGTGCAGTATTTGACTGCGGAGTAGAAAAAATAGGGGATAATCATGTTATAAAATTTTATCTGGAGGCTTTAAATGATAATTTCGTGCCAAATAATGATGTAGGAACCAACCAATGTGCCGAACCGGAGGGACACACTGGTCCCTCCCTACAGAAACAATCAATTGATTTATTATTAGACATTATATTCAACCCCCTTGTTACTAACGGCAAATTCAATGAAGATTATGTTGCTGCAGAAAAGAATAATGTAAAACAGCTTATAGAATCAAAAATAGATAACAAAGATTATTATGCATTAAACAGATGTATAGAAGAAATGTACAAAGGCAAGAACTACGGGCTATATAAATATGGATATGTAGAAGATTTGGAACAAATAAATTCTCGAAATTTATATGATTATTATTTAAAATTAAGAGACACAAGTAAAATAGATATTTTTGTATCTGGGGATATAAATGCGGATGATGTAACCGAATATGTACATGTGTCTGCCCTGCCGGAGAGAGCACCTGAAGCCATTGTAAATAATGAAGAGACGGAGGAGAAGGATTTGGGGAATGTAGGGACCGACCAATGTGTCGGTCCGGAGGGACACACCGGTCCCTCCCTACATTCCACCCCAAAAATAATTGAAGAAAAAATGGATGTGGGGCAGGGGAAATTGGTAATCGGGCTGGATGTAAACTTGAATGAAAAAGATGCAAAATTTCCTATATCAATATATAATGTTATACTTGGAGAGAGTGCAACATCTAAGCTTTTCCAGAACGTAAGAGAAAAAGCAAGTCTGGCATACACCATACGTTCCAATTATGTAAGGCAGAAAAGCAACATATACATCAGGTCCGGAATAGAGATAGAGAATTATGATAAAGCATTAAAAATAATAAAAGAGCAGCTGGAAGAAATGAAAAAAGGCAGCTTTACTAAAGAAGATTTAAGCAGTGCAAAAGCATATATGCACTCTGGAATAAAAGCTGCTGTAGATGAACAGGATTCGGAAATTACGTATTATATAGGTCAGGAGCTGTCAGGCACATTTACTTCATTTGATGAATATATAGAAAAAATAGATGCAGTCACAATGGAGGATGTAAAAGAGGTTGCAGGATTAATTAGGATTAATACAATTTATTTTTTGAGAAACTGAATTTAATTAATGTAGGAATGTAAGAATGTAGGAATTTAGGAATGATTGAAAGAATTTTCGCTAACATTCAATTTCTAAATTTAAAATTTTATAATGAAAAAATCTGATGAAGGAAAAATTCAACTATCATTCCTACATTCCTACATTCTTAAATTCCTAAATTCCTACATTAATAAAACTGGAGGAGAGAAATGCAAATTATAAAAAACGATAAAGTTAAAGAGAAACTGTACATTGAAAGATTGAGCAATGGTCTTACAGTGATGATTATACCTAAAAAGAATATACAGAAAAAATATGTGATATGGGCAACAAATTACGGGTCTATTGATAATGAATTTACCCAACCGGGGGAAACAGAGAAAACTGTTGTGCCTGATGGGATAGCTCATTTCCTAGAGCATAAAATGTTTGAGCAGGAAAACGGCACAAACAGTTTGGATGCACTAACTGCTCTAGGAGTAAATGCAAATGCATATACTACAAATAATCATACAGCATATCTTTTTGAATGCACAGACAACTTCTATCCTGCTTTGGATGAGCTGATGAACTATGTTCAGCATCCATATTTTACTGACGAAAACGTGGAAAAGGAAAAGGGAATTATAGGTCAGGAGATAATGATGTATGATGACTATCCGGAGTGGCAGGTATATATGAATGCAATAAAATGCATGTATAAAAATAACCCTGTAAACCTTGACATTGCCGGAACAATTGAAACCATTTCTAAAATTGATAAAGAGGTATTATATAAATGCTATAACACATTCTACAGACCGTCTAATATGATAATGTGTTTTTCCGGAGATTTTGAACCTGAGAAGATAGTAGAAGAGGTGAGAAAAAGACTTGTGGAAGATCCCCCCTGCACTGCGGGCAACGCGTTGCGGGCATCCCCCCTTAATCAAGGGGGGCAAGAGCCTCCGGAGAAATAGGAGAAATAGACCGCATTTATCCGGAGGAGCCGGAAGAAATTGTGAAAAAAGAATCTGAAGTTACAATGGAAGTAAGCATCCCTATGTTCGTAATAGGCATAAAAGATTGTGTCTTGACGGGCGTAGCCCGTCAAAACATGATAACAAGGCATGTGGCAATAGAGATATTATTAAATCTTCTAATAGGAAAAAGTTCAAATTTATACAAAGAGCTTTACGAGACAGAACTGATTATGTCAGAACCGGATTTAGACTATGAATTTGCAAAAAGCTATGCATATATTAATATTACAGGGCAGTCAAAAAATCCAAGAAAAGTGCTGGAAAAACTGAAAAAAGAAATTCAAAACTTAAAAGAAAACGGAATAGAGCAGCAGACTTTTAGCCGTATAAAAAACATGATATATGGCGAATATGTAAAAGAGTTCAATAATGTATCAGACATCTGCAGAATGTTTGTATCAGACTATTTCAAAGGAATAAACAGCTTTGACTATATTGAAAAAAGCAGTGCCATAACATTGGATGAAGTGAATAACGTTCTCAATTCGATTTTTTTAGAGGACAAAATGGTATTGTCAGTTGTTAAAGGGAAAGACTCAAGTTAATATAGACTTAGCCATACTACGAAATTGGATAATACTTTTCGAGCCGCGAGGAGAAAAGTTTTCATCCAATTGAGTGTATGTATGGCGGATTTTAAGGAGTATTATCTATGTCAGAAATAGCATTTCCAGAATTAAATTTACAATTTCATATGTCAAGGGCAGCATTCAGCATAGGCAGTGTTGATGTATATTGGTATGCCGTAATAATGGTGGCGGCATTTATAATCGGGCTGCTCATATGCAAAAAATATGACGGAAAATTCGGCATAAAATTTAATGATATATTAGATTTATGCCTGTTTTTAATACCAATATCTATAATAAGTGCCAGAATATATTATGTGGTCTTTAACTGGGGCTATTATTCAGCAGACTGGATGAGAATATTTGATACACGTTCCCGGAGGAATGGCAATATATGGAGGAATAATAGGGCGGAGTAATTACCTGCATTATCTTTGCTAAAAAAAGAAAAATCAATTTACTGGATTTAACAGATTACATAGTGCCGTGTCTTGCACTTCGGTCAAGCCATTCGGAAGAATAGGCAATTTTGTAAATGGCGAGGCATATGGAACAGCAACCACACTTCCGTGGGGAATGCAGATAAATGGAGGCATGGCAGTTCACCCGACATTTTTATATGAAATGCTTGTCACAATACTTATATTTATAGTTCTGTCAATCAAAGGAAACAGGCGAAAATTCAGTGGAGAATACACATACATATATTTAATAATTTACGGATTTGGCAGAATGCTTATAGAAGGCTTAAGAACAGACAGCCTGATGCTTAGCGTATTTAGAGTATCTCAAGTTTTGTCGGGGATATTGTTTGTGGTATTTTTGGGGATATATGTGTATAATATAAGAAAATGTAGGAATGTACGATGTACGATGTACGATGTACGATGAAATTCGTTTGTTTGTCAAATTTTCAATTATCTTGGCGGAAATAGACATAATATCTAAAAATAAATAATAATACATGAAAAAATGTAGAAAAAAGACATACGAAAATCAGCATAAAAACAGCATTTTGCTGTTTTTTTATTGACCTTGATGTAAAAATATGGTATTTATAGAATATACAAAAGAAAAAACATTGTAAAAAGGAGAGTGCCCGCCATGGTGGATGAAAAAATCCTTAAATTAAGAGAAGAATTAAACAATAGTATAAAATATGAAAAAGATTATGAAAAAATATACAAACTCAGTATAGACCTGGACAGATTAATAACAGAGTATTACAATGCAAAATTAAAACAGATGATGAAGGTGTGAGAAAAATTTAGCAATAATCCTCCGGCACAATATGTGCCGGAGGATTATTGCTATCAATTATTACAAATATGATAAAAGTATTACAATAATATAACATTTTCAATATTTATTTACAAAATACAGGTATTATGCTAGAATAAAGACAACAAATGAGTTTTACATAAAAAATTGCATGAAGCAGGTTGAAAAAGTGCGGTAAATGTGGTATAATTGGTTATGTGATACTCGCTTTACATATTCAGGAGGTGCTGTTTTGAGAAACACTATATTAAAAAGCATTATAATAATACAACTGGTTTTTGTAATGAGTGTTTTTTTTGTACCAACTGTGTTTGCAACACCAATTCTAGACCCTGATAAATATTACCCTAATCTTCAGGATAGCGGCACTTCATTCGTAAATAAAGCTAATACTATTTTGGGAGCTGTTCAGGTAATTGGTTCTATAGTATCAGTTGTGATGCTGGTGGTTATAGGGATAAAATACATTACAGGCACTGTGGAGGAAAAAGCAGAGTATAAAAAGTCGATGTTGCCATATGTTATTGGTGCAGTTTTACTGTTTGCTGCCAGTCAGTTAGTGCAGGCAATGTATAACTGGATTACTGCACTAAATAAATAATCTGAGATCGGGGGTATTGGTATGAAAAGAATTCTTATCACATTCTTTATTTTCATAATAATACTTGCAGTATATCCGTATCAGTCTCAGGCAGTCAACCCTCAACTACCCAAGTCACTTGGAGAAATGATTAACTCCGCAGATGATTTTAGTAAGATTGGAACTGCTGACAAAAGTGTTATAAATATGGATGAAATAAGAAAAGTTTCAGATATGGTTTATAGTATTTTTCTGGCAATAGCTACAGCTGCTTCTGTTATAATAGCTACAGCACTGGGAATAAAATTTATGACCGGCAGTGTTGAAGAAAAAGCGAAAGTCAAAGACAGTCTGCTGCCGTTTGTACTGGGATGTGTAGTTGTATTTGGAGCATTTGGTATCTGGAAAATTGTAGTTATTATTGGAAATAATCTGGAAACTGCGGTTAACACAAATTCAAGCACATCGCAAGTTTGTATGATTAAAGAATATCAATATAGTTCTTAATATTATCTCATAATTATAAAATAAAATGAGATTTTAAATAATAGAAAATAATATGAAAGGAGTCCTTATTATGAACAAATCTACTAAATATGTAAAAATAGTTACAGTATTATTAATAGCATTAATGTTAATTTCTACAGTAACAACTGTTTTTGCTGGTGGTGCTCCAGATCCTTCGAAGTATACAGGGGACACAAGTAATACAAATGCCATAGAAAATATAGGACAAAGAATTCTAGGAATAGTACAAGTTGTAGGTTCAATAGCGGCAGTAATTATATTAGTTGTTCTAGGTATAAAATACATGATGGGAAGTGCGGAAGAAAAAGCAGAATACAAGAAAACAATGATACCATACCTTATAGGTGCTATTCTAATATTTGCAGCATCAAACCTGGCTTCTATGATATGGAGTTGGGCACATACTATAAGTGCAGGTGCAGCTGCAAATACATCGCATATGACACCATAATAAAATATTGATTAAACTTTATGATAAAAAGATTCGGCGTAAGTCTGAATCTTTTTGTTATGTTACAAAAATATGACGAATATGACAATTGTATAACATTTATAATAATTAAAGATAAAATGTTACAATTTTCTGTAATAAATGATATAATTACGATAGAATAGTGTATACAAAGGAGGAGTAAGATTGGCTACATATCAGATACCTAGAAATGTTAAAGGTGAATCAAGAATATTATTTATTTTTTCAACAAAAGCACTGATATATTCTGCAGTTTCGGGGACAGTCGGGCTTCTTATTTATTTGCTGTTAAATTCATTCGGGCTATTCTGGGTAGGAGCAGGGATACGGAATCTTGTTTGTTCTAATAGGATTTGTTATTGGAACATTTAAAATACCGGAAATACCAGGATTAAAATTTACTGAAAAAACTGGCGGAGAAAATATTGATAACATAATAAAAAGAGCAATAACATTCAAGATGAAGAAGAGGAGAATATATATTTATACAAAGGAGGAGCATAAATAATATGGATATAACATTTTTATTAATTATTTCAGTCGGAATTCTCATAATGCTTATAATAGTCCTAGGACTAATTTACTTGAAAATGTATATTGATGAGAGGAATAAAAACGGCAAGCCTGAGGAGGGAAAAAACGGTAAACCAGCTGGAAAATCTTCAGCGAAATCTGCAGGAAATTATACTCAGCAATCAATTTTTAATTTCATGGAGTTTGATACAATAGAAGATAATATGATTGTGCAAAAAGATGGAAAAAGATTTCTTATGGTCGTGGAATGCCAGGGAGTAAACTATGATTTAATGTCTGAGATGGAAAAAACAGCCGTAGAAAGCGGCTTTCAGCAGTTCCTCAATACATTGAGACATCAGGTACAGTTATATGTACAAACGAGAACTATAAATCTGGAAGAGAGTTTGCAGACATATAAAAAGAAACTGGACGAAATAAAAATAGAACTGGATAATGAAGAAATGAAATATAATCAAATGGCATATTCAAGTGATTACAGTCAGGAAGAAAAAGACAAACAGAACATGGTGCTTCTAAGGAACAGGAATCTATATGAATATGGAAAAGATATTATATATTATACAGAAAAAATGAGCCTGAACAGAAGTGTACTTAGAAAACAATATTATGTAATTATACCATATTATTCATCAGAAACCGGAAGTGACCTTCTGGATAAAAGTGAAATTCAAAATATAGCATTCTCAGAGCTTTATACAAGAGCACAATCGATTATAAGAACATTAACATCATGTTCAATATTAGGTAAAGTGCTGGACTCATATGAATTAGCAGACTTATTATATAGTTCTTATAATAGAGATGAGTCAGAAACATATGGATTGGAAAAAGCATTAAGAGCTGGGTATGATGAGCTTTATTCAACTTCGCAGGATGTAATAGAAAAGAGAATGAAAGCTTTAGACGGCGAAGTAGAAAAAAGAGCATATGAATTAGCTGAAAATGCAGTAAGTGAAGCAAATGCAGAAAGACTAAGAAAATTAGCGAAAAAAGAGAAATCCATAGATGAATTAATAAATGATATGGCTCAGGTGATAGTAAATGAAAATGAACAATACTTAGGGCCGGAAATGACAGCAGCAGCTATTAAGAAAGTTCAGAGCAAACGCAGTACAAAAGAAAAAGGGGGAGAAGGCAATGTCAAAGAAAAGCAAAAAAGCCAAGCAAGAATGGCAGGATAGAAACGAAGGCAGAATTGATGATTCAGCATCAGAGTCATTTTTGAAGAAGAAGACAATAAAGCAGTTGATTGCACCATCTGGCATAGATGCCTCAAGTATAGACCATTTAGAGATAATATCCAATACCACAAGGTTTGCCAGAAGTTTTTTTGTATCAGATTTACCTCGTATGTGTACATTCCCGGAAGTATTCAGAGACATGTATTTATTTGGAGATATTAATACATCCATATTTATAAATCCAATTCCGGAATCGAGGTCACAGGCTGAACTTAATAAAACAATTAATGAGTTGGAAACAGAAAGAATTGTAGCAGCAGATAGAGGAAATATAAACAGAGAAAGTATTCTGGCACAAAAAAGGCTTGAAGCAGAAGAACTTAGAGACCAGATTGCTTCCGGATTTAATAAATTATTTGAAGCATCAGTAATTTCAACACTATTTGCCTATAATCTGCAGGACCTGGATAGATTAACCAAATTATTGGCAACAGAAATGTCAAAAACTTTGGTAAATATAAAATCTGCATGGGGAATTCAGGAAGAAGCATTTCAATCTAATTTGCCTTTAATGGAAGATAAGATTAAAAAAATGCACACATTTGACCATGGTTCAATGTCTACAGTATTCCCGTTTACCACATCAGAAGTAGGGCATTTAACAGGTGTTCCGTTGGGATTCAACAAACAGACAGGTGTTCCAATACTTTTTGATAATTTCCATCAATCACTTACAAATTACAATATGGTTATATTTGCTAAATCTGGTGCTGGTAAATCTGTTACAATGAAAACATTAATTACACGTTCTTCTGTTCTTATGGGAATAGAGAGCTTAGCTCTGGATGCAGAAGGTGAGTATAGGCTAGTTGCAGAAGCCTTAGGAGGAATAAATGTTGTGATTAGTCCCACATCTAAAACAATTATAAATTTATTTGATTTAGAGGTGGAAAATGTAAAAGATGAGATAACAGGCAAAGAAAGAAGTGTTATAAACGTAGAAAATAAAGTTGAAGACGTAACCCAGGCTATTCTTACAATGGCAAGAGGAAGCACAAGAAGTGATGAAGTAAATGAGCTTACAAAGCAAATAATATCTGAATCAGTAGCCGAAGAATATGTGAGAATAGGGGTAACAAGCGACCCGAGAAGTCTTTATGAAATTAATGAAAAAAATATGAACAGGGATGTACTTGGAAAAACAAAAAAGGCAATGCCTACAATAGGAAGCTGGTATAAAAAAATTGTAGAAAAGGCAGCACAAAATGAAAATAGTGATTACAGATTTCATTACAGTTATTTAATAAAAGTTATGAAACAGTACATAAGGGAATATAACGGACAAATGGCATATTTTGACGGACAATCTACATTTGAACTTTTAGAGGGCGTAACATTTATAAATTTGGATATATCCGAACTGGAAGAGAGATTTGCAAGACCTCTTGCACAGCAGATATTATTATCATGGATATGGGAAAAATTTGTTAAGAAAAACAGTGAAGACAGAACAAAAGCCAGCAGGAAGAGGGTAATTGTGGACGAGGCATGGATGCTTCTTCCATTTCCGGAAGCAGTAGATTTCTTGAATACAATGGCTAGACGTGCAAGAAAAAGGAATGTTTCTCTTGCGATTATTTCGCAGAGATTCCAGGACTTTTATGAAAAACCGGAAGCACAGGCAGTTCTAACATCATCAGATACAAAACTGTTTTTGGCACAAGATAAATCTGAAATTGAGTATTTAAAAGAAGTGTTTAAATTAAGCGAAGGTGAAGCATCTTTTCTAGTAACATGTGTAATAGGAGAAGGATTGCTTAAAGTTGGAGGAGATACAGCAATACTGCAGATAAAACCAACAAAGAAAGAATTTGAATTTGTAGAGACAAACTTAAATAAATTGGCACAAATGAAGCAGGCACAATAATAAAATCAAAGACGAGGAGAAGTAGCAATGAGGGCTTATGCAAAAAGAGGGATACTAAAAAAATTATTAATTGTTATACCAGTGTTGTTTATATTATATCTTTTAATACCCCCTACAGTTTCTAATGGATTTGCAGAAGGTGTGGGAGGAGATGTAATAAATATATTTTTAGAATTATTCTTAAAAATTGGCGATGCTGTTGTGTGGCTGATTCATAAAATAATCTATGGCACAGGACAAATATTTGTAAATATAGATTTTGGAAAAGGTTTTCTAGCTTGGGCTGGAGCAATACTGGCAGCAGTAGCAGTAATAGCAGTAGTAATTGCTCTTCAGGCAATACCAGGTCTTGGACAGATACTGGCAGCAGGGATAATTGGAACTCTTGTTTCTGTTATGGCTGTTGGAGGAGCTATAGCATTTGGAGCTTATGTTTTTGCAAAAATTGACGGACACTTGCCTCAAAATGTAGATTTACCTCTTTTCCAAGTAACTCCACAGGAAATATTTGCAAATAAACTGCCATTGCTTGATGTAAACTTTTTCAACCCAATGAATAGTGATGCAATACAAATAACAAAAGATAATTATGAAAAAGTAGTACAAGATCCTAATATTATTAATGGGCTAACAGGACAAGATCTTCAGAATGCAAAAGCTGGATCTATAGGAAAATGGTTTCATGATGGAAATGGTGATGGTCTATATAGCGGGTTAAAATACAATAATAATGACCCTAACCAAGGAATTGCGGATGATAGTGACGCAATGGTAAATAAGTCTATAGTAATGGATTTAAGAGATGCTGTAGGTAAATGGTATAATACTTTAAGAGTAATAGCATTAATTGGATTATTATCTGTTTTAGTATATGTAGGTATTAGAATACTTTTAAGCAGTATTGCAAGTGAAAA
>Ga0209629_10003898_pt1 | contig 10879 bp, 6 predicted proteins | sample TergutCu122P5_FD_187286 | JGI IMG/M metagenome (GOLD analysis project Ga0209629, IMG submission 187286) | Cubitermes ugandensis P5 segment gut microbial communities from Kakamega Forest, Kenya - Cu122 P5 (SPAdes) (version 2) | ecosystem: Host-associated > Arthropoda: Insects > Digestive system >... | reverse complement strand
AAGCAATGCACGCTCATCTTCTGTTAATGTTACCTTATAAAAAATTTTACCCATGTCGTTTTTGCTGCAAAGGTAGGAAATTATTCCTTTATTTCAAAATTGACATGACACTACGAATGTAGTGTGTTTATTTTAAACAAAAAAATAAATCATGAAAAAATAACAATTTTAACTTTATAGATTTAGAGAAAAAGTAACAGTTCGCTGTTATTCAATCATTTACTTTATACCTCCATTGGTTACAACAATTGTAATCGTGTTGCGCGGCAGGTTGATATAATTGATGGTTCCGTCAATAATACGGGGCGTATCGATTAATGTCATATCCGTGTTGAAAAGATTATTATTGTTCCCATCTATTTGGAATACTTCCGCCTTCTTTCCATACAGACCTTTCAGATTCGTAGAAATATCATTGGAGGAACTGTTTATCAATACTACAACGATTTTTTCAGGACTTACGAATGCAACCGCATTCATTGCCGTCGCATTCTTAACCGTAAAATCAGGAATATCGGAAGAAATTTTTCTCACATACGTCTTACAGGGTTTTATATTATTAAATATTTTCGACAGAGCATAATATGCTGCGGGTTTTCTGTTCAAGCCGTCGCTGCCGCCGCACAATATATCGGTGCAGGGCGCAGGACTGCTGATGTTCCAGATGTTCCAAAACTCCCAATAATTGAATTTGAAAAAGACTATATCCGAAACAAATTTACGGAGAAGTTCCTGATTATAATCCTTATTGATTTCATCGTATTTACCTCCCCACAAGCAATATTCCGTCATCCAATTATCACGCCCTTTGTTTGTTAAATTGTATCCGGCTACATAATCGTTTATATCCCTCACGCTTGGATAATAACTGTGGGTTGTAAATGCGCCCACGGCGGCATCCAATTCTGCGTCATAATTTTTAGAAGCGCTGTTAAAGAGGGGCCAGTTTTTCTCTCCTCCAAAGACGTCTGCATACAATCCTTCGGTACGCCCTATATCGTTTCCTGCATAAAAATTGGCATACATGGGCTGCCCGTTTTCACTGTACCCCACCGGAACATCGTTGAAGCCGTCTTTGTCCATTTCGGCGCGCAGCAATTTCACTATTCTTACACATTGCTCTCGCGACATCGAACCTGTTACGGGATTCGTCTCGCTGTTTGATACAACCGGCGCACTCGGTTCATTAAAGGGAGTTACTACTGACGGCATTTTCAATCCGGCTTTCCTTACCGCTTTCAGCACATTTATGATTGATTTCACCTGCGCCAGTTCGTATTCGGGCAATAAATGTCCCGTATTTTTATCGTTAAAGTAACATTTACGGGGCAAATTGTTGATGCCGCCGTCCATATTATAAGGAATATTGTTTTCATTCAGCCAGCGTATTTCTTTAATAAAGCCCTCAATCATTGTTTGACCTTTCGGATTCGGTTCGCCATTCTCATCAAAAATCAAAAATTGATTGTGCCAATAAATTCTCGCTACCGATATTCCCATATCTAACAAGGTTTTCATTCCTTCCGGATGATCGGTTATGGGAAATCCGCTGCCTGATGAAGGCCATGGCAAACCTCCACCTAATCCTTTGATTACTTGCCGGTTTTCGCTATCGACAGTTGTTGTATAGGCAGCCTTCGCCTTTTTATCAGGATGAAAAACATGCTTACGATTTTGAGAAAACGCATTTTCACCGGTGAATGAAAAAATGAGACAGAATAATATTACGACTGTATTTTTCATATTAGCGTTTTTATTTCTCAAAATCTCCCGTAACAAAATAAACCGGTTTCGAGCAAACACTTTCGTTGTGATAGCGGTCAAAACCGGTTACTACGTAATAATATCCCGATTCAATGCGATTATCAACCGGCAGTTGATAAAAATTATCCTCTAAACGGACTGCAATCAAATTTTCCGCTTGCTGAGTATCTACCGGAAATGTTTCGGAACGATACAGATTGTAAAAAACCGGCTGATTATCTTTGTCAGGCGCCTTGTCCCATTTCAGATGCAGGAAAGAACCAATGCCGTAAGCTGAAAGAGACGCCGGAGCATCAGGCGCCATATCGTTCAACCATGTTAAAGGAGGTAGCAGCGCCGGAGTCGCATAAAATCGGGAACGAAGTTCTTTCGCAAAACCGGTTGAATTGTTCAACAGGTGAGCGGTTCGGAAAAACGCATTGCCTTGTGTTTTTGCTTCACGTGAAAAATTTACCTGATCATACAGAACGGAAGCATCCCAACGGGATTCATTTTGATCCATTTGAAAAGCCCCCAGTCCGGGAACAACATAACGGTTGTTGCTTCTCGATACCCAATCTCGTACGAAAGGATAAAAGAGTACGCCGGAATAATAGGTCATCGGAACAATAAAATCGTGTTTCTCTTTGGCAAGCCAATCAACCGGATCCTGAAAAACCGAATAATACGCTGTCCAATGCTGCTGGTTTTCTCCCTGAATTTCCTTGTACATTCCTACGACAGAACTGCTTACTTGTACCCAAGGTTTCAATGATTTAACCGTATCATAAATGGCATAAACTAAATGGTTGATGTTTTCCCGTCGCCAATCGTCCCTGTCTTTTCCGTAACCGTAAAATTGATAAGTATCATTATCGGGAAACCTCGCCGAATTTTCGGGATAGCGGATATAATCCAGATGGATTCCATCAATATCGTAATTGGTAACTATTTCTTTGATAAGCGAAAGTATATAAGTATTTGTTTCAGGATTCCCCGGATCGAGATACAGTTTTTTCTTAAATGTTTTGACAAGATGTTTCCGGTTCAGCATTGCAAAAGTCCAACTCAATCGTTTGTTCTTGGTTTCCGTTCCTAAAGGATAAACCACAAACCATGCATGACATTCAATTCCCCGTTGACGGCAGGCTTCAATTGCATACTGCAAAGGATCATAATCTGCTGTTGCATAGATTGATTTGATAAATTCACTTCGAGGTTCTATTTGGGAAGGATAGATCACGTCGCCTCGTATCCGAGTTTGAAGAAACACCAGATTGATGCGGGTTTCTTGCAAGCGATCCAGAATTTGGTCTAATTCTTTCTTTTGCCGTTCAATATCTCTTCCATTTTGAAAGGGTTTCTCTGGCCAGTCCAATCCGTAATTCACAGTCAGCCACACCGCCCTTATTTCAGATTTTGGCTGCGCCGGCAATAATTGACATATACATAAAAGCAGAAAAACATAGAATTGTTTCATATATTTCATTCCATCCAATGCGTTTCTAATATCTGTTTGGTTGAAAATCCTTCCAAACCCAAGTAATAAGATGCCGTATCAACGACTGCCTGCAAAGGAACTAAGCCAATCAATTCGCATCCGGCAATGGAAACGCCATAACGCCGCGCTTCAAAACGAATCATTTCAACGACTTGATAAATACTTGTTTGAGTATAATCCGTCAAATTCATGGATACCTGCATCATACCTTGCTCTTTCAAATCCACGCCCATTGCTTTGCAAAAGCGCAATCCGCCCCCAATAAAACGAATTTTTTTTGCAATTTTATCGACAACGTCAAAACGTGTGGTATTTAGATTTACATTAAAAGCAATCAGAGGCGTGCGCGCGCCCACTACGGATGCGCCGGCAGTAGGATGGGGCTCGTTCGTCCCTAAATCCGGTTTCCACTCCGGAAGTTTCATTTTTTCAGCTAAGCCTTCAAATTCACCTTTGCGGATAGCGGCTAAGTTTTGCCGATGCGTTGCCGATGCTGATTTTTCGTAGAAATAAATTGGCAAGCGGTATTTTTCAGCAAGCGTTTTACCCACTTCTTTTGCCAAAGCATCCGCATCTTCAATAGTCATGCCTTTTATTGGAATAAAAGGAATCACATCCGCTGCTCCCAAGCGGGGATGTTGTCCCTTATGCTTTGTTAAATCAATCAGTTCGATAGCAATCCCAACGGCTTCAATAACACTGTTTTTTACTGCTTCCGGCTCGCCGATTATGGTAACGACCATCCGGTTATGGTCTTTGTCGCTACTGTAATCCAATAGTTTAATGTTTTCTTTAGCCCGAAAAGCGTTTACTATACGTTCTATTTTTTCCCAATCGTGTCCTTCGCTGAAATTCGGAACACATTCGATAATTTTATTCATTATTGCTTACTACCGTCATAGTTGGAATACTTTAAAAGTATTTGTTGCAAAGGTATGTAATAAATTTCTAATAGCAATAAATAAGTTATTTTTTGTCATTGCGACTTAAAACCTATTACTTTTGCAAAGCCGAACAAATGTATAGTCATTGGACTAAAATGTAATCACCATAAAATAAACAAGTTAGCAATTTACATAAATACAGGCTTTTTAGTACCTTTTTCTTGTAATTTTTGCTTTGTGTCTCTGTTATTTTTTACCTTAACTGATAAGATTAATACTTCTTTCACCAAATAATAAAAAATAAGTTACTCAAAATATAATTGATTATCAATCTATTATAAAATATCTTTTATACAATTTGGAAAATCATCTTAAAAGTAGTACCTTCGCAGCCGATTTAAAAAGTCTCCGTAGCTCAGTTGGTAGAGCAAATGACTCTTAATCATTGGGTCCAGGGTTCGAGTCCCTGCGGGGACACACATAAACATTGATTATCAATAGTTTATTAAATTTACACCCAATTATACACCCTAAAAATGTAAAGTTGGGTGTTTTTGATTACGTGAGTTTCTTCATTATTTCCATAAAACTTTTGGCAACCTCTTTTTCGTTCGGTATTTCCAAATAAGCCAACGGTTTCAATTCATTTTGGTAGGTCGAACGTAAATTTGTCCATAAAAATGGAAAATCTTTTACCAACGGCGAATCAATAATCGTCTTTGTTTGCCAACCCTTTGGCAAGCCAAATTCCTGCTGATCATTGATAAATAATTCGGTTAAATCAGTATTAAATTCAGCTGACTGAATGTATTCTGCACATTCCGAATCATTTGCCAAATAATATAAATCGTAAAAATGTCGAATTTTAAATGCAAGCGCTTGGGTCGCATTTTCTTCAAATGAGAAACGAAAGAGAGATACCATTTTTTCTATTATTGTACGCCTTTTATCCAAAACATTGATTGAAAATGGATTTAAATCGTATTGTTCAATCAAGTCATTGCGATTGATAGCTGTAAGATAATCTGCTATGAAAGAAGATATTTTATGTGTGATATAGGGATAAGGATTGGCGTAAGTATTAATCTCTATTAAAAGCTGTCCGGATGTTATGGTTGTAGATGTTAGTCCAACTAAATTCGGATACAGATAAATTGCTTTGTAAAAGCGTGAGCCTTTGCTTGTAACTCCTTGTACAACCTTTTCTTCCAATTCATTTGCCATGTCTTTGGCAAGTCGTTTTATTAACATTTTCAGTTGGTTACCTGAAAATGAACTTACCTCGATAACTGCAATATCAATGTCTTCCGAAAAGCGATTGGTTAGACGATAGGCTTTAGATAGTGAAGTACCGCCTTTGAAAACGACTTTATCTGCGTTTGGATTTTGCGACATCCGTTGCAATGCCCGAGTTATCCAATAATCCTTTTCAATAAATGCTGATGAGATTCGGAAATGCTCTGCTGTGAGAGCAATTAACGAGGAAAACCGTTCGCTGTCTGAATGTAAGGTCATTTTATATTCCATTTTATTTGATTAAACAAAATCTTATCTGAAATTCCTAACTTATAAAATGTTTGAGGATTAAGTGCATTTAGCATTTCTACCGTATCTTCTTTTGGATTTAACGTTTCGAGCATAGCTCCCAAAAGCGCCGTTGCCTGTGGGGTATACTTAAGCGACAATTTTTTGATTTCTTCTTTCTGTTGTTCTTTTAGTTCTTTCAATAACAAAAGTAAACGTCGGCAAGTTTCATCGGGCATAGAATCGGGAATATTTTTGAAAAAACGTAAACAATCAAGTAATTGCAAAAGTGGGGTATTCTCTTTTGTAATTTCGTTTTGTTGCTTAATAAAACTGATGCGGTAATAATTCCGTTTAATTGCTTTTTTCTCATTAGGTACGCCAATTTGCAGAGCAAAAGGGACTTGCGTAGTTAATCCCAATTCGTTGAACACTGTATATCCTGTAAGATAACCAATTACATTCCCGTTTTTTTCAAGTAAGTCTTTAACAAGTTGATAAGAAACAAGAGGGAGTTCGCCAAATTCCGTTTCTTTCGGTTTGTAAAAACGTCCTTTGGATGCTCGACGAATTTGTCCTGCAGCAACCATGTTATTAAGTATTCTGTTCACTGTTGCTTGTTTGCGTGAGTCAATAGGAAAATCGGCAGGAGTGAAAACGAAGCCGTAATCAAAAGTTGCTATTGTATTTTTTATTGTATCTGTCATATTTTACTCTTGTTTATGCGGGTAAAAACAGGAATTTATTTTGAACCAAAATTCATGTAAGCCAATAATTGAATCCTTTGGTAGTGAGTGCTGACATTATAAATCATTTCAAATTTGTTCTTTTCAATTTTCATTGCTTATACTTTCAATTAACGCCGCATACTGTTCGGAGTCTGCTATCTTAATCTTGTCCATTACTTTTTGCGCTATTTGCTGAATTTCATCAACATCAATAGGTTTCAATCCTCTTTCAAAACTATCTTCCAAGTGAGAATATTCATTTGTTACACGACATATTAAATTGTATGATACATCGTCATCGAAAAACTTTTTAATTCTATTGCTAAAAGACAATTTATCGCTCGGATATTTATAAAACAAATATGCTTCTAAAAATTTTCGCATATTGTTCCCAAAATTATATTGATAATCGTGTGTAATTTTATGATTATCCGCTATTGAACAACTATAAATTTGGAAAAATAAATAATTAAACTCTGTGATATAGTTTTTTAAATATTCAGGTGCAAGTTTCAATATGATTTTTGATTTATTTTTTCGTTCGATGAAAAAGTGTTTTCTATCGGATTTTTCATTTTTTGCACTGTCTGAGGGTTTGTATTTGGGGAATGTTAGTTGTTTGAGATATTTTAGAAAATCAAGATTATGAGTAGAAATAAACAATTGACAATATTTTTGTGGTTTGGCAATAACGCTTTCTATCAAGCTAAACATAAAGAAAATGTGATTGCTATCTAAACTTGAAATTGGGTCATCAATATAAATGATAAGTTTGTTGCTATTTACTTCATCTTTAAGTTCGTCTTCCATTTTTGCTATAAAATAGCAAAACGAAATTAAACTACATTCACCTTCGCTTAAATTATTTGCATTTCCTTTATCTCGTACAATTTTAAAACGAATACTCGGCGATTCGCCTTCTGCAACAAGTTTCAATTCGCTATGTCCGAAAAAATGTGTCAAATGTTGATTTACCAACTCAGCGCCTTTACTTTCGTCTTTTGCCTGTGCCTCGAACGTTCTTTTTTCTTCGTTTAAAATTTCTATTTGCCTATTTATTATTTCAAAAGATTCTTTTGCACCGGAAACCTCAGAGTTAAGTTTTTCGATTTCTGTAAATTTTGTATTATAATCAATCGCGTTTAAATATTTAGCAATTTCTGAATATCTTAATTCAACTCTTGCTTTCTGTTGGTCATTGGATAAAGTTTGCGTTTTATTATTATTTTCGTCAATCAATTTATTGATTTCTTGAATGGTGTCTAAAACTGTTTGTGAAACATCTGAAATATCAGACAATTCTCTTTCTTTGAAAATATCCTTTTCCCGCTCTTTCAGTTCAAATATTAAAGAGTCTATACTTTGAGAATATATTTTAATTGTAGTATTCCATTGTTTTTGCAGAGCATCAAATTGCGGTGCAAAATTGGAATAAAATTGTTCTTTTGTCAAAGAAAAGAAATTATCCAAAATTTTTTTCGCCTGATCAAGCTGGTCAATTTTATTTTTTAGTTCTTTTCGTAATTCTTCCGATTCTTTACTGAAATGCGCATCAAGTTTGTCCCAAAGTGATTTGTTAATTGAAGCCCCGCAAAAACCACAAGTTTCTCTTTTATTTTTATGTTTTTCAATACCTTGTCGTACCCATTCTTGCAAAAGGCTATCATTTATCAATTCGACAATGGGTTCGCTTGGTTTAATTTTTCTTTTTAGTAAATTATTTACCTGTTCATAATATGTATCAAATTGCGGTTTTGCTTCTCTTAATTTATCAAGAGGATTTTTTGCTTCTTCTTTTAAGAATTTTTGTTTTTCCACAATAAGTTCAGCCAACAATTCGCCTTGCTTTATTGCATCTGAAATATCTTTTTTTATAGTATTAATTTGATATGTGGGAACATTGTAAATCGATGCATTGGATTTAATCTCTTGTGCTTTTTGTCTTAATTTATCATCAAGATTATTTTGTTTTGCATCAAATTTTGTTTTTTTACTTTTATAGCTTTGTTCGGATTGTTGCTGTTGAAATAGCAATCCGCTCTCTTGTTCTATAGAGCCTAATTGTTCATCAATAATCTTTATTTTATTATCAATTTCAACGTTTTTTGCCCCTAATATTGTAAATGGCTTGATTGTTCCGTCTTCATTATGTAGCCAGCTTAAATTTTCTCTCACAAAATCAGAATTGTAAACTCGAATATTAAAATCATTGGTTTGCAAATTTGTTTCAGAGATAGAACTTCTATTTGACAACGCTATTTGAAATTTTGCATTGGAATAGTTTGTGTGTAATTGTTTATCTTCAACACATTTCAAAATTCTTGACAAAGTTGTTTTACCCGAATAATTTCTACCGTAAATAATATTTACCCGGCGAAATTGTTCTTGTTTCCCAATCTCTTTATCCCATTCGTAATTTTCAAAGAGACCAAATTTTTCTATGTCAATTTTTGTTATCATACTGATTGTTCTTTTTATATTTTTTCTACCTTTTCAAAAAACCATACTCATAAACTTTCGGCTCAATCTTCTTTGCCAACGCTTTCAATGCTGTGCGCAAATTCGCAATAAGTTCGTTATAGGTTTCGTCATCGCTTTTGTTGTTCATTTTACCTTTGTCGTTGCGTCCCTGAAAAAATTCACGAATATCGTATAAACTTGCATTTACGTTACATTTAGGTTGGGCGTGATAATACTTCCATAATTCTTTTCCTGCATTGAAAACTGTTTTAGCGGTTTCTGAAAATTCGAGTTTTGTTGGCTTATATGTTGTTCCGCCTCCGGCGCTATCACCGTCAATACCGTAAAATAATCGAGGCTCTGCAATAATATTATCAGGCTTTGTTTTACCCGCAATAAAATCAGTCATAAAATTACTGTCAAAGTTATCGCGAGCGCCAACTTGGTATTCGGTAAACGGAATCCAGTGATTTATGCCGTATTTTGATGATATATTGTTGTTAAACAAAGTGTAAGCAAGGCAGTTATTCTTAAATTCATCATCGGTTTTCCATCCTTCATTGGGATAGAGAAATTGGTCGCGGTCGTTGAGCCAAGTGGTTTCAATACAATGACGAACTGAATAATAAATTGACACTTCAATAATATTTTTATCAGTAATCCAACTTCCTCTCGGATGAGGCAACTGACATTTATCATTAATAATAAAAATCAGGTTGGTATTTTGAAAATCAGCGCCTTTGCAAGAAATAAATCCTATTTTATTTTCTTCACATCTATTTCGAGTTGATACTATCCAATCATTAATTGATTTTAAACCTTGATAAGATGAAAAACATTTTGTGCCAATAAACTTTCCTTCATAATTATAAACATCGGCAGCAGTTTCAACAAAATTTTCTTGACTATTTGTTTTCCAAACAAAAAAACCTATTGGAAATTTGCCTTTTACATTATCAAATGTATCCGCAGGAACAACAAAAATTTTTTCTAACTTCGCCTGAAATTTAGTTCTAAAATCTGAAAAATTAGGCGCTTGTAAACTCTTTAACTTTGAAAAATTTGTAAGAATACAAGACGGGATTTCACAATAAATTCGTATAAGAAATTGAGCAAAGAGTTCTCGACCTGCTATTCCTATACTACTTATATATTTAGTGTAAGTTTTAGAAGTAACAGCAACATTTGTTTTATTTTCGGTGAGTCCAATAATAGTTTCTCGACTTGCCGCTTCCGCATACGGCGGATTAATGTAAATAACAAGTTTACGCCGCTTGTTTTCATCATTAATAATATTCTGCAAACCTTGTGGCAATTTCGTAAAATTATCATTCAGAAAATCAAATTGAAAAACATGGTCTTCTAAAAGGTTTGCTCCGTTGCGTATGCGGTCTATCATCACATCTACATCAGCTTTGTCGAGCGTCGAAGCCCAAATGTTGTATTTGTTAGTCAATCCTGCAAGCAAATTGCCTGTACCTGCTGCACAATCCCATACGTAATATTCGTCTTGCCAATCTTTTCCCAGCACATCGGCAATGTATTTTTGCGAAAGTTCCACCCATATTTTGGGTGTAAAGAACGAGCCTTTCCGTTCGCGAACATCTTGCGGAACAAGTAAATCGCGACGTTCGATGATGTAATCCCAATATTCCTCAAGAGGCGGACGTTCGTATTTTGCCCAAAACAGCGTATGCGCCTTTTGATTGTCCGTAAATTCGGCACGTTTGTAATTAAAAAATCCTGTATCATCTACCTTTCTATCCAATTCGTAATAGTCGGTTTTAAGTAATACAAACAGTTTTTCTTTGAGCGTTATGTTCTCGGCGGAAAGCAAATCGGCAAGATAGAAATCACCGTCAATTATACCGTTTTTCTTTGCTATATCCCAATTTACTTGAATGGTCGGCTTTACTGTTTCGAGCCATTTGTTGTAAATAATAATAAAATTGTTTTTGTCGATGCGTATTTTAGTGGTTTCGGTTTTCCCGACAACAAAATTTTCATAAATAAATCGCTTCAACTCTTTTTCATCTTTT
>Ga0209629_10003897_pt1 | contig 10880 bp, 10 predicted proteins | sample TergutCu122P5_FD_187286 | JGI IMG/M metagenome (GOLD analysis project Ga0209629, IMG submission 187286) | Cubitermes ugandensis P5 segment gut microbial communities from Kakamega Forest, Kenya - Cu122 P5 (SPAdes) (version 2) | ecosystem: Host-associated > Arthropoda: Insects > Digestive system... | reverse complement strand
CGTTTTCTCCAACGAGGAATTTGATCACAATGCGTTGTTCCACGCTCCGCGGTACCTTCTGTTCGCTCATCACTCTAGCAACTCCCAGACAGGACTGAACAGGTTCTAACCCGAGCAGGAGGGAGGATGGAGGTTGTGGCTTCACTCTCTCAAGGTCGCACAGCTGCTGCGCAGTGCGGCTTGTTTACATACAAATCAGTCCCGGTCATATTTGAACCACCTTGTATCTGTACCTGCCAAAGAACCAGTTTCTTCACACATTCGAATGAAAATTATTACACAACTTTCTGAATAAGTCCCACGAATATTACACAGTTATCACAAATTTACTTACACCCGCATTACACTTTCACATTTTAAAAATGTTTTCACAATAACGACCCTCCTGTATGCAGAGTCGGATGCCGTCTTCACAAACAACGCTGTAGAAATAAACACCTAGCATTACTTTACGGAAGTGAAGCAACAGAAGAACGACAAGTATACACAAAAAGGGAAATAATAATACAAAACGTTTAGCTTATACGGCACTAGTGAGACCGATACTTGAGTATGGAGCGGTTTGTTGGGACCCATACAGAGAAGGTCAGATAAGCGCTTTAAATCGGATGCAAAAGAGAGCGGATAAATTTGCAAATAATATAAATGAGTCGGGTTGGGAAACTTTGGCACAGCGTAGATTGATAGGCCGAATATGCGCCATTTTCAAGGCATACACCAGGGGACGGGATCGGAAAGCGAAAGGGAATAGACTTCTAAAACCATGTTACCTGAGTAGGGAAGATCATAATCGGAAAATTAGGACTAGGAATGATATTAAAGAATAAGGAATAAAAAATTGAAACAGTTCTTTCTTGAGGATCCCGTATTAGGCCACGTGTACAGCAGATCTGTAAGTACAGTAAGTTTATCTTTAAGTATGCACATACACCATTCCGTTCTGTTTTTATTTATACGGACGTGTAAAACCATCTAGCCCCTTAGATCTGATAGCTGGCCAAACTTTCCACGCGGCAGAAGTCGGCTGGATTTAAGTAAATACACAAAGTCACTCACGTCTCATGGGAGCCGAAAATAGACGACGTGCTCAGCTGGCACGTGGTGTTTACGGGAAGTCGGCAACTTAAAAAATAGAACATCGCCGTAGGCCGTGGGCTCATCCGCACTAGATGGCATTACAAACTAAGTGCGGCATTGAGGTGGTGGGGTCAAGGCAGTTGGGAGTCTCCATCACCCGGGCCCTGGTCCAAGCATTTCATTATGAAATCTGTATTACATTTCCACCGTGCTGAGATGAAACTGATTGGGTGTTCGGCTGTAAATGAAGTTACTGTAGCTACAATGTAACACAGTGTTAATAAAGATTAAAAAACGATAATGAATGACGAGAGAGGAAGCAATCGTGACGCCTCTCAAGGTAAATGTGACTGCTGTTTATATAAAACCCGCTCGATAATTGTTCTGAGCGAAGAAGGCTATTCTGAACGTCTGAGTAAGGCGTCCCACTGACATATCAGAAGGTTCATCCTGCCTGCTTCAGCGCCCATGGAGACTATTCTAACTATGCAGTTTGCCCGGAAAGTAATGCCCCGTATTATATTCTTGACCAATCACAGACGAATAAAAACCGCGAGAAAAACCATTTCGTCCAAGTTGGAGCCGAAGTAGAGACCTTCCTGCCGCGGACTGCAACAGCAGACGAAACCTGGGTCCATCATTTTGAAACTCGACGCCTTCGACGGCATCTGCCCGCAGAGACGAAAAAGCCGCAGAATAAACGATAGCCAGATGAGGTTCAAAAGTGGGTGTTTCCGGGTTATAAGATTCGAGCACTGGCATTACACCTGCCTGCTTAATAATTTATGCTTGTTTGTGAGAGTTTTAACATTTTCGCAGCCGCATTACGTAGCGACCGTGGCATATGGGAAATTCTTCCAGAATTTAGTATATTGGACTGTCGGAACGAAAACTGAAACCAAGACTTCCTGAATACGAAGGCGTGTGACGATGGCTAAAATGGCTTGGAGAGAAGGGACGAACTACAGTACTGGTCTGGACAATGGATGTGTCGGCCGAGAGTCGAGACAGACATCTTCCGAATCCAAGACACGACAGCCGACATCGGGATGTGAACCACATACTTTTCACACACACAATTGTGTAACAGTTCAAGGACAACTTTTCGGCGCTGTAAACATGGGCTGGAATTATTAACTAATAGGACCCGAACCATGCCGTATCAATTACGATTCCCCGCTGGCTGCGGCCATGTGAGGAGGCACAAGCCAAATCCGGATGGGCATAGGATGTCTCAAAATCAGGTTCACTCCGTAGACCATCTTGAGAGGCCCTTCCTCACCCTGCCGATCATCGATTCCCTGAACTTTCCCACGTAGCTTATCCATGTTCAACAAAAGAAGGTTATGTAACTACAGATTTAATTACGCCACTCTGTAACACGTTTTGGTCTGCTCACACACCTTAGTAGTCACAAGCAATGCTCAAGGGTACGATGATGACAGATACAGTAAACAGAAAACTGCCGGTCCCAGTGGCCGCGCGGTCTAAGGCGTAGGTCTGCGGCCGTTCGCCTGCTGAGATTGTGGGTTCGAATCCCGCCGGGGGCATGGATGTTTGTTGTGAGTGTTGTGTGTTGTCAGGTTGAGATCTCTGCGACGGGCTGATCACTCGTCCAGAGGAGTCCTACCTAATATGGCGCGTCGTGTGTGATCTAGAAACCCCAAGAATGAGGTCATGGCCCGCGATACCGCACAGTTAGGCGGAGACGTGTGCCACCCTGAAGGTGGAGCCAGCAGGTCCCCCCGAAACGTCCGTACGCATCCACATCAAAGGGCGTCGCATCCCAGGCCACGTACAATCTGCAACTTCATACCTTGTACGAATACTGTTTTGGTACTTATATCAAGAAAAAGCTGGGAGAGGCATGCAGCACGAAGGAAGACCAATGAGAAAACAGGCCTACAAATTAGGTGGTCTGTGTGTAGAAGGGACGATGTTAAAAACGACCTCAGGGACGAAGAGGTATGGTACGTGCCGGATTGAAATGGCAACAGGCAGGCTTGTGTTAAATGGCAACGAACCTCCCGCGTTCAACAGCAGTTGATAAAAAACGTACCGCAGAGTTACACATTCGTACAAGACCAAGGGCAGATCGTCTGCAGTGTGTATAAACGGCAGCTAAGAGTGTACATATTCTGAGACATGCTTTAGTCAGCCCTTCCGCCCCGCGCGATGTTACCTCTGCGCAGCATCCGGTCAGCCAGTATGACACACACAGCTCGCCGTGTTCGCATCATTAGTGCATTAACAGACCGTTTTAATTGGATAATCTCAGAATCCTGGTTTACGACCTCCTGGCCGACCTGTAAACCTTTGGGTACTAACGCGAGAGTGGATTGTTTACTTCGCATAGCACAAGACCTTGATATGAATTATGAAAGTGGCTGAAAGCATGAACCTTGGACGTTTATAATGTGAGACCACAATCCATAAATTAGAAGTGTTGTTGGTCAGACGAACATAAATACAATCCTTCAATTAATTGCATCATTTATTATTATTATTATTATTATTATTCAGCCCCGCCACTGGACATAATACTGAGCCAGCTGTATCCAACTCCGACCCTCCCACTCGTATCTCCCTCATATTTAGTTAACTACCTAATCAAGTAACCAACCAACCAACCAACCAAAGTAAAGTTCAACCCACAAGAGGCCACGAAGACCCAGAGAAGTAGCAAAAGTACGAACATAAATACAATCCTTCAACAATTAATTGCATCGATTATTATTATTATTATTATTATTCAGCCCCGCTACTGGACATAATACTGAGCCAGTTGTATCCACCTCCGACCCTCACACACGTATCTCCCTCACATTTAGCTAACTACCTAATCAGGTAACCAACCAACCAACCAACCAAAGTAAAGTTCAACCCAGAAGAGGCCACGAAGACCCAGAGAAGTAGCAAAAGTACAGCTCTACTCTTTCTTTAACCTCGGCGCTAGATAGGTGTGAGTGGTCAACGCCACGTCCCGGCCGTTTTACCCTTGGGAAAGAAACCCGGCACCCACTGCCCAGCAGGTTGGGTGGGCCCCAACGCAGGTCTGGACGGTTGCGGATAATCTCACCCCCAAAGGGTTTCGATCGGCGAATCGTCCAGCCCGTAGCCAGTCGCTATGCTGACTACGCTATCGCGGCTCACACTAAGCTAAACTACAACTAAACTGAATTAACTGGCAACAGAACTTGCAGGTTCAATAAAGCTGACGCCAAACCCTTGCTGCTGGAAGTAATCCTGCGGCAATGCGACCCACCTTGTATCCTTACCCATTCATTTCAGGTGCATCGCATTACAGTGGGGTATGCTACAACGAACGAATGCTAAAACGAACGCGGAGGAATACTATCGGCCGACGTAGCACGCGCGTGCGCATGTGCGTTAGATTGTTTATGCTTTACATGTACAGTGTATAAAAGTTACATATATTGATTTTATATTATTTTTACACATATTTTCTATTTTGTATTATATTTTTCCTGTTTAAATGGTTGTGTTGGATGGTAACTTTGCACTAGGCTGTGAGCCTGGAAAGGATCACCCCTAAATACACATATTTCAATGTATGCTAGAACGAACGAGGTTCTAGAACCAACTACGTTCGTTCCAGCATACCCCACTGTATTTTGTACTATCCTCCCATCTCCTCTGTTGGTATTCAAAGAGGTTCTACTTACGCGAAGTTAAGCACTACACTTGTGCACGCGTGCTTTATTTCGTTGGATAAAATTACGGTGGACAGACAAGGTGGGAAAAAATTAAATTCACGCGACAAATATTATTACCAAGCACACCAAATTTCTTCGAAATCCGTTGACTGGCTTCGAGGATGAATATTCCGAACATAAAAGTACGGGCATATAAGCACTTACAGAAACAAAACCCTTAAAACGTTCTCAGGTATTGAGGTGAAGGGGGACAAAAAAACAAACTTGCCCAAAAATTTCTGTTGCAGGGGTGTTGTGTCAATTGTGATCCAGCCTACACACCGTGTATTTCAAAGCGTTTGTTCTCGTGATGTGTGGCGAATAAAACCACAAACATAGCCTGCACGTCCTGCAGATATCGACGATGATGATGATGATGATAATTACTAGGTCTTGCAATAGGTCACAAACTACTTCACACTTTAACCCGACGTACATCGAAGCACTGTATCACGAGATATCGTGTCATGACACTACAATGAACGAAAGTGCCCTAGCACAATGCAAACAATACAGCCACGAATGCTGCACCCCTCTCCCTGGCGTCAGCATCGCCTCTCGTCCACGTCCTTTGGACAAAAATTAAATCTATTTATTGAGCTGTCGTAATGCCAAATTTCATCCATAACAATTCGTTCTGCGTGAGAGGTACCCCATGTATTTCATAAGCTGATAAACCGCACTGAGATACATAGAGGGCGAGAATAATGGTAGATAATAAATGGTTACACACAGATGGAGTAGCAGCATAGCAGAAATAATCAGCTGCAATAAGATCATAGAATTAAAAAGTTCAATTTTTATACAGAGTAAAAGGAAAGTGGGGAAAATGAAAGGAAAAAATCGGTACAAGGTCTAGACGAAACGAGAGCGGAGGAACTATATATACATATACCATAATCGTGTACATAGGCCTATACTTACTTACTTACTCGATCCAGAAGAGTCCTTCTTGAGAAGCTAACAGGTTCTCAGCAAGGCACGAAATTCCTCACATTTTATGGAACCCGAAGGTTCATTACCGCATTCACAAATGCCCGCCACCTGTCCCTATCCTGAGCCAGCTCGATCCAGCCCATACCACCAAATCCCACTCCCTGACGACCTGTCTTAATATTATCCTCCCATCTACGCCTGGGTCTCCCAAGTGGTCTCTTTCCCTCAGGTCTATAAACTTATGTCAGGTTAACGTGGGCCGGGGTAGCTCAGTCGGTATAGCGACTCGCTACGGGCTGGACGGTCCGGGGATCGAATCCCGGTGGGGGGTGAGATAAAGCGGCCAGGGCGTGGCGTTGACCACCCACCCCATCTAGCGCCGAGGTTAAAGAAAGGGTAGAGCTATGCCTCTACTCCCCCTCTGGGCCTTCGTGGCCTGTTCTAGGGTGAACGTTACCTTTACCTTTTACCTTTGTGTCAGGTTAATACCTGACAAAATATAGCTATCAGTCAAGATAGCTCACAGCCATTAGTATTAAGATCATGTATGAACACTGGCAAAATGCCGGTGTTACCACAATTGTACACGGAACTCAACTAATGAACTGCAACTGGAATTCATCCTGAATGGAGACATTGCGTAAGGACAAACAGGCACGTTGCAAATACAACACTGTTGATAAAGGCTACTAAAAGACGAAAATGTAATTCAACCTTTCACCCGTCATAGCTGAGTAGCAACAATAAAATAATCGTGTTTATTCCAGCTGACGAAGCGCGACGTTTCTTTCAAAACACGGCAATGAAATAACCACATGTCCTCATGGAATGTGAAGAGTTATGCAAATACAAGGCGGGTAAAGCACCGAACCAAGAAGTTACATCAACACTAAAATAAAGTGACATGATCGGCGCAGGACTTTTGTCACTCGAAAAAGTCGTGTCGAAACGTCCATACAGTTACCAGTGGCTAAATACAATTATTGCCATTCTTAAACCCTGGCTTAATTTTAAAAGCAAAATTCGCTTCTACGAATTAGAACCATCGGAATGTGGCTAATTAAAAGTAACTGCTCTTTACAGCTACAGTGTATTTAATTAATCCTACAGATACATAAGCCGAATCCAGTGGTCGCGCGGTCTAAGGCGTAGGTCTGCGGCCGATCGCCTGCTGAGATTGTGGTTTCGAATCCACCCGGGGGCATGGATGTCTGTCTGTCGCGATTGTTGTGTGATGTCAGGTAGAGGTCTAAGCGACGAGCTGATCACTCGTCTAGAGGAGTCCTACCGACTGCGGTGCGTCGTTGTGTGTGATCTAGAAACCTCGTGAATGAGGAGGCCCTGGCCCACTGGGGGCTGTTACGTCAAAAACAAACAAACAGACACATAAAACAGATCTTATTTCCACACTGCTAACAGCATCATAACATAACCGTTCTCCAGATGACCGTAATATAAAAAAAGAAAGCAAGAGTTGTCTCTGTTCAAGCCATTAACGTGTACAGGGAGTGGCAGTACAGCTCCATGTAGTCTTAATCTCGGCACGACATACAGGTCAGTGGTCAGCCTCATGCCCTGACCGCTTTTACCCTTAATTCCCGGTCAGGTTAAAACAAGACTGTCTTTGGGCCCTTTTCAAAGAGTTCGTTTGTGGCACCATGAAAAGGGGAGCGAACTATTCGTTTTAAAGGGCGTGTTTCCAAGTAGATGCGCTTCAGAAACTGAAGCGCTACAGGAACTGAAGCGCTACAAACGCTAGCTGTAGCGCCGCAACTCTGGCGCACCACCGCCAACGATACATTGTCCCTTATGATCCCGTTTCCACCAGTGTGTCGAGTCGCGCCACTTCTTCCAACCCACCAGTGTGTCGAGTCGCGCCACTTCTTCCAACCCACCAGTGTGTCGAGTCGCGCCACTTCTACCAACAGTCTACGTGTGTGTGGAGTGCTGTTCAGCACTTATATCTGCATAATGAATCATAACTTCGATACGGAATTGTTACCGACACTGAAGCCCGTCCAGCAACATGAGAATGTATTCCTTTGGAAGCAATCCACCGTGTTTATGACCAAATAAAGTACACTTGTTCATTCCGACACAACACAGGTTTATTTTAATTCAAAATATTACCTTTACATGCGTGCTACATGTTTAGGCCTGTACTTAGACCATCCTCAGGCATGTCAATACAAAAAAACTTATAAAGTAATATATTGTAATAAGAATCTAAGGGGCCCCTTTTTACAGGCGCTATTTTTGTAAAGTTAAAACACAGAATACACAACATAAATGATTTTAAAAATGTATATACAGTATAAAGATTTTATACACACATTTTTAAAATGGTACACATGGTTCCGCCACCAACTTAAATTGCATCCTGGAGCACAATTTGCAAACAGAATTTTGGCCATAATCAGGCATGTCAACACAATAACCTTACAAAGGAAGATACAATAAGAATCGAAGTGTCTCCTTGTGTACAGCCCCTATTTTTTGTAATGCTCAAACACAGAATATAAAATATAAAAACACACGTCCTAAACAGTTTTAAAAAATGTATATGTAAGATTTGCATTAGATTCCGGTCGTCGTGCACTGCAGTAAGAGTGCGTATGAAATTCTTCTATGATTTTGTGTATTTGGTGTTGGATCGTCTCACACAGCATATTTGTTTATAAAAAAATTTTCTTTGAAATTTGTTTGCAAATTGTGCTCCAGGATGCAATTTAAGTTTGTGGCGGAACCATGTGTACCATTTCAAAAATGTGTGTATAAAATCTTTATACTGCATATACATTTTTAAAATCATTAATGTTGTGTCTACTGTGTTTTAACTTTATAAAAATAGCGCCTGTAAAAAGGGGCCCCTTAGGTTCTTATTACAATATATTCCTTCATAAGTTTTTTGTATTGACATGCCTGAGGATGGCCTAAGTACAGGCCTAAACATGTAGCACGCATGTAAAGGTAATATTTTGAATTAAAATAAACCTGTGTTGTGTCGGAATGAACAAGTGTAGTTTATGGGAATGCAGGGTTGCATCGTACAGTGATCAGGTTTGAAAAAACTGGGTGCTGGGAAAGTTTGAGCGCAAACAAGTTTCCAGATTTTGAGACGAAAACGCTGGCGGGAAGGAAATGGGCATGGAATAAATGTGTTACTTATTGAGCGTATTTTACATAATATAAAATGATTACCTAAATTAAATGGGTCAATAAAAACCATCAATAATAGCAACAGTAACACATTCAGAGGAGAGCACCAATGCTGTATAAGAAGCAGATACGTATAAACAGTTAATCTGAACTCACCGCCAGGTTACAGCCAGCCCCTCTTCCGAGAGGAACACATTTCCTCTCGTTTGTGTCTGATCTCGAAATATCATTATAGATAAGCCGACGACGTGCGTCGACGGAGCAGACTGACATACGGAAATAGATGAAGAACTGACTTTCATTTCTTAGGTCATTAAAGGTAGTGTAGATGACGCCACGTTCCTGTCTTGAATTCAGTAGGGGAATTACCCAAAATTTATGCTTCCCTCTATTCTTTAATGTCTTGTGCAGTAACAGAAGAAGGACAACTTCCTCTTCGAACTCTATTTCAAACCTGGAGCTGAACTGGGAAACGTGGGTTCGCTACTCAGACGCACTGAAGCGCCACAAACACGCTGGTGGAAAATGGTTCGTTTCAGTCGCGCTCATTGTGGCGCCAAAAGCCGGCTCGTGGAAAAGGGCTCTTGCAGGGGTGCTGATAAGTCCTTAGCCCGACCAGGAAGGAAATAAGCTACAGCGACAGAATATTTTGATGTTCATATGTCCTATTTATTATCATAATTGGAGAAATATTAGTACTATTTATATATATTAACAAGACTAGCATCAAACGAAATATTCTCACCATCAAACAAAATACATCGTGAAGTAGGTCGGGCTAAGGACTTAACAGCACCCCGGTACAGGCGATGTTGTTCAGGAACGCAACCTCGTGTCATGTTGCAGAAGACACCATTAGCGACGTTCTTACAAAAATTGAGGTTATTCAGTCCGCGGAATTCCAAACTACACCAGCATCGTTTCAGCAACCTTGTGGCAGGGTTGGGCTACCAACGTTTTGCACACTCGATGACAAGCGAACTATCACGTTAGCTCAATGACATACAGACACGTCCCGACTTATGCAATAATGACATTCCGGACAGTCCGGCGCAAGTCTGCACCAAGCATGCTTATGATCAGCTATACATATGCGTATACAAGGGAGTCCGGATGAAATCCAAAACCCAGCCGAAAAGAACATGACCGGCGGCAGCATGATCGCCCCGCCACTAGTGTTATCGTTCAGCAGTATTCTTCCCAACCTTTGTCTCAAATGCCCTTTCATTCCCATACAGAAAAATTCGGCGCATATAGAACTTTTTTTTTAAATTTAGAAATTTTAGGAGCGTGCGAAATATTTCGAAAAGCTACTATCAGGTTCGTTATGTTTGTCCTTCTGTACGTCCCCGCATGCAACAAGTCGGTTTGCACTGGACGGATTTTCATTCAATTTGATATCTGAGGATCTATTGAAAATCTGTCGAGAAAATTCAAAGATTCATTACAATATGACAAGAATAACGGGTATTTACATGCAGACCGATCCACATTTATGATAACAATGGTCAACAAAATCTAACTTTTTTTTTTGGCACACGAGGAAAAATATCTAATCCTAATAGAACTTTTAACGCTCAATTCAAATGTGTAAGAAGTTTTTCTCCATCACCCACAGTCTGTTTGTGAGAGCCAAGTTAATTGTGAAAAAATGTGTACGAGTATATTTACATATTTCACTGGACAACAAAATTTAACTTTTTCTTTTTGGCACACGAGGGAAATTATCTAATCCTAACAGAACTTTTAACGCTGAATTCAAATGTGTAAGTAGTTTTTCTCCACCACCCACAGTTTGTTTGTGACAGCCAAGTTAACCCTTTGCCGTCCCTACCGTTCCAAACAAAGCGCTCAGGATTTAAATGGCCCGTGCCGGCCTAAACGCTCTAAATTCAATGCGCCATGAATCAACGTTTGTCTCATTATCTCGTTCACTTCCTGTGTCTGACCACATACAACTAGAGATATGATAACGGTAAATTGTATGTGACC
>Ga0209629_10003895_pt1 | contig 10881 bp, 11 predicted proteins | sample TergutCu122P5_FD_187286 | JGI IMG/M metagenome (GOLD analysis project Ga0209629, IMG submission 187286) | Cubitermes ugandensis P5 segment gut microbial communities from Kakamega Forest, Kenya - Cu122 P5 (SPAdes) (version 2) | ecosystem: Host-associated > Arthropoda: Insects > Digestive system... | reverse complement strand
GTTTTGTGTCTGCTACTGGGGTTTCACCAGCATTGTTGGCTGTGGCGTAGAGCAGGGCTGCTATGTAGTGAAGAAGCGTCCGGGCGGCCGCGAGCGACGATGTACCGCCTGGATGCGCGGCTGAGACTGGCCGGAAGGCCACGGTGAATTATGGCAGGTGCAGGTGCGGGGCTTATTGCTGCTGGCAGCATTCTCGGCTGAGCGGTACACTGCCTGGTCCACGAGGCATCGTGGCCAAGCAGTCGAGCGTTGTTCCTTCCTCCTCGATGTGTTAAAGACGGTTGTCCCTTTCTTGATGTGTACTCCTCCTGTAGTGGGCCGTGAATGGTCACAGCCAACCAACAAACCAAAGATCTGAGGGCGGAAAATTGCGCGAAGCGCAAGGCGACGTCCATAGTTCCGTAAGGCCAATACTGCGTTAACCGCATCACTGGTCTCAGTATCAGACACCTAAAACTATAAAGAATTATGCTTACGCTAACGATTTCCGGTCGCGGTTAACCACCCCGCCGCGAGGATACTAAGTTCCATTGCTTACGAGTCAATAGATACTATGGAGGGCAACTTTGGTTGGGATGACTTCTGGGCTTCGAACCCAGAGTGGTCAAACTAAAGTTAACGATGGACTAACCGCGTAAATATTGTCGCCTAACTTGGGAAGAGTGCGGCCCGTGCCGAGAAAGTGCCAGTTGGCTCGATTCAAAGTGTCCGCATGGCCCCCTTGCGGGTAACTAGGACAAGTTGCCGATCCTGATTTCCCTATATTAGGGGTCGCGGGATTGACACTTGGTAAGATATCTGCCATGCTGCTCAACTAAAGGGTTCCCCACATCAGCTAACTTCGAGTCGAATTTCTCAGAAATCTGAAATGGTCGGAGAAGTAGGGGGCTCCAAAATCGTCGTGAATTTGCCCGTTACAAATGAACCAGTGTGCAATTGTAGCAATGCGAAGACACTTGGACTGCAGCACCTGCATTTTCTTGATATGGGAACGAGCTGCAGACCGCCAGCATTTGGAGGTGAGATACAATACAGGGAGGATTAGGATAAGGGCGAAGGCAGCAATAAGCCATTTGTAGTAATGATGTTCATGTTGGTCATGCTGCATTGTATTTAGGAGGTCTCGCAAACTTAATTCACGTTGTTGTCCTGCAGTCAGACTCCGAGTCATCAGGACGTCGAGGGCACCAAGTGTCCCATCTGCCTGGTCCTGGTGATTCTGAAGCACTTGCGACTCTTCTTCCGAAAGTAGATTGGGTAGCTCCGGTGCGACCACCTGGCCTGGTGTAAGTGTGAAGTTGGTAGACCCACTTGCGGTGGAGAGCAGCAAGAAGCTCTCCGAGAAGACCTTGCAACCGTCTTCCGTATACAGGATCCCTGCTCCCTCAATGTCTATGTCTGTGCTCCTGGTTGTACCTTCAACCTTACATGATTTAGTAATTTTTGTTGACGTCGGCAGTCTATAAATCCAAAAAATTGGTGTTCCCTCATAGTGTATCCATAAGGGGTTTAAAGTTTTTCCGTAGGATAACCTTATTACAATGACCGTGGGCTGGATCATGTTTCCCAAAATAAAGGGCTTCTGAACATGAAGGGGTCCTTTTTATGATACAGGGGAAACTCAGCTTCACATATAATGAATAGTCCCTTCTGACACTTATGGAGGTCTGCCGGTGTCAACAGCGAATAGTACTGCCTGCTTTCCGATACTGCCATGTACATACTCTCTGGTTGTATTTGCATGTGTCTTTCTAGTAGTGGTTCGTAAATAGGTAAGGGTTCTGTCCTGTACAAACTCATTACTCTATCCGCTTCTCGCAAAGGTAGTCGGATTATTAATCTTATTTCTGAGGGGGTCGCATATGCCTGAACCCTTGCTGTCTCATAATAGACTAACATATCTTCTAGGTTTGTCCCAGTTATCAGTGACACATCTGTCGGTAGTCTTAGAGCAACTTGTAATACTTGTGATAGGTTATGTGGGGGTAATAACTCTGCGGATAACTTCCCTGTGGATGTTACGTCCAAACCTTGCCGAATCTTAATAAATTCTTGTTCTAATTGTAAACAAAAGAATTCTAATGCTCTGACTGACTCGCATTTGCCATTAACTCAAGTCGCTTCATTATGTTGCTTTCAATTCCTTTTATCGTGCCATTTAGCCTCATTAGATCATTAATTTGCATTACGCAGTTACGTCTCGCGTATTGTGCCTTATGCTTTCCTAAATTTTTTAGTGTAGGTCTGTTGATGCTCTAGAGAATAGGTGATAGTTGACTGTTGCCCCTTGATTGTCTCCACTACCTGATGTAGCGTTTGTCAGTTAGCATTGTTTGCTGTCCCAAAAAGAAAATTTAGTACTTCTCCTCCAAAATCTAAGAGACCTCTCATTTGGCGGGTCACAGGTAATAATTTTTCAATGTCTTGGAACTCTAAATTCAACTGTTCCCATACTGCTTGTTAATATGTCACTTTCTGCCAATTAATATAACGCTTGTGTTTACAAACCTAGGGTTTGTCTGATAAGTCCCTACCTGTTTCAAAATCAAATCAATCATCTAATTGTGTTCGATACCATTTTAAATCAAGGTTAACAATTAAATTCCAAAAATTTCCAGTCAGTATCAAGTCCAAGTCAGGGTTGCGTCCATGTCCATAGGCGAAACCTGCAAGTCCAATGTCACGTATTAGTGGTCAGTGGAGTTATAGTTTCGCCCGCGTGGTAATGGTCTAAGGTAGTATGGATTGGGTTGTCTCTGGTCACTACTGTCACCTTCCGTAGTTAAAGATTCTGTTTGTTCGTTCTGTGGTTCATTAATATCCTTTGTTTCGTCAGGAGGGTTATTCCCTACTTTTTCCTCTCTGTTGTCATTGTCTCGCTCGACCGTATCATTCTGCGTCGGGATATCAGTCACAACTTCATCTAAACCTTTTGAATTATCCAAGCTCTGAGAAGCTGGAACTTGCGTTTCCCTAATAAGTAAAGGGGTTCTTCATCACTAGTATCCCATTCTTCCTCTGTCGTGTTTCCCTTATTTGTAGGTGCTGTCGCTTTCTTAACTTTGTTTCGTTTAGGAGCATCATAAGATCTCTTCGACTTATTTATGTTTACAGTCGCGAGCTTACCTGGCGTTATCTGAATCTGATAATTTAAATCAGAAAGTCGTTTAGAAATCAAATAGGTCCTCTCCATCTGGTACGAGAATTTTTGCTTTTGCCGGCGCCTATAGCCATTTCGTTTAGGTACACGTAGTCACCTATCCGAAAATGTCACTAATTTGGTATTTCGGTCATAATAGGCTTTCTGCTTTGCCCTGCTAGATTTGTTCAGTTTTACGACTACTTCGTAGGCTTCGTTCAATTTCCGTGCCAGCGTCAGAATATGACTACCTACTTTATTCTGGGAATCAAGTTCTTTTCCAGGCACTTCCATCCGGGCAGAGAGATCATCCATGTTTGGCATTCTCATGTCCCGACCATAAGGCAAATAGTAGGGGTTAAATTTAGTAACCGAGTGGGGTGTGGCGCGATGTACCATAAGCTCGTAGTCCACATAATTGTCCCAATCATTGCCGTATTTATTGACAATGGCTCATGGTCTGGTTTAATCCAGCATGAAATCTCTCGATTTTCCCTTGCATCTTGGAGTTGAACGCCGTGGAATTAATACGTTTTATCTGTAGTATTCTACACATCTCTTGGAAAAGTGCTGACATAAAATTAGTCCTTCTGTCGGACAAGAGTACCTGCGGACAACCGTATCGGGTAAACACTTGGGTTGCAAGGGCCCTGGCAACCGTTTCTGCTTTCTGATTTGAGCGGTGTTTCTTGTAAGTAATTTGATAAGGTCAGCAGATGTCAATGGATGCCATTTCCATTGGACCTGAGTTTTCAGGTAACACCTAATGGTGCGAGGGGTATTCTCCCTGATTTCAACTTTGCACATGACATGCAATTTTGAATAAAAGTTTCAACGTCTTTGGACATCCCTGGCCAAAAATAATGCAAAAGTAAATTACTTAATGTTCTATTTTCACCTTGATGTCCCGCAAAAATAGGCTCATGGTGTTGCCGTATGATCTGCTCTCTCAATGGAACGGGAACCACTATTTTTGGTTCTTCATACGTGTCTGGCGATTGGTGGTACAACATATCTTGATCCCACAGATAGGATATTTTCTTTCCTTCAGATAAGGCTTGACTAACCTGCTGACAAAAGTCGTCATTGCTCTGAGCTTGTTCAATAAACTCCTTCGACCGCACGACTACCTGTTGCGGTTTCACATCCGTAGTTGTGCCATTGTTCCGCACTACAGTAGCTACATGTCGCGATAATACATATGTATTAACATTTTTTCCTACCCGGTCGGTGGAGGATCTCAAATTCGTATTCAGAACGTTTTAGAACCCAACGTGTCAGTCTGGCACATCGATGATTTTTCACGGTAATCCGCCATTTCAGTGCCGCGTGGTTTGTGATGACTTTAAATTTCCGGCCATAAAGGAAACACCGGTGTGTTTTACACCAAACACAACCGCCAGTAATTCCTTCTCCGTAACAGTATAATTGAATTCATGCTTATTCAATATCCGGTTCGAAAAACTTGAAGGTCTTTTCTTCCCTCCATGCTCCTGTCTGAGTATGGCGGAGATCGCGTAATTAGAGGTATCACAACTAAGTATGAATTGTTTGTCGAAATTTGGATGCGCCAGAACTGAATCTGACGTCAGAGCCTCCTTCAGATCGTCAAAGGAAGTTTGCTGCGGTTCTGACCTTCAAAACTTCTCATCTTTCCTTGTTAAGAGTGTTAGCGGCTTACTTAACGCCGCGAAATTTGGAATAAAAGACCTGTAGTATCCCGCTGATCCTAAAAATGCGCTAATATCTGACACTCCTGGGTAAAGGAAAAGACTTAATGGTCTTCACCTTGCTCACGTCAGGTGAGACACCATTGGCGCTCACGAGGTGTCCTAAATAAGCGACCTCACGTGCAGCAAAAGTGTTTTCCCTAAATTTAATTTAAATTTTGCTTCTCTAATTCTATCTAACACCATCTAATCCTGCGTGCGTGTTCCTACATGAAATCTGAGAAAATCAAAATGTCATTTAAATAGACGAAGGCATAAATGACTTTTAGTCCCATTAGGATAACATCCATAATTCTCTGAAATGTACTGGGTGCTCCGGCTAAACCATAGGGTAGCCTCTCATATCTAAAGCTACCAAAGGGTGTTATGATTCAGGTTTTGTCTTTGTCATCCTAATGGATAGGAATGTGCCAGTAAGCTGACTCAGTGTTTAGCAGCGTAAAGTATCGGCTGCCAGCCATTAAGGACAAGTTGCCCTTTATGTCGGGTATTGGATGAACCGGTATTTTTGTAACGGCATTTAATCCGCGAAAATCTGTACGAAATCTATATTTTGGCGTCCCGTCTATCGATTTCTTCTTTCCCAAAACTACGGGTGCTGCCCATTCTGAGTATGATGGTGTAAATACCCCGCGTTGAATAATTTCGTCTAGCTATTTCTTCATTTCATCTTTTAATGCAAATGGTACTCTATAGGGGGTTTTCTTTATTGGCAATGCGTCTCCTGTTTTTATCTCATGAAAACCTTTGGTAGTTCACGGCAACAAACCAGAACGATTATACAAGAACAAGTCATAATATTCCTTCATAACTGGCACTAACACCTCTCTTTCGGCCTTGACCAGATGTTCCAGTTTTTCTTTTTGACTTCTTCTAACTCAAGGGGTGCAGATGACTCACTTGTCATCTCTCTAACGTGATATACATCATGCAACCTATTAAAATCATAATCTCCTGATTCTTCCCAACTTGCGCGCACGTCTTCTGAATGATGCTCTAGACGTTCTCCCTCTCCCAACTTCACGTTCTTCCCTATCTCTATAGGGCTAGCGCTAGTATTAATGATTTCTATCATACAATAGCAAGGTTCTAGGTCCTTGCTTTCTAAATGGTGCCCAGCGACCCAGGGGTCAAAAGTGCCCGAATATCCCCTTCTCTCCCAGGTACTCCCTGGATTCCCAATTTTTCTTCAGGTGCTCCCTGATTCTCAATGTCAACCCCATCAGGCTTATCCTAGCCCTTACTCTGTTAGGCTGCTCCGAGGCGCTTACGAAGCCTACAATAGTTTCCGCCGTCTCTTAACAAAGGGTAACTCACCACACGAGCGACATATACTCCGGGGTTCTGGGTGGTTACGGTTTCCACCACAACTGACCGTGGCAAGCTTCGAACTTGCCTGCCACCAGACAGACGACCCATTGTGACTACTCTGGACTTAGGAGGGATCGCGACGAATTGTGCGGGCAGAATGCTACACGTGTTATGTATGTGTTTACGGTCCGTTGGAGGTTCGGGGTTCACATCCCCGCAATTCAGGCTATCGAGTCTTCCCGCGCCTTGCTTCCCAGTCGCTGACGCATTCTCTGTGGAACCGGCCGGTGTGTTCAAGTCCGCCCCATTCCACTCATTCTCAGCTACGGGTTTCATTACACTGACCTGCGGTAACCCGCGGTCTTGGCATTCTAGTCCCGACAGATCTACCTCCGCCGCACGACGATTAGGCCAACTGTGCACAGATCGACCTTGGTTCCATCCGTCTCAAGAAGTCAAGTCCGAACACACCGCTGTAATCTACGTCTAGCGACGTTACTAAAAATTCGTGTGTGTAGATACGATTTCCTAATTGAATTTCTACTTCTTGCATGCTTAAACTTTTCAATTTAGCACCAGTGATCCCCCTTGCGGCTAAGTCTGTCTGCGCGATTTCCGCTTGGCTGACTCCCGGTTTTATGAGGCTCAGGTTGGCCCCTGAATCAAAAATTGATGAATTTTCCCTCCTACCTGTACCTCCAAGAGCAGCTCGTTGCCGGACGCTCCCACGACTAAACTATCATATATTGGCTCGCCTTTGATCCTGAGTTTGGTCTCAGGGATCTCGTTGCCGACCCTTGGTGGTTTGGGTAATTGGGTGCCGAATTGTTGCCCTTAAGTTGGCCAAACTGATCTGTTAGATGCCCTACCTTTTTACAGTGAAAGCAGCGAATCTGCTTTCCATTTGAGTTATTGTAGAAGTTCCTCGGCCCCTGGCCGGATGTATTATGCCTCCTACCTCCCATCGCACCGTGTGTGCGACTATCCCTAGCGGCTGTCTTCTTTTCTAGGCGACCTACTGTCCCTAGCATAGTGGCCCTTTTTGCCACAATTGTAACACGTTATTCCTTGGGTCGTACTGTCACGTCTGGTACTGAATACCTTCTTGGTATCCTGTGTTTTCAATCGTTCTGCGTTGTTTACCGTCACCGCTATTCGCACCGCCTCCTCTAATGTTTGGGGCATCCTGTATCTGACCTGCTGTCCAACAATGCCCGAAAGCCCATTAATATAGGCAGCGACAATCCGTCGTTCTGCCTCCTCATTAATAATTCTTTGCGCAGCTCCATCTTCTACGGTTCTAACTGTTTTTCGACATCTGTCGGCAAATTCTTCTACGCATTCCCCTTTCTTCTGAATAGCGTCTTGTAACCTCGTGTAATGGTACTGGGCTGACATTTTCTCACTAAATCTTCCAATTAACTGCTCCCTTAAAACTGCATAGGGCATGCATCATTTATTAATTCTTCCCTTCCCTGTACAGATAGAAGTGCAATATGTTGCAACTTAGCCTTCACAATCAGTGTTTCTCATCGTCCGCCCAATTGCCGACTTTTGCGTACGTGTCTATTTGAGCGAGAACCTCATGGACAGTGCGCCTTTGCTATCACCCGTCCAATCTTTAATTCCCGCAACAAGCGTAACTTCCTTCATCGCGGTATGGATCGGTGAAGCTCTGGGAGAAGTGTTTATCTCGACCTTAAGTCTCTCAATTTCCTCACGTATTTCCTGTATGTCCATTGTTGGATATTATTATTGGCAATCTAAGTTCATATTATTATTGGTGTACTATTTTAACTTTCCCCCTTCCGTTGTTGAAATGCGGAGTATACGAAACTCGACGCGAATCTAATTGGCTCCGGATCTCTGAGTTATGAATAATATAATTGAGGTAATCTGTTCGTTCTATTCCTAGTTCTAGACACTCTGCTCCCGTCTGAATATACCTAGACGTTACACGCGTTTCTACTTCAAAAATTTCTATTCCGTACTCTGATTGATGAGTGAATACTGCGTGTGATGGTACCTCCAATCTTTTAGGTTTTCCTTTAAATTCAATTTCTAATCTAGGATCAACTTCTAGGTTTCGAAACCTGTCACTTAATTCTGTAATTTTATCGATGTCAAACTGTGTGTGCTCTATAAAGAAATCTTTCACTAATTGTATCGCAAAAGGGATCGAATGACGAAGGGCTGATTGAGGAGTAGAGCCTACCACATGTACTAGCAACACATTGAATTTCTGAGTAAGAGGTTTGCGGCTACCTATACAGAAACAATTCATAATCAAGGTTCATAAGACTGTCCCACTAGGACTGAACTCCTACCTGTACACCTTCAGCAGTCCGTAAATGTGGCTGATTTTAAATTTTGAAACAATATATTTCAGAAACGAGGGCCAAGTCTTCTGTTACAAGACTTTAGATCCCACAAAGCTGACACCAGTTTGTTGGGCGCACAAATGCCTGACTGCTGTGTAGGAAGTGTTGAGGGGTCAGACTCGGTTTCTTTCCAAAATGAAAGATCGTATCTCCTATTACATATATTGTAACAATGGATAATATTAGAAGATTACATATATGAAATGTTACACTTTACAAATTGCAATACAATATTATGTGATCTTTTGTGGTAGCGTGCTTATTCGCACTATATTCCTGAATACAATGACGAACTTTTAATTAGACCTTCTAGTTCTGCACCTATCCTTGGGAATTCGTTAGTTGGAATCTAGGCAGTACTCACCAAAAATCTACAGCAATTCGAACAGCAACTGGCCCATGACAGTGGCAAGTCTGGTAGCGTAACTTATAGCGGATCCCTCGGCTTAACCCTCTGAATAAGCCACTCTAACCGCGGTCATGTTTATATGACGATCTTGGCACTCTCACACGTCCTTAATCTTCACTCTGATTGGTCAAAAAGACTTCCTTTCTGATTCAAGTTCATTGAGAAACTCATAGATCCGTGTGTCAGACTGACGTTCCTCTTCCCAAGGATGCGGTTAGCTTAGGTCACTTATTTACAAGTTGGACTTGTTGACCAAGGCTTCTTACTCAGATGAAGGATTTCCGCATCCGGCTTGCGTCAGCCTTAACAGATTGCAAAAGTACACGAAAATTTGGAAGGCTAGGATGCTTGCACAACAGATGCATGTGTTTGAGTCTTTGATAACTTCAAACGTTGTACACATCTCTCTGTTATGAAATGTGACTGAGAGGCACTGTGAAAAGCGCTCTGCATTGAACATATTGACTTGCCTTGTTTCTAACCTCAACCATTGCTGTTGCTAGCAAAATGTGGTTTCTTGGTCTACCCTTAAATGAACAATAAGTGTTAACCTCTGCCGTTGTTATGCCCTTTGCATCTGCCTGAGGATCACTTCTTGTAGACCTCTTGACGTTGATTGGATTCTGTTTGCCTATGTGTAACAAAGTGTGGTGTCTCTTATGACACTGACGACACACTTGTGTTGAACACGTGTGGTTCTTGGAAAATAAGTGCAGGCAATTGAAACAAAGGTTTAATTGTTTGACCTGAGTGAGGCGTTGCCTTGTTGTCAGCTTGTTGAATCTGTCACATTTGAACAGTCTATGTGACCCATTGCACAAAGGGCATTGCAACTGAGTTGCTACATTAGAATAAGAAGGCTTACTGTCCTTGCTTGTTGATGGTGAAGACCGTGAAGGAGTAGTGGTTACCTTCATTGACAGCGTGCTTTGAATTAATTCCAAGGCGCTTCACTTCAACTCCAAATAATTTATCAATTCTGAAGTTGTGGGCGTATCAACACGTGAAGCCATGAGTAGCTCCCATTCCTTCTGCGTTTCAGCATCTAAGGTGGCTAACATCAAGTGGTTCAACATTAAATCTTGAAAGGTCACCTTCAAAGACAGTGCATACAAAGCACTTATATGACTTGATACATGATTAGTTAATTTGCGCAATGAAGATGCGTCTCCCTTTTTGACTTGTGGTATTTGGCACAAATGCTTAGCATGTATCGTGGCAATTAATCGTTGGTTATTGTAATGTTGTGTTACAAGTTGCCAAGCAACAAGAAAATTCTCATTTGTTATTTGCAAGTTGCTGACCAAGTCCTTTGCCTCATTTTTGAGAGATGAAATGAGGAATTGAGACCTTTGTACGTTAGAAAGCGTACTATTGTTAACTATTAATGCCTCAAATGTATCTCGATAATGTAGCAACTACATGTTTCGCCTTCAAAAGTTGGAAGAGTTATGAGGGGCAACTTAATGTTTATGCCACTAGCAGGTGATTGTGGGGAGTGATTGTTGTTTCCTAACACGCTGCTACGTGGAGAGCTATGCCTAGAAAGTGGTGGATCAACCACGGGGTATAGGAGTTAATTGAACTTTGCCTTAACCTCAAAATATTGTTCTTCAAATTGTTGTCTGTCAACTGAATGATCAATGTCATCTGACAGTTCTAGTTCACTTTGTGCTGCTTCAGACTTGTTGAAAATGTTTGGCAGTTCCTCAAATCTAACTTGAATGTCATTAAGTTTACGATCACCTGTTTCGATGAACGTCCGCATGCGTGTGAGACACGAGTTTGCTACAGCCCTCTGCCGTACTAATTGCTGACGATGTGATGAATCCATGGTGAGTTGATATCTCAGCTGGTGGGTGCAATGACCTCGGAGTATAGTTGAACTGCCACGTCTCAATATGGCGGGGG
>Ga0209629_10003894_pt1 | contig 10882 bp, 8 predicted proteins | sample TergutCu122P5_FD_187286 | JGI IMG/M metagenome (GOLD analysis project Ga0209629, IMG submission 187286) | Cubitermes ugandensis P5 segment gut microbial communities from Kakamega Forest, Kenya - Cu122 P5 (SPAdes) (version 2) | ecosystem: Host-associated > Arthropoda: Insects > Digestive system >... | reverse complement strand
CAGCAACCACTGTATAATACTCTTGAGCTCCTGATGATGGGCATAGTGGTGCCCGAAACATGTTGAGCAAGCAGTAAGATCTGCAATAAAAACCTCTGTTGCATCTAGTTGGCATTTTATTTCCACCCATTTTATTTTGTTAGCAAGCTGCTGACAGTTGATTTTGTTTTGACACATTAGACTATTTTGAAATAGCAACTGTACCACTATGTCAGATCACTTCTTAAAGTTACATTTTCTACAGTTATCCACTATTTCAGGTACTAATACTTCCACTTCTAGGGTTTAAGGAAAACTCACTGTATGTATTCCTGTGTACGTGATGCTTGTATGTCATGGTAGGCTGCCATAACTCTCCTGTTCAGGTTACGGGTATGGTAACCACGCCACATGCGCTGAATGCATACTGCTGCACTTTCTGCTGTAAAACATGGTAGAATATATGCAATTCCTTGTCATGTCCTTGAGGACAAACCAAAACAAAATTAATTCCATATTATATAAATACAAATATAAATAAATATATATATATATATATATATATATATATATATATGCATGTTTAAATGAGAATTAAGCAAACTAGAATACAAACAGTAATAAATCCTTAACCCTTTAAAGGTCTGTGTTCACATATGTGAATGCACATGGGAAAACACCCCTAGAAATTCATTTTACATATATTAGGGCAACAAGGAAATTTACTGCACTTTTAAAACACACTGCAAAACCACTGTTTTATTTTCCACAAAATGCCATTTACTTCATAACTGTATCTTTTTCTGTTTGTATAGTACTCACATCTTTCATAAACCATACACTAACATTCAAATACCCACCCCAGTGGAATAAAGGTTAATCTGACACACATTTTCCAATCAGCTGAAACTTCTATGTTCCAACTAACACCTACTTTCTACACAGGTAAGCTAAAGGCTGGCACAGAAGATTTGTATCCAAAGGTTTTGGTTCTGATCCAGACTGCTATCAGTAACTATTTCCAAGGGCCATTCCTTCCAGAGAAATTAACAATTGCTAGGTTACTCAAGAAATTTCCTAAATTTTATGGACTCCAGTGATCCATTATCGTTTCCAACAGCCTACCACTGGAGCCTATCCTGAGCCAAATAAGAGAGGCCTGTGCATGCACGCATGCGTGCGCGCGCGCGCACACACACACACGCACACACACACACACACACACACACACACACACACACACACACACCCACCCACCCACTCACATTCTAATTATTTACAATTCATTTCAATAAAATCCTCCAATATATACCTGCGTCTTTCCTTCACATGGCCCCTGCTCTTTGAGTTTTCAAACAAAAATTCTGCAACCATTTCCTATCTCTCTCTCTCGCTCTCTCTCTCGCTCTCTCTCTCGCTCTCTCTCTCTCGCTCTCTCTCTCTCTCATGCACACCATACAACCTGCTCCTCTTTAGCTGCAAGACATACTCCAAACAGAAGTGCAAATATTTTAGAAGTGAGGCTGATAATGGACAGAGGGGACCTACGGCTTAACCCTAGTTCCAGACCAGCACAGGTACAACATTACAGTGTTGCACCATTTCTAATAATGGAAGGAATACAGAAAAATCCACAATGGATTAAGTTTGCCTTGAAAGACTTCTGCCAGAAAACTTCTAGATTGCCAGATCATGCAAAGGAGTCACATTTTCACCAGAACTTCATAACTTTGAATCTGTAGAGAACACAGATCATTTTAAGGTATTTTGTGGTTATCATCAGTCTGATCAGGCAAATTCCAAGACACCACTTTAACTTTTACCCAACTGGGATGGGTATTATTTAAATCTTAGCACATGGTTTAAGAAAAATGTATTATTTGAACAGCAAAAGATAGTTATGAAATAAACAGCATTGTTGAAAATAAAGCAGACATTATACAGCATGTCTTAAAAATACAGAAAATTTCCTTGTTTTCTAAATATATAAAGTGAATTCCTAGAGGTGTTTTCCTACGTGTGTTCACATTTGGCAAGGCAGATCTTTAAAAGGTCAAATTAGGCCACAGGTGCTTCCTTCCAAATTTTACCTACTCTTTACTCACCACCATCAAATCATTTGACACCACACAAGCTGATTCACTACTAACAATGCTGTTAACAAACCACAAACAAACAAAAATTTCATAACAGTGCTTTCAGAAACTTACCAGAACTTTTGCTTCCAGCATTATTTGAAGCGGCTTCTTTCTTTTGCCAACGTTCTTGTGCTCGATGTCTGATGGTTTCAAGTTTGGAGGCAGACATTTCACTATCGTCATCCTCACTGCTATTGATGGGTGCCACATCCTGCTGGCCTGTTCTCTGTTGTGAGGTCCGTTTCCTTGCAAGTGCCACAGTACACTGTTTTGTCTGCCCCCCTCGCTGACGTGAAGGCAGTGGGCTCGAATGGAGGCTGCGTGACATCTTGGGAGACCCTCGTGGAACAGGTCGCCTATTCTGGGCATGGTCCAATGCAGATGATTTTGGTCGCACACCACGACCAGTCAATGCAGTGCTAATTGCTGGTCGATAGTCAGGACTCATTAAAGACTCTGGTACAGGAACCATTTTTGTGGCTGTCTGAAGTGGGCAACTGATTTCTGATGCTTCATTTTCTTAAACAAAACAATTAATGATTAGCAGATTCATACTAAACATGAAAAAATCAATGAATAGGCCACACCACCAACTTCATGACAGGATTTTTCTGGGCCAGCTCACAGTTATCCTCCAAAGACTGTTACATAATCCTATCCTGAGCCAATTCAATCCAGTCCACATCACTAACTGTTTCTCAAAGGTCAGTTTTAACATTACAGTGCCATCTAAATGTAGGCACCCAACGAGAGCTCTTCTCTTGACACTTTGCAATCAAACCACTGTATGAATTTTTTGTTTTCCTAGCAAAGTCCCATCCATTGTTTCTCATGACTTGGTCAGAAAAAAATATTAGGCAACAAGCATAATATGTGAAAGTGATAAAAAAAAGTCTTAGAAAGTCCACCACAGACTTCCAAATACAACCTAGAAACCCCAAAAGTCCCTAGTAACATAACAATATTCACAGACATGCAAAATTCACCAGAAAAAAAAAAGAGTTAATGACTGACAGGAAAGTAACAGCATTAGAAAAATTCTTCAAATAACCGCATACAGGAAAGTATAATGCATATCATTACGCTCTGATCATATCAACTGTCAACTGCTTTGAAAAGACACAAAATATACAATGTAACTGTGAAGAGAATGCTTTAAAGTCATGACTGCAAAACCTCCCTGTCCAGTCTTGTTTCCCCGACTCTAAGGTTATATGCTCAGCACACTAAAGCCTTTTAAAATCACTTGCTAATGTCAGGTGACATGTATAAAGAACAAAACTCTTTGTTATTTACCATCTAAAATATACTACTCCATCATTCTTTGATCTAAATAACTCCTTTGGTTTTTTTTTCAAACTTGTACACTTTATGTTCTTTTATACTAACAGATTGCATTATAAAACAACTACTTAAAAGACTATTATTTTAAAACAATGACTTTTTGTGAGCACAGGCTTCGGTGGAGGAGTTAGCTGTTTCTCCTCTCAATATGGGCCAACCTATAATGCTTACGTTAGCTTCATGGCCATCCTTTCCAGAAAAGTTGCTACAGATTTATCATTACTGCACTGCTGATTTTGGTTTTATGTCATGTTCACATATTTACTTTCACCTCAAGTTTCTAATACAGAAACTTGTTTGCTGGCCTATAAGAAATTTCTGGTATTTCTATGATCTCCAACAAACTCTCACCAGCATTAACAAGACATTCAACTCAAACTCTACCTGATCCTCTTGTACACAACAGTAGAAGGAATGTAAACATAAAACACACACAATATACATGTACTTATTTGGCAATGCTGACAAGTGCCTCAAAGTCATCATGGACAGCAAGATTCTTTAAAGACTTACACAAATGGTGAAATCATGAAATATAATATGCAAAATTCAAACAATACAGAAGTGGGATAAGGTTCTGATGGCAGTGATTATGGAGAAAGCTGTCATCTGGAATACCACCACATAATTTGGTACACATTTATTTATGTTACAGAAAAATATGCTGCCCTATCTTCAAGGTATATGATATCACATTCCATTCTTCACCTGGCATGATGATCATGACTGGCTATACAAAAAATAAGTGGATGGCAAATAAAGTTGACAATATGCACAAAGGTTGGGGCCTCTTCAATGTACTATATGTTCAGTATATCAAATAACAAGTATTAATATTTTAAATCTGTTAAGGCAAAAGTCACTAATTGAATATTTATAAAAAAAATAAAAATAAAAATAAAAATAATAATAATAATAATAATAATACTGGCATTATATACCCATACTTCCTACCTGCACCACAATCTTCAAGCACAAGTTGAGTAGATGAACTCTCTGATTGATCACTGTTATTTGTATCATGATTAATGGATGATGAAGTGTACAACAGTGCTGGATCAAGGCTTCGAGTCATAAGAGATGATGACATATCACCACCTTCAACAATACCTGTGACCATATCGTTTGATGTTACAGAGCTGCAACTGTTTACCATTCCATCAGGACAGTGTGATCTGCAACGATCTGTTATAGGCAGCTTTGATTCCTTTGACATGTCTGAAAGCAGACACAAACTAGATATAATCATGCTAAACACTTTATAAAATGCGACGCAATTCATAACAAACAACTTCCAAGGTTAACCACATACCAGAAATTTATATCTTGCCATACACTACAAAAATGTTTTCCTCCACTTCCTTCCCTATGATTTTTGCTGTCACTCATGACAGAAATTATGAAAACAAACACAGAATTATGAAAACTCACAGTTATATTCAAAGACACACTGACATTTGTGCTCTCTACCAGAATTACTGAGGACACTGTGACAAAAGGGGGAAGGGGAAAGGGAAGGACCATCAAAATAACAATATGAGCGTAAAATTCTACAGCCACTAGAGACTTTATTTTCTATTATGTTTTACAGTAGACTGTGATATTTCACGTTTCATGCATATGTCTATAGAGTTCAGATTTGTCTGTTTAAACTGGAAGACAAAAGCATAAATGTACATTCCATGAACTGCCAAGCTTCAGGAAATGGAACCCTTATTACAATCCACACACACACACACACACACAGAGATATATACGAAACTTTAACAAACACCTTGCAGCAGAGTCCAAAGCTAACAGTGCAGGCGGGCAACTACTCAAAAAATTCCCTACCTTTTATGGAACCCGATAATTCATTACTGCATTAACAGTACCCTGTCACTGGGGATAAAGCAAGACCAAATCCACATTTCTGTAAGCTCCATTCTAAAATGACTAAGTCTGAAAAGTAGTCTCTCCCTTCAGGCTCTTGAACTGAAATGTTGCACGCATTTCTCTTCTTTCACTTGTGTGCTACTGGTCCCATTCATTTCATCCTCAGTCAATTTGTTACCCCATGTTAGACACATATTACATCACCATGTTACATTAACTTTACTGCTTTGTTACGTTACCACAAACATAATTCTGTGCTTACCTTTGATGCTGACTGAAGATCTTACAAACTAAACTTCTAATTCCACCACTTCTTTTCTAAACACAGACTTATCATTCCCAATTTTTATTCTCAGCCTGTATGTCTAAACACAGTAGAAAACATTCACTTTACTTACTGGACTGTCGAGGCAAAGAAGTCCTGTTGTTACTCAAGCGCTGCCTGGTGGAAGGAGAGGAGTAGCTTCTGTTTAGAACAGGTGTTCTTGTTTGGACAACTCCTTCTGTAAACCAGACACAAACACTTCACCACACAGTCCAGATCACATCATTACTGGTTTAACTGTAACTATGTTATAGACTCAAGTCAATACATCAGTGGGGTCTGAATCAATTTCTGATAAATGTAACATTCATTCTGGTTGCTTCATATTGTGGAAATTGAAACCCACACATGCTCCTCATAGTTATGTAATACAAAGGGTTCCCATTAACTGCACACACAGGAACTACACATACAAATTGCCCACACTTCCAGAAGTCACATCCATTGACTACAAATTTTCCAACAGAAAATGGTTTCAATCTCAGACGCATCAACCAATTTCTGCCCCTCTCCTGCTCCTCATACAGGATCATGAACATGATTTATTTGTTAAAATTATTGCACACACCAGCCCAGTGCTCATTAACCCTGTTTATATTACTTATTATGGAAAGGGATTCCCCACTTACAGGGGATTGACAGCTGATAATGAAAACCCTGTACTATCATTCTGGTTCTGAATAAAGCTATATTCATGAAATTACATCGGATAAATTCTGCTGTGTTGCAGTTCTTTATAGCATTTCTTAAAATAATAATTGCTATACTGTTATAGACAAAGTTAATGTGAAAATGTATATTTGACGATTTACATAGAGCACACACCATTCTCATCACAGGCTATTCTAATACAGTTAGATGCATTTAACTGTTGATGAAAACAGTGTTCATAATACCATCATTTATCATACAAATTGCTTTCACTGTTCAGGTTTATAAACCAACATTCCTTTCATTCACTTGTATCTAGTAAGGAAGTTTTCTGCACAGTATTTGTCTCAGAAAATTCAATTCTCAAGACCAGAGCATCAATAAAGAATGTGGTCCAGAACTACCTAAATGCACAGTGGAAGGAAATTTCCAATTTCTGTGGCTACTAGACTAGCAGGTGGTAGAAAAGGAGTGTATTTTTATGTTGCACAAGATTTGACATCTTACAGTCTATTCAGTTCTCATTAGATGTCCATATTTGATGGTTCTAATAAAATCTAACACATTAGGTAGATATCACAACAAATACATTATCTCAATAATTAAACACAAAGGGGAAGCAAATATAAATAAAAATAAGGACTTGAGCTTTCTGAATATTATGGCAGAGAGGAGTATGGGTTTCTCTCCCCAACATAAAATAGCATTTCACTAGCACCACTCTCTCAGGCATTAACAAACAAAGTGTGAGATAAGCACTGAAATCCTACATAAAAATGTATTAGATACATTACATTTTATGTTTCATCCTTTGAAACATGACAAAAGAAAATATTAAGCAAGATATATGGCCCAATAAAAAACCATAATGGCTGGAGAATCCAACTAATGATGAATTACAGGTTATGTACAGAAAACCAAATACTGTAACAAAAACAAAAGTAAGAAGACTAGAATGGGCTAGCCATCTAGTAAGAATGTCTGATGGTAGGACCTAAAGAAAGTATCTCTGGGGAATTCAGACGGAAGAAGAAAAGCAGGAAGACCAAAATTAAGGTGGCTAGACTGTACTGAGAATGATCTGAAATCAATGAGTGTCAAGAGATAGTGAAAGAAGGCAGAACACAGGTCTGCATGGGCTATCATTCTGAAGGAGGCACTGGTTAACCTCTGGACCATTGGCCAATGATGAAAATTACATTTTATGTAAATTTAAACGATCATCATTGCAGTGTGTGTTGCTTAAGATATTCGGCTGGTAGGAAGGCACCAAGCTACCTGGGCATAAACATGTTAATTTAATCATATATTACTATATAAAAAAAAACACAACATGTTGATAAAAACCTGTGAAAATGTCTCAGAGGCAGGATTAGACTATAGCAAACTGGACAGTTATTATTACAATATGTGCACATTATGCAGCATAAAATGATAGGATAATTACTGATTAGAAATGATGTGGAAGGAAACAGACATAGGGTAGTATAACGCAGTATTCCATAATTGACCTGGACCAACTGTCAGTAACCATATTAACCTCAGCCATGAGAGGGGAGCTAGGATCCAAGTTTTCAAATGGTGAATTCCCAAATGCAAAGAAAGTGTGTTATTGATTCAACCACATGTGCAATATACAGTATTACAATCACAAAGTCCTATATAGAAAAAAATTACAGGTGACAAAACTTCATGTGCAACACTTGTTTAAGGTTTTCAGACACCTCAAAGAGAATCAGATTTTTCATAATCTCCATGAATTTACCCCAAGAATACTAGGCTAGTACCTTAAAATCAGCCACTTTTACTTCCTTCTATTTCATTCAGCAGTCCATAACAACTGAAGATTTTTGCAGTGATAGACAAACCTGCTTCATATCTGGGGTGTCATGGGTTCGAACTTCTGCACAATGAACCACCATCCTTAATAAGGATGTCTGTAGTTTTCTCAGTGTCTTCACCTGTACAGGCTGGTACAGGGAGTGTTTTTTATCATGACCTAAGCACTGCAGCTGTCACACAAATCTTACTGCACTAAAAACCTGCTTCTGCTGAAAATTTACATTTCACATTTCCCTTGCAGGTAAAATAACAAATACCCCACGTATTCACCAAGACTCAGTACTGCTATAAAGGCCAAGTTCTTTGTGATGAGATGCCAACCTGTGAATTAATTAACTCACCCTCAACAGTTAACTGTTCTCTCAACTGCTGCTGATGTTGCTGAGCTTTGCTCAGAATAAGTCTCAATTTACGATCATCTTCTGACTCCAAGCTGTCTCCAGAAAGTGGGCAAACTGAGGCCAGGTACTGAGCAAGCGCCTGGTGTTCACCTACTCGAAACTGGCGGCCTCTTCCCTGGGAATACAGCCACTCTGCCTTCAGGCTGGTAATACAAAGGGGAAGGATGAAAACATTAACAAGAAGACATCATTCGTATCATCTACCAAAGGAATGAAGCTGTTTCTGTGTCTTTCTCTCCTGCACTCTTTTTTTAAGCATATTAGCAAAACTGCAACAAAAAAAAAACTATCACCTTCACTGTGTCTCTCTCTCTATTCATCTGTCCACATGGACTCACACTGAATGGATTTTCACGAACTCCGATATTTGAGTATTTTTAAACAATCTGTCCAATTCAAGTTTCATTAATATCTGACAAGAATAACAGGTACTTTACGTGATGACCTACGCACATTTATGATAATATCTTGCTCAATTCTTCTCAGATTGAGAAAAGTTTCAGACAAAAGTTGTAGAGAAGGATCAAAACATACATTTCATGTTCAATCATTTTTTATCGAAAATCATGTCGTTTATGAGATAATGTGGAAAAATACTGGAGAGCCAGGCAGGCCACAGATGACAATACAGCACATGCACATTGCATGCTGGATACCTAAGGCTACAAACACACACACACACACACACTCAGAAGATGTAATACGCATTGCTCTCCACAGGAACAATGCTTACTTGAATGCATCTCAGTGTTGCGTTACATGTGTATTGCCTGTCTTGTCATAAAATGTTTTCCACTTGGTCTTCCAAGTGTTCATATAGATGACATCTTAAAATAAATCCTAATTTCATCAAAGCCTAACACACATTCACACCACAAAATTCTCAATTTAATCCTTTTTTTAAATAACATTCACAATGTTACACCTTGTGTAATATCCCTGCAATCACATTTTATTGTCAATTTCTTTTTTACTTAACCCTTCAAAGCCTAACGACTTATATATGCGTCGTACTGCACAGCTAACCTCCAGATGCTGCAATTTAAATATTTATTCAACAAATACACATACTGAATATTTTAAACATGGTGCACACACTCCGGTTTTTTTCTCTTCAAAATGCCATTTATTTCATAATGCTACCTTTTTTGGTTCCTGTATTATTCACATTTTAAATACAGGGTGTACTAAAAGTTAAATGTAAAATTCCGGTGTCAAAGGGTTAATATTGTACAGGATTTATCTCCACTATTCACAACATGTTTACATATGTCTTCTTCCCCACCCACGTATTAAGAACCCAAGTATACAAAATCTTCCACAAGATAAATCACCACCCCATTAACCCTCTCACTTTCCCAGCACTTAAAACTATACTACATAAAATTATTTTCCTGTCTTTAGCACTTCAATGTGTCCCTTCTTCCATCTCCTGCTGACTTCTGCTACATAATCCATTAATTTCTTGGTGTATCATACAATATATAGTGGCAGTGTTACTTTCACACACTGGCTACAGCTCCGTAAGTTTACTTTTGTAATACAGCACCTACGTTATGTAAAAGATGAAGTTGTCCCTGAGCATGCTACGAAGAGATATGGGGGCTGGAGGTATAGCTCCACTCATTCTTCAACATGGTACTACACAGATGTCAGCAATCAGCTTCAGGTCTCCCCACTTTACCCTTGGGAGAAAGTTCCTAGTTCCCACTGAATAGGAAGCTGGGTGGGACAGAGAGATGGTCTGGATGCTTTGGGAGCACAAAAAAGCCTCCTGGCCCTACCAGCAATTAAACCACTCTTACTTGGTCATCCAGCCCATCAGCTAGTCGCTATACTGGGTGAAGAAATACCATAAAATTTGGGGTTGCAGTCTGTCTATGTAAGGTTAGCAAGTGTTAAATTCATCAGATATAACATAAACCATCTTCCCAGCTGTATAAACACACTGCAGCCCCACAGAGCACAACTCACCTTTCAATAGCATCCACCACAAAACCATCTATCACCTTGAGGCTCATGCACCAGTTAATGACAAATGGGCGATAGTCAAAGCCACTACCACCTAGTTAAGGAAAATGCAGCAGCACACAAAAGAATGGCGTACCTTGGAGCAGATATTACAACTACTGTCAGGAAAGCCTAAGGGATTAATTCAGGCAGTTAACACACCACTCCAGAGACTGTAAAAACTGAAATACGAGGCTTGTTCAAAAAAAGACCGAACTTTTGCTATAAAAACTTTATTGCTCATTTTACAACATTTTAAGCACTGTCCCCCTCAAAGTAGTCCCCTCTACTGGCAATACACCGTTCCCAACGTTTCT
>Ga0209629_10003893_pt1 | contig 10883 bp, 13 predicted proteins | sample TergutCu122P5_FD_187286 | JGI IMG/M metagenome (GOLD analysis project Ga0209629, IMG submission 187286) | Cubitermes ugandensis P5 segment gut microbial communities from Kakamega Forest, Kenya - Cu122 P5 (SPAdes) (version 2) | ecosystem: Host-associated > Arthropoda: Insects > Digestive system... | reverse complement strand
TAATCCCAACAGAATCCCGTTGGATGGAGATTTAGTCCGCATTGAAGCAGACATTTAAAAAATTCCGATTACAAGCTTGCAATTCTTATAAAAGTTTCATTTTCCATACTACCTTTGTAAGCAAAAATATTATCAATAATCACTAAATATTATCAATTATGAAAACTATCATTAACAAAAAAGTTTTATTGACAGTCGTTTACCCCATGGTAATATGCCTGATGTCCATACTGCCTTTTTCATTGAAGGCAGGAAATCCGATTTTATCCGACAACAATTTGCGTGATGATATTTCTTCTTATCTGCGCGATTCTTACCGGCAATGGCGCGACGGGGCATCTCCCGCCGCTTTGAAAGACTCGGATGAAAACTACAGAGATTTTTTGCAAAACACGGGGATTGAGGATTCGCTTATAAACAAATTGAGTAATAACAATGAACTTGTATTGCATCTTTTCGACGGATTGAAAGCCTACCCGACTGAAGAAACAGCGTCAATCTGTCGAGAAATACTCGGAGTGACAGATACTTATGATATTTCCACCTTTATTGGTTACGGTTTTTTAAGGATCACGGTTACTTATGATTATCCCTTGCGGGTGGAAAATGTTTTCAATAAAGTAATGGAAAAATACGCAAGTTCAAAGCCCTCTACTGTTCCGCCGGATTTTAACAATACCCTGCAGACAGCGTTGCTTGAGGAAGTAAAAAGCGGACTTCCTTTGAGTACTATATATGGGCGCTGCCGAATTGAAACGGATATTAATACGATAACCGGAGATGTGTATTTCGCCGATTATTATAATGGTGGTTATGGAGAGATGAGGATATGGAATACGGAATCAACAGCTATCCTCATTTGGGATGGCGGTTATCCTTACGATTTATGGAACGGTTTGTGGGATGCGGTAAAGAATGAATCAAGCGGTACTTACACATCTCAAAGCGTAGAAATACAAAGTTGGGACGTTACTTATCTGAATTTGCATTTATCGGGATATAATCCTTATAAATATAAAATGGTGGTGTATATTCTTGTCGGAGAAGGATGGTGGATAAAACCTCAATGGGAAAGGTCGTTTCCTGTTGGTTTTGATACCCAATATAAAATATGGACGGAAACCGGCGGCGTTGATTATACCGCCACTGTGGTTGCAGCAATGATTCTGCCGATTGACGCCGATGTGGATATCAATAATTATAATGCGGCAAAAGCCGTTGCAGTAAAATATGTTGAGAGTTCACGAACCGGTATTCCGATCATTCAATCGGAACCGAAAGTATTTGTTTCCGGGAATACCTTGTATCTCGATACGCCGGTTTCGGAAACCGTGTCGGTTTATTCACTTACCGGCAATCTTTTGTATTCCGGAGTAAAATCGGCGGGAGAAGTGCAAATAGCGCTTGGGAACATTCCCGGCAATTTCGGTATTGTCAAAGGAAGTTCCGGCTGGGTGAAGAAAGTTCGGTTTTAATGTTCCTTTTTCTCCTTCGGAGATACATATTGATAGCCCCGAGCAAGCGGAGCGCAGCTCGGGGTGGGAAGATCACCTGAACCGCGAGCTCCGTAGGAGTTCAACCCGCTACGGTGTTGTCGGAAAGGAGAGGACAGGAAAGTATAGGGATACGTTTACAAGCTTGCAATTCTTATAAAAGTTTCATTTTCCATACTACCTTTGTAAGCAAAAAAACCTTTTGTCAAGGGTTTCAATTGTAATAGAAAAAGATTCGTAATTATGTCGAAAAGCAATAAAAAAGGAGGTCAAAATGGGAAATAATGTCGACCAATTAGTTGAAGAGTTTTATGCGAAGTTGCAATCTAATGAATGCTACCATGTTTTTGTTACGCTTAGAGATTTATTGCGGTCTCTAAAAATCCTTCCTGAAAAATCACAGAAAGATTTTAGTGTAAAGATTGCAAATATGATTTATTTAAAGGGTTATGAAGCATACGAAAAAAGAGAGCTTGACTCGCTGTCTCTTATGTTTGACTGCGAAGAAATTGTTTATCGCCAATATCCTGACGATAAAGAAATTGCTCTCTCATTTATCTTGCTTAACAGTGGCGTTTTAAATGTGATGTTGAAATCCGGCGAATACGACAATCTTTATACGTTTCAGAAAAATGCAGAAGAAATTTTTAATAAATTTCCAACGAATGAGGATATCGGAAGAGAATGTATGAACTGTAATGCCGTTCTTCAGGCTAATTACTTGATGGCAGCAAGTGAAACGGGTACGCCTGCGCCTTTTCTGTCATCTGCAGAAAAGACTGTGGATAATATGGAAACAATTTCATCCGATTTTCCTTTGAATGAATATATGAATCTGTTGTATTGCAATACGCTGGAAACAACTGCTAACGAATTTCTTTACCATCAAAATGCAGAAAAATTTAAAAAATGTATCGGACTGTTGAAGAATCTCGTGCAAACACGTACATTCGATGTACCAAAGGATATACCGGGTTATTTGAAAATGGTATGAAATAATTTCAAAATGAAAGAAAAAAGTTTAATTTTGCAACGACATTAAAAAAAAGAAATAAAGGAATTATATATGATGGATAATAAAACTAAGGAACCCGTATTATCAGCGGAGATATTCGTTATTCCATTGGAAAATTACCGTTATCTCATTTATGCCCCTTTGAGAAAAGCGGCTTTTATCGGCAATTCACAAATTGTCAATTTTCTGGCAGACTTGAAAGAAAATATTTATAATACGAAAATTGATACCGATGGAACAATTATTGAATTTTTACGAAGACTTGAAATTGTTGATGCAGGAGAAGAAGTAAGACCGATTGACACTTACAAAGGGCGACCCAAACCTACTTCTGTAGCGTTATTTCCGACTACTGCCTGTAATTTGCGTTGTACTTATTGTTATGCTTCGGCAGGCGATACTTTACGTGAAAACATGCCATTAAGCGTGGCAAAACGCGGCATTGATTTTGTGATTAAGAATGCCGTTGAACAAAAAGCAGATTATATCGAAATCAACTATCATGGAGGAGGGGAACCAACAGTTAATTGGAATACATTAACAAGTTCATTGGAATATGCACAAAAAAAAGCAGAAAGTTTTGGTTTGAAAGTGAATGCTTCTTGCGCTACAAACGGAATTCTCAATGATAAGCAAATTAATTGGTTTGTTACGAATATGCAGGGCGCCACAATATCGTTAGACGGTTTACCTGAAGCGCAAGATAGGCATCGCATCAAACCTGATGGTAAAGGTTCAAGTGCAAATGTCATACATACTCTCAAACGATTTGATGAATCCGATTTCAATTACGGCATTCGCATGACTGCAACAAAAGAATTGATACCATATATGGCAGATTCTGTTGATTATATTTTTTCTAATTTTCGCACCGATGCGATTCAAATTGAACCCGCATTTCAAATAGGGCGATATGCCGGTCAAATGTCGGCAGAAACGGAAGAATTTGTAACTGCATTTCGAGAAGCACAATGCAGAGCTAAAAAATACAATAAAGAGATTGTATATTCCGGTGCAAGATTAGGAATATTAACAAATCATTTTTGTGCACTTTCTCAAGATATGTTTGCAATCCTATCTGATGGAACTGTATCTTCGTGCTTTGAAGCTTGTACAATAAACAGTCCGTATAAAGAATTATTTTTCTATGGAAAGGAAGATAAACAAAGTAATGGTTATCGTTTCGACATGAGACGACTGAATTTCTTACGAAAACAATCCGTACAAAACCGTAAATACTGTAGCGGCTGTTTTGCTAAATGGCATTGCGCCGGAGATTGCTATCATAAAGCGGTTGTGGAAAGCAACAAGAAAGAGTTTAGAGGTACAAATCGTTGCTATATTAATCAAGAACTGACTAAAGATCTAATTCTTTCGCGTATAGAAGAAGCCGGCGGATTATGTTGGCACGAATTACCGGAACATCTGAAAAATGAAATTTCTCAATAAAAAAATGAATAAAAAAAACAACCAATAAAATTATAATCACATGAAAAAAGTAATGTTTGAATTAAGTCGAGTCTTCGATAACGGCGAGCAAGAATCACCTCAGATTGTTCCTCTATCGGAAGCAGTCGAAAGCGCAAAAATGGGACGTAGAGATTTTTTAAAAGTCGGATTGACAGCATCGGCTGCATTAGCGCTCTTGAATAGTTGCGGAATACAAAAATTAAGTAATGCTGCTGCTTCTGCATCAGATTGTAATGCATTTGCTCACGATGGAAGTGTTACTGCATTGGCTATCAGTTCTGATGGAAAATTACTGCTTTCTGCCGGCGAAGATAATATTATTAAATTTTGGGAATTGCCCGCCGGAGCTTTAATAAAAACAATCAGTAATATTCCTGCCACAACTTCATTAGCCATTAGTCCTATCGGAAATATGTTTGCTACTCGCGGTTTGAATAATAGTATTCAATTACGAAGTTTATCCGATGGAGAATTAATAAAAATTTTGGAAGGCCATTCTTCTGTTGTGAATTCACTGAAATTCAGTTCTGACGGAAAGTTCCTTGTTTCCGGGAGTTCTGACAGCTCTGTTCTTATATGGGATGTTTCAGAAGAAAATCAATATAGGTATCAAAAAATAATGTGGCACAAAGATTCTGTGCGCACAGTAGCCGTTAGCTCTAATAAAAACACCTGGGCATCCGGTAGTGATGACACTGCAATCGTTGTGGGAGATTTCGACGGAAATATTACAATAGTCTTAACAGGACATAAAAGCGCAGTTGTTTCATTGGAATTTAGTTCTGATGGAAGATATTTGGCTTCCATCAGTAACGATAATACAATAATAATATGGGATTTGTTAAAAGGAGTATCTGTAAAGCAAATGAATCCGGATATGGAAAAAAATCACTATTTACATTCATTATCTTTTAAAAATATGCTTATTGCAAAAAACAATGAAAATGAAATCACGTTGTGGAATTTTCCCAAATTCGATTCGATAAAAAAAATCAAGTCGAAAGTAAATATATTTTCAGTTACGCCGGATGAAAAATTACTTATTGCAGGAAAGAAAGAAAAAACAATTCAAATAAGGAGTTTGCCCAATGGCAAGTTAGTAAAGTGCTTGATGGATTTGAAATGCTCTCCTTCTACCGTAAAAGGTATTACCTATACGTCAACAAATGAATACGGACAACTAATTACTTATACATTGCCTTGCGGTTCGCCAATCCCGCCCGGAGCTACGTGTGTATGTAACTGTGTACCCGGTAGCGTTTGCAGTTGTAATAAGGTGTGTACTTGCCAAAGTGTGAGTCAAAGATGCACTTGTAATAAGGTGTGTACTTGTCAAAGTGTAAGTAAAAGATGCACTTGTAATAAAGTGTGTACTTGCCAAAGTGTAAGTCGTGGAAGTTATTGCAGGTGTAATTTAGTGTGTTCTTGTCTATCAGTTTACCGTTAAGTTTTTTAATCATTTTTTAATTTTATCATTTAAGCATTATGAAAAATATTTCAGTGGCATTATTCTTCTTTTTTGCAACAACTTTTGCTTTTGCACAAAAAAGCAATATTGATGTGATTTCTCTGAAAAACGGGAATGTAATCAGTGGTAAAATCATTGAACAGGTACCGAATCTATTGTTGAAAATAAAAACAGAAGATGGCAATATTATTACTATTTCAATGGATAATGTGGAAAAAATAACGACAGCCGGAGAAGTTATTGAGCAAAAGTCGCCACAGCAAAAGTCGCCATTAATTATTGCAGTTCAACCGATTGAAAATATTGAGAAACAAAAAGAGAATATCTCTTCAAAAAGATCAAATTCAGAGTTTGTTGGAAATCGTAGAATGTATCTTGCGTTCGGACTCAATATTGTCACTGTTTTTGATTACTCTGCTTATAGTGGAGGTAAGCTTGAATTTGGTTATTATATCAATCCTAAAAACCTGTTGTCTATCGAAATAGGCGGTGGCAGTGATGAAACCGGAGATAATAACACTAATTTGTATTTAGTCTCTTGGAGTTATATTGTTAATTTGTCGGTAAAATTTCAATGGCGAATAGGTCCTTCTCTTGGAGTATTGAATATGAATGAAATAGAATCAGCATTTGCTTTTGGAGGAAGTACAGGAGTTATATGGAATTTTAGCAAAAATGAACGATGGTTCCTTGACTTAGGTTGTCGACTATTTGGAACTTCGCTTGATGCAGGCAGCCAATTTACTTTATCCGCAGGTTGGAGATTTTAGAAATAATAATCGGAAAATGAAACCATTGATAATACAAGTATCTAATGTTTTGTTTAAGTTCCCTACGGGGACATGTAAAGAAAACTTAAATTTGCAGAAAAATAATCGAATAAGGGAAGGGGTTATGTATGTGTCTGTTTGGCTACTAAGGGATCTGATAGGAATAAGGGCATTACCGTTTACAAGCTTGCAATTCTTATAAAAATTTCATTTCCCATATTACCTTTGTAAGCAAAAAGGAAAGGAGGGAAATATGAAAATGTTCATACCTTTATGGAAAAGAAAAAATGAGAAAAAGGCGGGAAATGCGGTAGAAACAGTAACGCAAACCTATAAATTCGCGCCTGCGCCGGTAATTAAAAAGAAACCGGTCGATGAGAATAATATCGCTGAAATAGCGATAGATGATCCGTATGTTGATTTTTGCGTACTTATGGCAGGAAAGTTGACCAATCCGAACCTGTTGGAGAAAGTGGTAAAGGAGGCACGGTATTGGCAAACGCGAAAAGCAGCAGCAGATAAATTAGCCGCACTAAATATAAATACGGATTGTAAAAATATTTATGATAATTTATTACAAAATTGTGATTAAACAGCTTAAATTTGCAGGAAAATAATTTAAAAAGGAGGTTAAAATGGAAAAGACAAAAATTTTATTTGTATGTTATGCCAATATCGATCGCAGTCCGACTGCCGAGCTGATGTATGCGTATCATCCGGATTTGGAAACCAAATCGGCGGGGATTGCATCTTTTGCCACAGTGCCCGTGTCGGCAGAACTTGTTAATTGGGCAGACGTAATACTCACTATGGACGAGGAGCAGAAACAGTTTATCAAAAAAACGTTTCCCGACATCATGTCAAATAAAACAATCGATTCGCTGGGTATTATAAATATTTTCACACGTATGCACCCGAAATTGCAAGATATGATCAGAACGCGAGTGGATGCATGGCTGGAGGAAAATCTGAAAAAAGTAAAAGGAGGAATATAATAAATAAAAATGCAATGGATAACGAAACACAATTCCCGATACGATTTCCGGAAAGTACGATATTTGAGTTTTACTGTAATAAAAACATGTCCGGATCTGCAAAATGGAATTGGCACATGCCTTACTCCGGTTCAAATAAAAATGAAATTTCCGTGTTGCAACAATTTGAGGAATATTACGATGAAATCAATTATGATGAAGTTAATCAAATATACGTAATTGAAAAGGACGGAAAACTCAACTTCGTTGATGCTGCAAATCCGGAACTTACGCCCGTGATTTATGATTTTTGTCATCTGTATCCCGGCTTTGCAACGGTTCGAAAAGGAAACCTGGCAGGCAATCTGTTTTTCCACGAAGGGCTTTCGGAACCGGCGTCTTACCGAACCGTGGATGTTTTTGAAGTGAAGCACGACAATTTATTCGGCGTGGAAACAGCAGCAGGCGATACTTTACTCGATTGCGTCTATCGTTTTGTTAAAGTTTATCCCGAATTCATATTGGCAGAATCGGACGGATGGTATTCGCTTTTTCATTCGGATGGACAAAAAATGTTTGACGGAGACCGTTTCGATGAAATCAATTTGACAGAGATGAGCAGAGGTTTTCTTTATGTCCGGAAAAATGATAAATGGGGCGTGGCGGCTACTTCCGGCTATTGGATTGTTCCTGCGCTTTTCAGAATTAAAGAAGATATCAAATTTTGGGGATTTGGATTTTTTTGTTGTTACCTGAACGGCAAACCGGGTTTGTACGACAGGCAGGGTAAATTAGTTATACCTCATGAATATGATGAGATAGAACATTGCACATATTGCTCGCCTTTTCCGCTTATCGTTAAAAAAAACGGCAAAGAGGGATTAATAGACTACAACGGAAACGTTGTTTTTCCTTGCATTTATGATAAAATAACATTTATAGAGGATTGTTTCAGAACTTGGAAAGCCGGAAAGGAAGAGCTTTGGTATATATCGCATATTCGCGGTTTTCCCGAATCACAACCGGATCGGGAGTTGAAAACAACATGTCAATTAATAGAAAGCAGCAGTTGCGATTTTTTCAAAATACCATGGTTTTTGGAAATGGCGGGGTATGAATATACATCCGGATGGCGTGCCGACGGCAAACGGAAAACTTACGAAGTTAATGAAAAAGAAGCCGTACGGTGGTATTTAATGAGCGCTGTAGTCGGGAAGCACTACCTTTGGGATATGGGAGGTTTATCGAGGACGTATAATAATTTACCCGGTAAACAAAAGACTAAAATTTTGGATTTACTGAAATATACTGAAGTTCTGCATGAGAAAGACGAAATTAAAATGTAAGGGAAAATGGAAAAGACAAAAGTTTTATTTGTTTGTTTTGGCAATAGGGACAGAAGTCCCACGGCTGCAAAAATATACAGCAACCATCCGGAACTTGAAGTTAAATCGGCAGGTGTCAGTTGGCGGGCATATAAGATTGTATCAAAAGAACTTGTAGAATGGGCTGATGTGATATTGACGATGGAAGATTATCAAAAACTTCATATCGAGCATAATTTTCCGGACGCTATTGCCGGAAAAATGATCGATTCGCTCGATATTCACGACGAATACGGTTTCATGGATCCTCGTTTGGAAAATATTATCAAAGTACGAGTGGATGCATGGCTGGAGGAAAATCTGAAGAAAGGGAAGGAGGAATAAACATAATTACCAAAGGTAATGTACCCTTTTCTCCGAAGGAGATACATATTGATAGCCCCGAGCAAGCGTAGCGCAGCTCGGGGTAGGAAGATCACCTGAGCCGCGAGCTCCGTAGGGGTTCAACCCGCTACGGGGACGGAAAAGAGTAAAACATTAGTAAAAATAACATGGAGGAATAACGTGAATAAAATAAAAAATTCATAAATTATGGAAAATACAGTTGAACAATTAATGAAAGCGTTTGAAGAGAAACTTCAAAACGGAACCGGCTTTGTAATTAATTCTGCATTGAAAGAATTGTTGGATTCATTAAAATCACTTCCCGAAAAAATGCAGGATGAATACGGAGAGAAAATTGCCGATATGGTTCATGAACAAGGTCTTAAAGCATACGACAGATCAGATAGAGACAGGCTTCAAGCATTGTTAAACTGCCTTAAAACAGTGGAAAACCGTTTCAACGATAACGAATGGATTTTAATAATGGTCCAACATCTTTGGAGCAAACGCACATTGATGCCCAAGGGGAGAAAATAGATTTTTAACAGTTGCCTGAAAACAGTTAATAAATGGAAAATAACAATACATCCCTTGCCCCCCTGCGACCGCTTTTCCCGATATTGGAAAAGCAGGAAAAACAGTTGGCGATTGTTGAAAAGCTTTTGGCAGAGAGCGTTCAAAGCAAAATCCTGAATATTGCTTTAAATCATCCGGAGTTTTTTATTCAAATGATTTCAAGAGATTATCCGTTAACCATTGAGATGATTGAAAAATATAAAGATAAATGGGAATGGTATTCTTTATCATTTAACCAATCGATTATTTGGTCGAAAGATTTGTTTGAAAAATATAAAGATAAATTGGTTTGGTCTTTTTTGGCTTTAAACAAATCGCTCCCGTGGTCAATTGAGTTAATTGAAAAATATAAGGATGAATGGAATTGGGGTTATTTATCTAACAATACAGCGCTTCCATGGTCGATAGAGCTTATTGATAAATATAAGGATAAATGGATTTGGAATTGTTGGCATCGTAGAGATAACTCTTTATCAGAAAATACAGCGCTTCCGTGGTCGATAGAATTAATTGAAAAATATAAAAAGAGATGGGATTGGATTGATTTATCTTCAAATAGAGCATTACCTTGGTCTGTGAAATTAATTGAACGATTTAAAGACGAATTATATTGGGGTTATTTATCAACTAATAGTGGACTTCCCTGGTCTGTGGAGTTTATTGAAAAATATAAAAAGAGATGGGGTTGGATTGATTTATCTTCAAATAGAGCATTACCTTGGTCTGTGAAATTAATTGAACGATTTAAAGACGAATTATATTGGGGTTATTTATCATCTAACAGAGGACTTCCCTGGTCGATGGAATTGATTGAAAAATATAAAGATAGATGGTATTGGAAAAATTTGTATGAAAATGAATGTTTGCCATGGTCTATTGAATTGATTGAAAAATTTAAAATTAATGTTTATAGGAATCAGTCGGCTTTATCGAAAAATGAAGGACTACCCTGGTCACCGGAATTTATAGAAAAACATAAAAATGATTGGAACTGGGATGATTTATCAGAAAATAAAGCGCTTCCATGGTCAATGAAGTTGATTGAAAAATATGAAAATAAATGGAACTGGGGAGCTAAAGGATTATCGGACAATAAAGACCTCCTCTGGTCGATAGAATTGATAGAAAAATATGAAGATAAGTGGGATTGGGAGGATTCACTTAAATGGAATGAATCCGTATATCAAAAAGCTTTCCGGCCCTACTTGACCGATTCATTCACAGATGAAATTATGAATAAAATAAAAGATGCAAATTATGGAAAATAATCTAAAATGGAGGAAAAAATGGAAATGATATTATTTTGCGGAATACAAGCAACAGGCAAAACAACATTTTTCAAAGAGAAATTCTTTAAAACGTATATTCGTATTTCTCTTGATCAACTTCACACAAGAAACAAAGAACA
>Ga0209629_10003892_pt1 | contig 10885 bp, 6 predicted proteins | sample TergutCu122P5_FD_187286 | JGI IMG/M metagenome (GOLD analysis project Ga0209629, IMG submission 187286) | Cubitermes ugandensis P5 segment gut microbial communities from Kakamega Forest, Kenya - Cu122 P5 (SPAdes) (version 2) | ecosystem: Host-associated > Arthropoda: Insects > Digestive system >... | reverse complement strand
ATACATCTTCCGCTGGAGCTTGCGGCGGAGATTGTTTAGCTTGCTCCACTTCTGTCGGCAATTCCAATATTAAAGGTATGTCTCCGAATAATTGAACCAGATCAAAATAAAAATATGCGCGAAGAACTTTAGCTTCGCCTATTTTCTGATTTTTCAAATCGCCTTCCGGCATTGTTGATAATGCGCTAATGGCTGAAGTGGCGCGGGAAATACCCGTATAACGGTCTTTCCAAAACCCATCGAATTGGTTTACATCGGCACGCATCAGGTGGCTGATGGCTTGAAACGATTTATCATTCTCCCCTCCGCCGCCAAAACGGTCATCGCTTGCTAATTCGGATATCAGCAAATAACCGTTGATGGCTTGCGCATTTTCAACGTTAAGAATAGCATAGACTCCTACCAGCATTTGGTTGGCATCTTTTTCATTGACAGGGAACGAATTTTCATCCTTGGTTGTATAACTCTTAGTATCCAAGAAATTTTCACAACCGGATAATACCGGGAGTAAAAATATTATTACTATTAAATAAATTAACTTCTTCATATTGTTTACTTATTAAAATGTTAATTGAACGCCTGCCATAAAGGTTTTTGCATTTGGATAATATCCTACGTCAACACCCCTCACCCATGATTTGCCATCGCCAAAGCCTATTTCAGGGTCCATTCCCGTGTATCCCGTAAATGTAAACAGGTTCTGACCCATTACATAGATTCGCGCTTTTCCTAATGGCATGTGAGGAAACAATCGTTTGAAATCGTAGCCGAAGGTGATGTTTTGAATCTTCACATAATCGCCCTGTTCGAGGAAAATATCGGAAACATACTGGTAATTGATATTATTACCATTCGTCAGACGAGGCCATTTATTCGAAGTGCCTTCGCCGGTCCAGCGTTTAAACACGGTAGTCGTGTAATTTTGCATTTCACTGTCGGAAAAACTGCGATACGATTTGGCAATTTGGAATCCGAAAGATCCATGCGCGTCTATACCCAAGTCGAAACCTTTATAGCCGAAATTTAATGATAAACCTAAATTAGTGGTCGGCATACCGCAGCCGATCTCCGTTTTGTCTTGTTCATCGATTTTTCCATCGCCATTGACATCTCTGAAACGAACATCGCCCGGTTTTGCTCCCGGTATAATCGGCTTGGTAACCGATTTCCCTGTATCTTTATCAACATAAGTGAAGGTATAGGCGTCAACTTCAGCCTGATTCTGAAAAATGCCATCGGCTTTCCATCCGTAGAACATACTCATCGGATGACCTACCCACAAGCGCGTTAATTCACTGGTTCCTTGAGCCAATAAATCAGAGGAACCGTGTATAACTTTTTCCGTATTGGCAATTTGTGTTACTATGCTCGTAATATAGCTCCAATTCAGGTTAATGCCGTAATTAAAATCATTGTTGACATGATCGTTCCACGTCAAAGAAAGTTCAACTCCTTTGTTTTGAACCGCTCCGCCATTTTGAGTCGGACCGGGAATTCCCCAGGTTCCGGGGATAGGTGTTTCAAGCAGCCAGTTTTTTCTATCTTTAACAAAGTAGTTAAATTGCAATCCCAAGCGGCTGTTCAACCAACGGGAATCAAGACCCAAATCCAGGATTTGTTGATTTTCCCATGTCAGATTCGGATTTTTAAGTCTTTTTGGGGTAGCGCCCTTAGATTGTGTACTTTTAGCTCCGTCGCCAAAGTAATAAAGCGCCGTATTGGGGAATTCATAACTTGTTATATATTGAAAACCTTCTATACCGGCCATATTACCATTTTGCCCCCAGCTTGCAGTTAATTTCAAATAATCCAGGGTACCCTTGAGGCTTTCCATGAACGATTCGTTGGAAACAATCCATCCGGCTGAAATCGCCGGAAAATAACCCCAACGTTTTCCGCGTGCAAATACTGATGAACCGTCTGATCGCAATGAAACGGAAGCGATGTAAGTTTCCTTATAGTTGTATAAAACGCGACCCCAAAAAGAGGCAAGCGCTCCCTGTCCCCAAGGTGAACCGCCGTTCCATGTATCTTTAAAATCTGTAGGAATGAAATTATTCACCCATGCATAATCCCAGCCCAAGCCTGTGAAATTATTATAATTTCTTCCTGCCGATACGCTTTCTCCATAACCCCATTTTTCAACGCTTTGACCTACCTGGGCAGTGATGTTGTTGCCGCCCGTCGATAAGATATAAGTCAATACATTATCTAAATTCCATCCGTAACCTGCATTTGCGTCTTGGTTAACGGTGTCATAAGGTCTGTTGGTATTGGTACCCAAATAAACTGCCTTATCCATCGAACGTCCCGTATAAGCGCTCATATTATAACCGAACGTCGATTTAAAAATTAAATTTTTGACAGGTTGGATTTGCAGATAAGCGCTTGCTCTCAAACCGTAATTTTTGTGCAAGTTCAATCCTCTGCCGCTTGTTGCTGCAACGGCAATCGGGTTGGCGGCAGCGCCCTCAAAAATCCACCCGTTCGCATTCTTGTCATTTTGATCGTAGTAGCCGCCATTCTCATTATAAATCGGCAACAAGGGATTAGCTCTGAGAACTTGAGTGAAATCGTTCCAGTACATATTGCCCGTCGCTATTCCATGATCGGTGCGGTAATTGAAAGTCATAGTTTCGCCGATTTTAAGCGCCTCAAAATCTTTAACTTTCAGCAGTACGTGATCAGAATTTATGCGAAATGTGTTTCTTGTATAATTTGATTGAGCCGCTTCTCCGAAAATTCCGTCTTTCTTTGCATACGAATAACCCATAGAAAACTTTGAGATTTCGTTTCCACCCGTCAGGTTTATCGCATGTCCCTGATCGATAGCGCCTTTATTGTAGAAAGCCTCTACCCAGTCGCTACCGTTCCATTTTCCGCTCATAATGTCGTCATACATTCCTTTAGGCAAAAGCGCATTCCAATTATAAGCGGGTACTCCCGTATTGAAACAGCGTTCTTCCTGTACTTGAATATATTCCCTGGCATTCAGTAAATCGGGTTTTTTTGTCATATATTGCTGACCGTAATATCCGTCGTAAGAAATACTGACCTTCCCGGCTTTCCCTTGTTTGGTTGTAACCAAAACAACCCCGTTTGCAGCTCTTGCTCCATATATTGCAGCCGAAGCAGCGTCTTTCAGAATATCGATGGATTCGATATCCGCAGCGCTCATATTATTCAAAGCATCGTTTCCTGCAGCAACGCCGTCAACCACATAAAGCGGTCTTGATTCGCCGTTGGTGCTTATCCCGCGAATGTTCACAATATAACCGGCTCCCGGCTGACCATTGTTTTGCATAATACTTACTCCGGGCGCTTGGCTTTGCAAGGCTGTAAAAACATTGGTAGTACTCCTCTTTTGAAGATCTTCGCCTTTAACCTGTATGGTAGCGCCTGTTACCAATTTTTTCTTTTGTACGCCATAACCGATTACGACAACTTCTTCCAATGATTTGGAATCTTCTTTCATCGTAATGTTATACACGCTCGTACCGGAAACCGTCTTAACCGATTGAGACAGATAACCGATGTACTTCACTTCAATCGTAGCTCCGGGAACGACCGATAAGGTGTAAGCGCCGTCTGCGTCGGTCGCCGTACCGTTAGCTGTTCCTCTTTCCACTACGCTCGCTCCAATCAACGGTTCTCCCGAAGGATCGAGAATCTTACCGCTGATTTTGACGGTTCGCTGCTGAACCGTCGTCGGCTCTGCGGAAGCGGTATTAACCGTAACGGCTGAAAGAAATAAGCCGCATACAACAGGCAACGCATATTTCCGCAGGGATTTGAAAACACGGAAAGCCGATGCTTTCCAATTGAACTCTCTTTTTAAATGCATAATTGTTTTTTGATTTTAGTTTAAAATTAGAATTTAATTACTACACGTTTTAATTTTTGAAATCGAATGTACCATAAGCAATAATGTTTTATTTAATTAATTTATATTGAAATATTTGCAGAGTTGTAAAAAAGGAGACTCTCCGCTCCGTTCGGAACGGGAAATCTCCTTTTAAAAAACAACAATAAGCGGATGTTATAAGGATGAAAAAAATTTCGTAAATTACGCGCGTGAAATTGTTTAAAACTGTGTGTGTGTGTGTGTGTTAACAAATTATTTGAAACGAACAAATAAAATACGTTAAAAATGCAAGGCAAACATCGGGAAGATACTTGTTTTGCATTATAAGAGCAAGTATTTATTTGTTGGTTATCAGTCATAAAAAAATAATTTCGGGACAAAGGTATTAACTTTTTTTCATATAAACAAATATTATTTTAACCTAAAATGATACTTTTCAGGCAAAAAATTAAAAAATAACAATCCGGAATTGTGAATGAATAAATATATTTAATATTGGTAGGGCGTATTTTGATTGGGTTGGTTGTATTTTCCGAAATGTAAATAATACCAATATGTTTTTGAAAATCGTTGTCTCAAAAACGGTTCGGGCGATTGATAGCTTGTATAAGTTTGCGCGTAAGCTTCCACCGCCTGTCTGACCGAATTGCTGATCGGGAAAGGAATCGAGTCGGTTAATTTGTTGTGCGATAAACCCCAGATGTATATCAGAGCTTCCTGATATGATTTTGGAATAACCGGATAGGAAAAGTTTGTTTTCATACGAAAATAATCCGGAAAACTTTTAATATTTTTCGTTAATAATGCATAAGCCGACAGGTATTCGTAAGCCTGCCGGTTATCCCGGTTTTGTTGAAAGACTATACCCAGCATCATGTCTTTTTCCTTTTCGCTGAAGAGAAAATCCGTTTTGGTTTGGAAACGGCGCAATTCGCCCCATTCGGGATGAGCGTTGATTTTATCTTCATTGTAAAGATAAGTTCGGGTATCTTTCGCCCACTTTCGGTAAAAGAGCGTATTTTCCAAGAGAGATAAGTATTTATCGGCAACGACATATTGACCGTTAATCAGGTTTGTTTCCGCCAGCCGCTTGATGCTTCTCACGCTTTTTTGGTAATCAGGCAGCGCTTCCATCGCTTCAAAGGCAAAGCGTTGCGCCGTATTTACAAATCCCGAAGAGTAATAGGCTTCTCCCGCTACGCCCGGAATCATAAAATCGCGTTGGAAAGTGGGGAGCAAACCTTCGGGTCCGTTCTGAAAATATTCGAACATTTTCTCCGGAAGTTGTCCTGTTTTACAGAGCGCTAAATTCAAACAAGTTACCGTCATCGGAACGCTCGGCGATTTCCGGTTTGCCATTTGGATGATTTTATTCCAGTTCCTCGTTTTGCTGTAATAATCATACGCCATAATCTCCTCTTTCGAAGCATTGGACGGATATGCCATTCTTCCGATAACAATGTAAGCGATGAAAATAAGACACGCTGCCTGAACGGGAAAAACCATTCGTCGGATTTTCGGTTTGGAGATTTTCGGCAGATAAGGAGGCAACAGGATTGCAATTGCAACAAGCGCCCATAAGAAAATAATTCGGATAGGCGATAAAGTCGTAAAATGCACATAATCGACTCCCCAAACCAAACGTTCCAACGGATATTGCACAATGAAATGTTTCGCCGCGTAAGGGCAAGCGATTACGAGTAAAACTGAAATAATAGAGAGACCGATAATCGTTTTTTTCTCTCGTTTGATTATAAGCCACTCATATCCGAGCAATAAAACGACCGCTAAGACGACGGCGATTCCCGCTAACCAATAAAGAACCGGGATCATCAGTATAAGGAAAATCCGACGCAATCGATCGGATTGAATGAATGTTGCGATCAAGGTAAAAAGCAAAACAAGCAACGAAGCTGCTACTCCTCCCTGCTGTGAATTTTCATCACAAAGCAAGTACCAGTAAAATAAAGCAGGAAAGAAGCTGAGAAACCGACCCCGGGAACCTGTTATCCGGAATCGTCGTCCGATCGCATAAACCGATTGTTGTATCCCGACAAGCAGAAAGCTAACAATCAGCGCTCCCCAGCCGGCATAAAGATAGAATTGCGTGAAGAAGCGTCCGATATAATTAGAAAAACCTCCCGGTCGGGAAAAGGTTTCAAGGAAATATTCCCGTGTAAACAGAAAAAGTTGAAACTGCTCCTGATAATGCAGGTGATGGGGGAAGAAGAAATAGAAAAAGAAGAATATTGCTATTCCAAAAGTTATCGGTAATATTAAGTTCGCTTTTTTCAATTTTGATACCGTTTATCCGCCCAATCAATTATTATTTTTCCTTGTAATAAGCTTTCCTGCACTATTTTATAATTTGGATTCCCATCATAACCCATTGCCTTATGAAGAGATTCATAAGCTCCTAATAGCGGACGGGTCATCTTATTATCTACTTTGCTCAGGGCTTCCAGATAATCATTGAAATCCGGACGTTGTCCTTTTTTAAGATTTGCGCGGACATGCAGTATTGCATCCAAAGCGAGAAGAACTCCTTTCCATGCTGTATCGCCTGCCATTTTTACATATTTTGTGTCGTTATAATATTTACCGTCTTTTTCGGCTTTCTCTGAAAGTATTTCTCTTGCATTCTGTAAATATCGTTCTGCTTCTCGAATAGGGTGTTTTAATTGTGCCATATAAAAAATCATTTATTCAGGCAAAGGTACAAAAAAATGTGAAATAAAAAAAACATTTGCAACTTTTATTGAAACCGTTCTGCTTTTTCCTTCCAATAAACACGCTCAATATCGGCGGCGGAAAACGGGAGTTCTCCGGTCGATAATTCTGGAATATTGAAAGATTTCAGCGTGTAATCATAATAATACGGGTCTTGTTGCGGCAAAACAAACGGCTTATGTGCTTTGCCGATTGAATCGACATAACAGAAATAGGGTTTCCCATACAATCCGTCGTCGCGTTTGCTTGCAAAAACAAACCATCGGCTGTCGGAAGACCATGAATGGTAAGTATCCGAATAGTTGCTGTTTACATTTTGTAAACCGGAAATTTCTCCGGTTTTCAGGTTCATCATTTGCAAATCGGTTTCCCGATGCCAAACAGGGAAAGTACCGTAATCCGAAACGCAATACAAAAGAAAACGTCCGTCAGGCGAGGGCTTGGGAAATGAAACGGATTTACTTTCTTCGTTCATATATATTAAGGTATCGATATGATTCCCGAACTGCCCCGAAAGCGTGTCGAAAGGAATGCTGCACAAACTGTATTTTAGCTGTTTTATACTGTCGGGCAACGGCTTGCTCAAAGCGACACAATAAAAAATGCGATTTCCGTCGGCAGAGAAAACGGGGAAAGTTTCCAATTTGTCGTCTCCGCTCACCAAGGGCGATTGAATAATCCGATTGTTATCAAAATCCAAAACGAGCAAATCGGATGCAGTGTCATAAACTTCCAGCTTTTTAGAAGCAAAGGTATGAAATTCCGGAATCACGACATTGGTTGAAAAAACGCCGTATTTTCCCGAAGGATGAAGATTTCCGTAAGTAGCGGTTGCTTTCATCAGATTGGCTCTTGTATCAATTTTTCGCAAATGCCCGTTTCGGTTCAAAATCGTTCCGCCTTTTTCGCCGCGAAGATGGAAAAAGGAAAGATTCGGATTTTGTCCTCCAAAGACGTGGCAATTCATACAGCTTCCCCCGGTTAAATTATTGTCGGCAAAAACTTTTACCGAAAAGTTCTCCAAGTTTCGTTCGCACAATTGGATTTTATTCCAGACTTCATAACCGGGTTCAATCAGGCGATACGTCAAGCAAGGGTCGATTTTATCTTTTACAATCGTCCATTCAAACGGTTGATATTTAATCCACTGTCCGGTAACTTTTGCAGTAACCAGAACAGTTACCGTATTTCCCTGTTCTTCATGTAAAAATTTCTTCCATTTGTTTTCGGAAAATTGAATTTTATCGCTTCCCGTAAATTCAATTTGAGTATGTCCCGTTAAAACGACTTCAATACGTTCGGGTCGATTTCTCATCAGGAAATTCAACGGAGCAATGTTGCAGGGAATCGTAACATTGGTATAATCCGGATAAATCGGAGGCAAGTCGTTCGATACCCGGATGTTATTCGGACGTTCGCAGGAAATGAAGAGTAAGAATCCCGCCATGAATAGAAATGGTCGCAGAGTATTCATTTCTTTAATGTTGCAAAATGGTAAAACAACCAATAAGTATGAGCAAATTTCTCTTTGAGAAGCTCCAAATTCCCGTTTGAACTTTCATACATCCGGGTATATTCGGTAAAATCCTTTACGATTCCGGGATTAATATGATATTCCTTCAATACTTCCGATTTTACTTTAGCGCCGGCAAAATAAATCAGCAAAGCTTCAGCGTACGCTTTGGGAACATAAATCGTTTTATCTTTATAATAAGAAGAATACGCATTGAAAAAAGCGGGAATATTCTTATTCATCAAATGAAAAGCCAGCAGATAATCCAAAGCCGCCCTGTTATCGGGATTTGTCTTTACCAACAGTTCGAGCGAAGATTGCAAGTCGAATGCGGAATGCAGGATATCGGTTGTATGTATTTGACTGCGCTTGATTTGCAACCGATTGTCAGGCTGCGATGCGAGCGCTTTCAGCCGGGCAGCGACTTTTCTGTGAAACAGAGAGGATTCAAGCATCCGGATATATTTCATCGCTCCCGGCATATCTCCGTCAACAATATTTATTTCGGCTAATCGCTGAATCATTCGCGAGCTGCGCTGATAGGGAGAAAAAGTCATCCCGAGCATCGCCGAATGTTGAGCCATATTCATATCTCCGATATAATAAAAGACGTCGCTGCTGAAAAAGATGACAAACCGGCCGGATTCCTGATTGACAGGAAGAAACAAACCCGATACAAACGGTTGATAAAATTCCATCATACGGTCGCCCAACTGCATTTGTTTCGACAGCGCTATATTGGTATAATAGGTAGCAATCTGATTTTCCTGTTTTGACTTTTCCGCTATTTTCAATACTTTGTCCCATTTTTCAAAATAAGCTTCCGTAGCCATACCTAATATTTTTTCGCGCTTTAAATTGGTTGCTGAAGTCAATCCCCAAATCCAAAAAATAAGAATAAATAAAGCCGTAAGTGAAAAAGTCAAAACCGTAACGCGCAGTTTGCGTATGACTTTCAGACTTGCCAAAAAGAAAATCACTGCCGTTACATAAACACACATTACTTGCTTAATTCCCAAATAAGGATAAAAATAAGCTTGCGTAACCGTAATCAAAAAATACGAGCGTAATAAATAAGGTATAATTGCAGCTGAAACGAAAAGCGCCAACCAATAAAGGTTTCGCTTTTTCCCTTGATGAATTTCATACAGCGAAACAAAAACAGGAAAAAGAAACATTGCGCTGCCGAGCGCCCAATAAAGAAACGGAATAAATGCAATCCCAAATACCAAAGAAACCGTTTTATTCCGGATAAGAATATATATATAAATTGAAAGCAAAACGAGAGTAAAAGCAACAGGCATTGCAAGGGAAGAATAGATTTCACCGATGATGCCCCATTCAGCAATAACGGGAATCAAAGCCAATAAAGCCGCGAGTTGTTTTATTCCGAATGAATGTAATATCCCGACTATCAACAGCCATGTTAAAACAAATAATAAGGAAATTACAACCGCTCCGCCGCCTTTCAGATACAAAAACTGCGTAAGAAAATCGCCGGTTAAGCAGGCTATTCCCGCAGGCTTAGAAAAATAAGATAAAACATAAGTTGTATCATAAATAAACAATTGGATTTGTTCTTTGAAATAAAGATGATAAGGTACAATAAATTGAAAATACAAGAAACTGCCGATAAGCAAAATAAAGGCTACTGCAATCTTGGTATTTCGTTCTGTATTTATAGCGTTTGAAATCATGTTGCAAATTTATACAAAAAAATTGTTTTGCCCAAAGCAACTTGCCCGCGGGATAGTTTTTGTTAATCTGAAAGAATAACTTACCTTTGCAGTAATAATTATTATCTCACGTAGAAAACTATATGCTTCAAATTCTTGATACGATTGTCAGTTCGGAATTGTTGGACGAATTTTTTGTTTGCGATTTATCCGTCTGTAAAGGAATTTGTTGCGTAGAAGGCGATGCCGGAGCGCCGGTAGAGGAAAATGAAATTACCCTGTTGGAAAAAGCGCTTCCCTCTGTTTGGGATGATTTATCTCCTGCGGCAAAGAAAATTATTGAAAACAAGGGAGTTGTTTATCGCGATATGGAAGGTGAATTTGTAACTTCAATCGTGGAAGGCGTCGATTGCGTTTTTACGTATAATGATGAAAACGGGTATTGTAAATGCGCCATTGAAAAAGCTTTCCGGGAAGGGAAAACCGATTTCCGAAAGCCGGTTTCCTGTCATCTGTATCCTGTTCGTGTTGCTCGCTATCAAGGATTCCGAGCGGTGAATTATCATCGTTGGCGGCTTTGCGGAGCGGCGGTTACTTTGGGCAAAAAGCAGGGAGTGAAAGTCTATCAGTTTCTAAAAGAACCACTTATCAGAAAATTCGGCGAAGAATGGTATGAGATGTTATCTGCTGCGGCAAAGGAATTATCCGGTAATCGGTCATAATTATACAAATGGAAAACAGTAATAATAAAACTCATAAAAAAGGATTGGGAACCGTTCCCGTTTATTTCACGGCGGCTACCACCATTCTGGGCGCCATACTGTTCTTGCGATTCGGCGCTGCCGTCGGGACGCTCGGATTTTTCGGCGCTGTCTTTTTAGTCATTCTGGGACACCTGATAACTGTTCCGACTGCGCTTGCACTGTCGGAAATTGCTACCAATACGCGAGTGGAGGGTGGGGGAGAATACTTTATCATTTCACGTTCGTTCGGACTGAAAATCGGTTCCACCATCGGAATTGCGCTTTACTTTTCACAGGCTATCAGCGTCGCATTTTATATCATCGCGTTTACGGAAGCATTCGAGCCGTTGTTTAATTG
>Ga0209629_10003890_pt1 | contig 10886 bp, 16 predicted proteins | sample TergutCu122P5_FD_187286 | JGI IMG/M metagenome (GOLD analysis project Ga0209629, IMG submission 187286) | Cubitermes ugandensis P5 segment gut microbial communities from Kakamega Forest, Kenya - Cu122 P5 (SPAdes) (version 2) | ecosystem: Host-associated > Arthropoda: Insects > Digestive system... | reverse complement strand
TCCCTGAATTTCAATAGAATTCAGGGATTTTTGCTTTCTACCGATAAGCAAAAAAGTGCGGTTTTGAGCAGCTAAAAAAGTAAAACAGGTGGGACTTGGAAGCCCATTTTAAAAGTCCCACCTAAACGATTCTTTTTCGTTGATTTACAGTATTTTGCGTAGTGCTACTTTCGTTTCGATTACCTAATTTTACCAACAAAAAATTACAGTTATGAAACGAAATTCATTCAGTATTTTCTTCTTTATCAAGAAGACCAAACTTCTCAACAACGGCGAAGCGCCTATCCGTCTGAGAATCAAAGTAAACGGTATCGCTGTAGAGTCACAAATCAAGCGTAGTATTCCTCCCAATCTTTGGGAGCAATCCACCGAATCGTCTAAAGGACGTGACCGCAAATCGGCAGAACTCAACGAATATATCCGTATGCTCAAATTAAAAGCGCTGACTATTCATCGTGAATTGGAGTTGAACGAAAAACTATTTACCGCCCGCCTGATAATGAACAGGCTCTATAATGCGGAGGAGGATAAGCGAACGCTATTGAATATTTTCCGCAAACATAATGAAGATTGCCGGAAATTGATAGGTATCGATTATGTAGAAATAACCGTCTGCCGTTTCGATAATTGCTGCAAATATCTTGGTGTACTTATTCAACGAAAATTTGGTAAAGCAGACATTAACCTCAATGAAATTGACGGTGAATTTGTTCGTGATTTTGAAATGTATCTAAAAGTCGAACGTGGTTGTCAGCAAAATACGGTTATCCGTTATATGAAGTGCTTTAAGAAGATTATCAACCTTGCCATTGCCAATGAGTGGATGACGAAAAATCCATTTGTAGGCATCAAATTTCAAACAAAAGAGGTTATCAAGGAAGTGCTGACAAAAGATGAAATAGAACGAATAATGGCAAAACAATTTGATATGAAACGGCTCGAATATGTTCGGGATGTATTTATATTTTGCTGTTACACAGGCTTGGCTTATGTTGATGTGAACAATTTGAGAGCCGAACATATTACAAAAGACAACGATGGAGATATGTGGATTCGTAAAGCTCGTGAAAAGACCGACAATATGTGTAATATTCCTTTATTGAAAATTCCACAAATGATTCTTGAAAAATACAAAGATAATCCGCTTTGCGTCAGGTCGGGAAGATTGCTGCCTGTTACGAGTAATCAAAAGATGAATAGTTATCTGAAGGAAATTGCCATAAGGTGCGACATAAAGAAGAATCTTAGCACGCACACAGCCCGATATTCGTATGCAAGTACAGTCTGCTTGGCAAACGGAGTTTCGATGGAAAACGTGGCGAAGATGCTTGGACATTCGGATATCCGAATGACTCAACACTACGCAAAAGTAATGGATTCGAGCATTAAAAGGGATATGACTAATGTGGCAAAAGCATTAGAAAATATTGGTGTAGATTTTTGATTTTCATCTTGTAAACAAAGATTTTTCCAAGAAAAAACAGCAAGCCCAAGCTTTTTTTCTGAAAATCTCTAAAGATATGGATAAACTTATAGAACGTAGAAACAAGAAAGGAACAACTCAATGAAAAGAGAAATAATTACCATAGAAAACGGAAGAGTGTCTATTCCCCAATTCGCTGAAATTTGGATGACACAGTATGAAATTGCAGGGATGTTTGAATGTTTTGTAGCCAAAGTGAGCTGTAACGTTCGTTCGATACTGAAAACCGGAGTGCTTGATGAAACCAAAGTTTGTCGGTTCTATTATTATACAGATGGTAGTTCTGTAACACAGTACAATATAGAAATGATTATTGCCTTATCTTTCAGAATAAAATCGTATAATTCGGAAGTATTTCGGGATTGGCTGATGAGGAAAGCGGTTGAGAATGTCTCTACTATGCAAATGCTTTTATTCAGAAATTGGGACAAAATACAACTTAATTAACAAAGTATCAATCAATTTGCTTTCTTTTTTCATCCGACAAACAAAGATAAAGGAAGGGAATAAAACGACAAGGCTAAACGGAGTATTTTGCCAAATCTTCCTTTTTCGCTGGGCGAAAAAGAGTATTTACCAAAATAGCCTTGTCTTTTTTATTCTCCTTCCATTTCGGGTGGTTTATCGGAAGAAAAAAGAAAAGAATATTCAAAGGTACGATTCGAGTACTTTGTTTTCAGAATTAATTTTAATAATCTTATCGAAAAAAGTTACAATTTTATCGCCAGCATTTGAGCTGATTGCATAGATACTTGTACACAATGGGGTTTTATATAATTTGGTAGCTTGTGACGTTGATTTGGAATAGTGTGTTGATGTTGGGTTAAAAATTAATGAATTTGCCAAAAGAATCCGAAAAAATGTTACCTTTGCACCGTATTGATTTTTTATGAATAGAAGCACCCGCTATATTGCCCGATTAATGTTCCAGAATTGCATTTATTCATGTGATGGTGGTGCATTTGAGAGTCTTTTTACTCAAGTAATGCAGCGCTGTAATCCCAATTTTAAGCAAGTTAAACCACAAGGGCAATATGGGGATCGGAAAAATGATGGGTTTGATAACATGACAGGGACATATTATCAAGTGTATGCACCTGAAGACATTAAAATAAGAGAAAAAGAAACCATTGACAAACTTGCAACAGATTTTACAGGATTATATTCTTATTGGCAATCTATTACTCCGATAAGTTGTTTCTACTTTGTTGTAAATGATAAATACAAAGGAGTATATCCAAGTTTGTATGCTGAGCTTCAAAAAATTAGGGAACGATATATTGATGTTACAGTTAATACTTTTCTATCTAAAGATTTGGAAGACATGTTTCTGGGATTAGATGAGAATAATATAATGGATATTATTGGGATAATTCCTACACCAGATGATATTACCATAGAATATGGCGTTATGAGCGATGTGGTAAATTACTTATTGAAGGTGGTAACCAATCCACAACAAGAAATAATACCTCTAAATCCTGATTTTGAGAAAAAAATAGCTTTTAATAGTTTAAGTGAAAATATTGTAGTTTACTTGCAAAGTCATCGTATAAATGAATTTGCTATCAATGATTTCTTCGAATTGAATAGTAGCTTCGCTAAAAATGAACTGCGGAATGTGTTTAATGGTTTGTATAATGAGGCATTAAATATTATTCCCGATTCCAAAGATAAGAATGATAAGGTTTTTTTATATATCTATGAAAAATCTTATCCAAAGCATAATGTTGCCATTGATGCTGCAATATTCACGTTGATGTCTTACTATTTTGAATATTGTGATATTTTTGAAGCACCTATATGATACTACCATCTAAACATATTAGTATAGCGGAATCTTTAATCGGATTGGGTGGAGTATTATTGGAAATCCTGATTAAGCAGCCTTGTTCTTTGGATGCTTTATGGCAGGAATATTCCAAAATTAATAATAAGAAGGACTTATTTCCTGCTTATCACAGTTTTGACAATGTAATTTTAGCTGTCAATTTATTATATATGATTGGTGCAATAACAATAAACGCAGAAGGAAAATTGTACAGAAATGAAGCTGCTTAAATTAAGTGCAAATAAGGATAGTTTTCATACGATCTCTTTTAACAAAAAGGGAATTTCTCTTATTGTGGCTAAAAAAAGAACCGAAAATGAGAGGAATACATATAATAGTGTCGGAAAATCTTTGTCAATAACATTGATTCATTTCTGTCTCGCATCCAATAGAATCTCCGCATTTGAAGAACAACTTGCTGATTGGGAATTTTATTTAGATTTTGAAATTAACGGGGAAGAATATACTTCTAAAAGAACAACAAATAATCAAAATGTCATATTTCTAAATGACGTAGAGTTGTCGTTAGCAGATTTTCGGACTATTTTTGCCGATAAGATTTTTGGTTTAACGTCTCCGATTAATAATCTAACATTTAGATCTCTTATTTCACGATTTATTCGCCCTAAAAGAAGCAGTTATGATTTATATTCAGATTTCATAAAAGAAGAACAAGATTATCCTCGATTATTAAATAACTCATATCTGTTGGGGCTTGATATTAATAGAGTTATCAAGAAATACGAATTGAAAGAAGAATTTGATTTAGTTAAGGATTTGGGAGCTAAAATTCAGAGAGATGCAGTAATGAGGTCATTCTTCCTAAAAGATGGCGCTTCCGAAAATGTAGAAATTAAAATAGTCGAATTAGAAAGAAAAATATCAAGACTGCAAGCAAATATTGACGGATTTATTATTGCTGAAGATTATAATGAAATAAAGAAAGATGCCGATGAAATTTCCAATAATCTCAGAGGATTGAGGAATCAAGCTGAAAAGCTCAGAATAGCTATTGAAAATTTGGGGAAAAGTTTAAAGGTTAAACCCGATATTACACATAAACAGCTTAAGGATTTTTATGCTGAAGCCAATATTCAATTAAGTGATATGGTTGTTAAGAAAATTGAAGAAGTAGAAACTTTCAATGCTAAAATTTTAGATAATAGAACTGTAAGTCTTTTAAAAGAGCAACAGAATTTTGAAAATCAATTATCTGAAATAGAAGGAAAAATATCTTATTGGGGACATCTTGAAAATGAAAAATTGCAATATCTTAATTCACATGGTGCATTAGATGACTATACACAACTAACCAATTTGTTGGCTGAAAACAAGATGAATTTGTTAAAACTCCAACAATATAAGCAATTGGTAAAAGAATACAAAACACGGCAGGAAGAAGTAAAAAAAGAATTTGCCAATGAAAACATTTCAACAGTTAAATACTTAAGCGATATTGAACCTTTGGTAAAGAAAAATATTTTAATTTTCCAATCTCTCTCCGAACAATTTTATGAAGGTAAATCATCAGGGATCACTATTGAGAACAATGACGGGCAAAATAAACTTCGATTTGACATTAAAGCAAAAATTGAAGATGATACCGGTGATGGAGTGAATGAAGTAAGAACATTCTGTTTTGATTGGACGTTATTAAAAGGGCAATACAATCATAATGTTAAATTCATATTCCATGATAGTAGGCTTATTTCAGAAAATGATCCACGACAAATAGCTGCAATTCTGAAAATTGCACATTACGAATGTCAAAAGAATGATTTTCAATATATTTTGTCCATTAACCAATCAACTTTGGATTTATTGCAAAAAGAATTGAGTGAAGAAGAATATAAAACACTAATTGTTGAAACTGAAGTATTGGAACTGAATGACATATCCGATGAACATAAGCTATTGGGTATTCAAATAGATTTGAATTATACAAACGAATAGAAACGATAAGAGTCCTTTGAAGCGACTCTTATCATTCTAAACTATGTCTGTCTTGTTTCAGTAACAGATGATAAAGATCAGAATCATTCTTAATCCATTCCGATTCATCAATAACAATATGCTTAGTTTCTGCTTTTGCAATAAACGCACAAACTGATGGGAGAACGATTACCGGAATTTATCACGGTATCCGTCTTCGAGCAGTTTTTCGATGTCTGATGACCTGTACAAGATTTTACCGCCCAATTTAATATGAGGAATACGTCCCTCGTCTCGGTAATCTTGAAGACTTCTCCGGCTTAGCTTTATTTTTTTGGATAATTCTTCATCCGTATAAAAACTCTCTCCGTTTAGTGTCGGTTTCCTGGAAACGAATAAACGCTCCATTAAGGAAGAAAGCCGATCCATTGAAAGGAAAAAAGATTTTATTCTTTCGTTGTTTTCCTGTGTTACTAACTGATTGCTCATAAACTTATTATTTTGATTTTACATTATTTTGTATCTCATTAATTTTTCATATAGTTGCCCCAACCTGAAATATGCAGAGTGTATGGTGATTCTTCGGATGTCAATCGGCAACGGCTCATTCCCGTACTGATATAGCAACCATTTTTGTCCGAGTCTATTTCATAACAGGAAAAACTGCCACGACCATAATCTTTATCATAACTGTATGTAAGCAAGTAATAATTACCATTGTAGCCCTGAAAGATAAATATATCAGGATTGCCGTTTATACTTTCCCAGCCGCCCTGCCATGAAGCTATGAGATTTCCATTGGATTGAAACTCTTCTTTCATATCTTCTTCCCTTTATAGTTAGCCTGTTTCCGTCTATCTACCACCAAAGGAAGAATCTTTTCCACATCTTCCGGTTTATACCAAGTCTTATGGCTGATTTGAGAATATGCCAATGTTCCGTTATCCCGAAGCGTTTGCAGGGTTCGTGGTGAAATATTCAAAAGCAGGCACACATCCTGATTGTCCAACCATTCACTAATATCCCTGTCGCCGTGAAGCTGGCAGAGGCGTTCCATTCTTTTAGCGAAACCCTCAAATTTAGAAAGCATCGCTTCAAATGTTTGAGCTTCAATGTTAATTATTTCCATTGTTGTATATTTTTTGTTAATTTTCGATTTCTCGGCAAAATTAAAGTATCAAATTACCACATTCCAAACAGTCGGTTTTATTGTTTTTTCCTACTGTATTTTGCATCACCATATTCTGATGAGCAGTGATATTTTCACTTTTTCGCCACGAAGTAAAACAGAAAAATCTGCATCGAAAAGATTTCTTTATCATATGGCAGGGGTTTGCGTCGATATTGTAGTGGTTTGCACCGATGAGTAGGACAAATCTTATTGTTCGCGCAGGTATTTTAACCATCCACTTATATTTTTCTCGCCACGCAAACGGCAGAGATGTTCTATCTTTTTAGCGAAACCCTCAAATTTAGAAAGCATCGCTTCGAATGTACTCGTTTCAATATTTACAATATCCATCGCTTTTATATTTTGTTTGTTAATTATAAAATTTTCGCCACGAAGTAAACCGGAATAATCCACATCGCAACCGGTTTTTAATCAAGTGTCCTCAAGTTGCGCCGGTAGTGTCTTCATATTGCTTCGATGAAACGGAAAAATCTCTTAATCCGGTGATGTTTTCACTGTTCCACTGCGAAATTAAACCGGAAAAAATCATGTTGAGATGGTTGAATGTAGATACGTCATCATCTGTCGTCTTATTACTCGATGACAATTTGTCATTCTTGAGCAAATATTTTATCCGAAAAAGTAATTTTTGTGGATTTCTCTTGAGTCCGGTTTCCCGAATTACTGTCCGCAGTGCAAAACGGCGCAATTTAAACCGACTGCAATACGCTGAATTAGAAAGATATTGCAAAACAATTCATAAAAATCCGACAGGCGTAAGCTATCAATTATTAGTTGTTTATTTGCTTCAAAATTGATTTCAAAACTGAATTAAATAAAGATTTCTGAATTGAAAAAAATAAATAATCCAGCAATGAAAAAAATAAATATTCCGGAACAGGAATATTTATAGGAATAAGAAAAGAAATATATAAATGAATCAGTGTGAGAATAAATGTAAAAGAAAATATGGATTTCAATATTTAATTCAGTGCAGGAATCAATGTTTAACAATTAAATGAAATAAATAATGAAAACAACAAAGAAACAAAAAAAGGTTTCAATCGAAGAATATATTGAAGCCTATTGTCAAGAGAAGCGGATTAGGGAACGGTTTGCCGTGTATATCAGTTCGGAAATGCATGAAAAACTGAGACGGATTGTAAGGATGTTCTATAACAAACACCATACAACAACTTCTTCTTTGGCGGACTCAATCATCTCACGGCATATCGAAGCTCATCGGGAACTTTTAAATAAGGTGCGCGAGGAAAAAGAGCGTGAAGTTCTTGCCCTGTTAAAAGATATACCGAGCAGAAGTGAAGAACCGGAAGAGCAGCCAGATGATGCAGCAAATACAGTAGAACCGATTGAGTAAGCAGATACGACTTGAAAGGAGCAACGCTTTGTGATTTCAGAGTAGCGAGGTTATGTTTTGCACATTGCAAAACCCTCGCTTTGGCTTTAAGCCAAAGGGAAAAGTGCTCCCGATGGTCGCACTTTTTAGAAAATAAAAATTAATAACACAATCGAAATTGGAAGAAGACAATAACAATAAGAGGAAAGGGGGACGCCCGAAAAAGAGTTCCGTGAATCTGAAAGGTAAGACCGTCAGTGTTTACTTTTCCGAGCATGAACTCTATGCCATCCGGCACAGGGCAGAAAAAGCCAAAGTTCCTCTTAGCGTTTATTGTCATGATGCAATTCTGAATGGAGAAATCAAGGAAGCAGTTAAAAAAGAAGATTTGGTTCTGCTCAGGGGATTAGTAAACACAGGAAATAATCTGAATCAAATGATGAAAACAGTTAAGTTTTTAAACTTAAATCAACTCGAAAACGAATCAATGCGTGTATTGGAAGACATTAAAAGTATTATAAATAAACTGTCGGATGATTGGAAAAATAGTAAAAGGAAGAAGCTTTAAAGGATGTATTTCATACGTTCTGGGAAGCAAGGATGCCAAACTTTTGGCAAGCGAAGGCGTATTGGAAACGGATACAGCATCCATTATCAACAGTTTTTATATGCAAAGTTTGCTGAATCCTAATCTTTCCAAAAGCGTAGGACATATACCGCTTGCATTCTCTCCGGAAGATACCCCGCGGCTGACAGACCAATTTATGAAACAATTGGCAAAAGAATATATGAAAGCGATGGAGATAAAAAACACGCAATACATTATTGTCCGACACAATAATACCGCTCATCCGCACCTGCATATTGTATTCAACAGGGTAGATAACGACGGCAAAACCATATCCGATAAGAACGACCATTATAGGAATGAAAAAGTTTGTAAATATCTCAAGGATAGCTACAATTTGACCTATGGAAAAGGAAAAGAGAATGTCAATGTTCAGAAACTAAAAGGAGCAGAGCAAACAAAGTATGAAATCTATCACGCAATAAAAAATACGCTTCCGAGAGTTAGAAATTGGAAACAGTTTGAACAAGCGCTAAGCCAACAGGGAATATCCGTTGAGTATAAACACAAGGGACAAACCGATGAAATACAGGGTATTTTATTCAATAAGGGAGAGTATTCCTTTAAGGGTTCAGAGATTGACCGGCAATTTTCGTATTCCAAACTCGATGCGGTTTTGGATAGGAACAGTCAGACACAGCAAATTCATATACAACCGCAACCAAAGGAATCGGCAACATCAGGGCTTACGGATTTGGTTTCCGGCTTGGGAGGGTTATTAGATATTCCGTTATCCGGTTCGGAGTATGACTCCGATGAGGCAGAATTTCAACGGCAACAAAAACTAAATAAGAAAAAGCAGCCCCAAAAGCGCAGGGGCATCAGTAGATAAAAACGAGTAGAAAATAATTTAAAAAATAAAAGATTATGGCACAAGCAGTATCAAACGATGCATTATGGGAGAAGCTCAAGGAAATGGATGAAAAGCTGAATAAACTTTCCGTAGCAGAAGAATTACAAGCGAATAAGAAGAATATCCAAATGTTAAACGGCAATATCTTGAATACTTTAAAGGAGGTAATCCTGATACGGAAACAGCAAATAGAATCTGTCGAACCGCAAAAAACAGATGGTTCTTACTTTAATTTCAAGTTTTTCAAGGTAAGAAAAACATCCTTTGTGGTTGCTATACTCGGCTTGTTGGTATTTATCCTCACACTGTTTTGTATGAAGCAGCAGAATGATTACTCGCTATTGATGAATGAGTACTATAAACAGAATGTAACCATACAGAAGATGGATGCTGAAATAAATGGAAAAATTAAAAAAGGAATCAGGTAAATTTTGTTTAATTTGTTCAATTAACTCACATTATTTTCAACATTCCACACATACGTTCCCACCGCACCCGGTTGTAATTGTATGTCTGCATACCTTCCTCTATATTGCACTCTGAATGAGCCAGTCGCAAAAATATCATTGGCTACTATCAGAACAATTTTTCCGTCAGGAGTGCGGAAAGCTGCATTAGGAAATGCATCGTTATTTCTGGTAGCTGCAACCCGAAATACTTCCGACTGATCTTCATCAATAGAAGTCAATGCCGATTGGTCGCCTTTGTTTTTGGAGCTAATTCGCACTGAACCAGGACGTACAAATTAAGCGATGTTATGGTTAACCTTGTCCCCATCGAGTGTTATGGCGCCCTGACATATTGGGCAACCTCCGTCATCGGTATGAGGGTCGTTACGGGCATTATGTCTCAATGTCATAGCGCTCATGTCGCCTCCATAATGGTGGTAACCCGACCCATCTACATATTGTGCTGCTTCGGGATCGCGTAATATATTGAGGGCATAATAGAGAACCTCCTTTCACTTTGCCGTTGGTTTTCATCCATACGGGCGCCGACCATGGTGATGCCAAAATCGAAAGTTTGGGATTGATAGCAAGCATTTCCTTCAGCACGGGAATCACGTCTTTTTTGTCTTGTCCCAAATCAAATTTAGCCAGCGGAAAATCCGTTTCGCCTTTAGGCAAGTCGTCGTATGAAAAAACAAAACTGTTTAAGTCCGATGATCCGACTGAAATACGTATATAGCTTATGCCAATACCCTCTCCGTCAGTAGAGATCAGTTCTTTGACGAGTTTGTTACGTGCAGTTTGACTCATTTTCATCATTAATTCCGCGCTTCCACTTGTAAGTGCAAATCCAAAACCGTCAATCGATTGCATAGTTTGCTATTCATCTATTACTATAGGTGGCAAGACATATCACTTTTCCTTTCTATCTACAAGCAAGTTAGTTACAGAAACAAAAATCCCGATAGGTAACGATTTAGAAACGAGCGAACCTCTTTCTTTTACAGCATTTTGCACAAACTACAAAGAACGACTTTCGTCCACAAAACTACAAAAAATTATTCACATGAGAAAAAGAAATTGAATTTTTAGCATTTTGGAATAATAACAAAAAATATTAAATTTGCCACATGAAATGAAACAGGAGAATCTACTGTTTGATAAGAATGAAAAACATGGCAA
>Ga0209629_10003889_pt1 | contig 10889 bp, 8 predicted proteins | sample TergutCu122P5_FD_187286 | JGI IMG/M metagenome (GOLD analysis project Ga0209629, IMG submission 187286) | Cubitermes ugandensis P5 segment gut microbial communities from Kakamega Forest, Kenya - Cu122 P5 (SPAdes) (version 2) | ecosystem: Host-associated > Arthropoda: Insects > Digestive system >... | reverse complement strand
AGAGGGGTGCACAGGGTTCTGGTGGGGAAACCTGAGGGAAAGAGACCATTGGGGAGACCCAGACATAGATGGGAGGATAATATTAAGATGGATCTTCAGGAAGTGGGAGGGGGTTGTGGGGACTGACTGGAGTTGGCTCAGGATAGGGACAGGTGGCAGGCACTTGTGAGTATGGTGATGAACCTTCAGGTTCCAAAAAATGCGGGGAATTTCTTGACTAGCTGCAGGACCAGTTATCTTCGCAAGAAAGACTCTGCTCCATGGAGTAAGTAAGTAAGTAGTGTAGTGTTTTGGAACAAACAGTAACAGCAGCTTTCCCATGTATTATGTTAGTCACAGTCATTTCTTACTGCAACTTGTGTAGCATAAAATGGAATGAAAATAATGTGAAGAAATGAATCAGGAGTACTAACCACTTAAATGTAATATCAGGAAATATACCTTTAGTTGCAGATTTTCTTGCCTCAATGAGCTCTCTTCTTCCCGTAAATGTTTCACTTCTGCAGCGGCCTTCATGAGTTCACCCTCCATCATAACATTAGGCTATAACAAGTACACACTTCATATAAAAAGTTTATCAACTTTAAGCAACGAGGCAGTAAGATTTTCACATGATGACTGCTACCTTAGGAGAAGCTTTAGCAGCATCTCCAGTCCTCTTTGCTTTCTCGTCATGTATAGCTGGTGAAACATCTACACTGTTTTCTTGTGGTGCTGCCGCTGCTGCTGGATCCACTGGCATTTCAAACACACATTTCAGTTTTGAATCCATCAGGTTGTCTGGATTTACATCTTTCCACTATAAGTGAAACAAAGCAGTGTGTTAGTTATTGACATCACTGCAATTCTATATCCACATAATTTTCCATTTCTCCTGCATACAACCATCAGGTTCAACAACCTTCAAATCACAGTTCGCCACTGGAGACAACACCAAGCCAGTTCCATCCACCTCCCATTCTCATAACATACTTGAATAGGATCCCTCTCAATGCTGCTCTGCTTTCTCCTCGGACATTCAGGTGCCTGCTTTCCAAGAGGTTTCCCCACCAAAATTCTAAGAGCGTTTCTTTTCACCATCATTACTGGACATGCAAGCACTAGATTTCATCACCCTCAGGAAAATAGGTACCCTATATAAATCATAAAGTCGCTTTGTATCATCCTAAATTTCCAAACTAACTTCATCCCTCTTAGGTTCCAAGTACTACCCTGTGGATATAAATCACTTTACTGAAGAGTAAACATAGTATCTGTTTGGAAAACTAAGTCAATTGGCTTGGTAGTGTATATCACATTCAATGCCTCAATGCTAACCTTAATTGTGCATGATTTAGCCATTCATTAACACATACTATTCTTCCAATGTGTCTACTTTATAACCAGTATTTCCTTCCTTAAAGAAATAAGGAAAGGCTGACATACTTCTCCAGAAATTAAATGTAATGGTATCAAGTTCAGCGTTCTTATATCATATGAAGTGGCACTATGGACGTAATAATTTAGCGTAGAACATATATGCATGAACATACCAGTGAATCCATATTTATTTCCCCATCTGGTGCAATCATTGTTTGAACCATAAATTTGTGTTTATTTTTTTCATTAGGATCAAAGTCAAATGGTTGTAGACTAACTGAAAATAAAGCACACATATATAAGATCAAATAGTAAGCCGTTCGTAATACAATGCAGTATTCTTATTCATGAAGAACACTGCATCAGAATGTTGGGACCTGCAGCAAAAATACCTCAATTTCTGCAACCTTAAAATATGCAACGAAGTTCTAATTAGAAACACTAAAACCGCCTAAAATACTGAGGCACAGATAATGTGACAGTGTAAAAATATGAGGTTCCCATGATAGTCGGCATGATGATAACCCAATGGTATGACATCTCAGAGAAACCTGCTGCCTCCATAATCACAGCCCTAATCGTGGAGGTGTCAGTTCTTCTGAAACAATGGCACACAACTACAAAACCACACAGCATCATATCCCAGAAAATAGTCACCTTAACATATTAATGTAAAGGGCAGGATGGTGTGGACTGGCTTCATTTTGTTCAGGATACAGCCAGTGAGAGCACTAGTGATCACAGACCTTGAACACAGAGGCAGCAAGTTCCTCTGAACCAGTACTTTTCAAACTTTTTTCAGGATACTGGTCTTCCAGGATGTTTGGCTGTGGCGACCTCAAATTTTACAGTCGCTACTTTTCTAATTTAACAAAACTAGACAACAGTGGAGAGTTGTATTTATATTCGAACAATGAAATTGTCAACCTATCTTGGTATTAGTTTTTCTTTACATTTCGACACATTAAAAAAAACAATTTTAATACACAATTAACATTTCTAAATTTGAATTACTGAAAAAATCATAAATTTCCTCATGTATCACCAGGCGACCATCTGCATACCAATAGAGGTATGTGTACCAGCATTTGAAAAGCACTGCTAAACAACCATCAGCATGTATCTACAAGACTGCATGGTGTTACAACACAGAATACAATAATCTTCCCAGCATGAAACCTCTGAGTTAGACATAAAGTGTGGAATTTGACTATCTAAACAGATGATGGAGGGCTCTGCTCAATGCAGTTTAACGAAAACTTCGTGAAAGAACACAAAACTAGAAGTAAATTCATCCCTTTCAATTGTAGCACATGCTCAAACTGGGGAATTATAAAACATGATTCCTTCGGGGTTCAATACTTGGACCTCTGCTCTTTCTTATACTTATCATTGTTCTGCTCCTAACCATAAACTATGAACCCAAACCCATACTCTTTGCAGATGATAAAGAGTGTATCTTTAAACACTTTACCAAGCAAAGGGAAATGCAAGCTTACTCATACAAGGCCAGTCTGCCCATTGTTGCATCAACATTTCAGTCCTGGAATATGATGCATGCCCCATCTATTGCTTTGTGTCATAATGTGTAGTTTAGTGCATGTTTGAGATGTGTTATGTAGAACAGTGTTCATTTGCAATACTTATGCAAAGTACAAGTGATGAAAAAAGTCACCAAAGTTCTGCACAAAAAAAATCTTGCATCCACTCTGCCATACAGAATATACAGAATAGTGGAAGAATTCTGAGTGAAAGGGTCAGTGCCAAACAAAAATAAAATACAAAAATCTACTGTCTTCACTGAAGTGGGGTGTCAAAATCCTGAGCTCACAAGGTATCAAAACTTTCAAAAGTATGTGTACATAAAATAAGAACCACACAAAAACTCCTTCTTCCACGCTGGAACAGAAAGAAGCTGGGTATTACAGGTGGTTTCTACAATCAGCAGCAAATAAATGTCTTCATCCAAAACACATATGTTTTATATTAAACCATGTAAACAGCCAGATTTACTGGTGTTCTCAACATTCACATGCTGTTCATGATCTTCCTTTGCACAACTATAAGTCAAAGTCCAGTCTACAGTCAGTGTGTGCAAAATCATATAGTGTGTGTCACTGAAGGGAAAAAGTCCTAACAGTAAATCTGGCTAATTGTGACATCATTCTCTAGACAATTATAGCTTCCTAGATCTCCATATTTTAATCTGTGTGATTATTATTTGTTGCGGACACTGAAAGATAAGAATTTATGTGAACAATCCACATTCTTTGCAAGACCTGCAAGACTATATTTTATGATCACCTGCCAGTATTTCAAGAGAAGGGCTCCATCATGAGTCAAGAAATATTGTCAACTGGTGTGAGGCTAGCTTGGAAGCTGGAACTCAGCATTTCTGCATCTCTTCTATGAAACAAGCTAAACTGAACTGGTGGCAGAAATACAGACTATAAACTCTCAGTGGAAGCAGACTTCATACACAACAAAGCTCCCATGGCAGTTGCCATACTCAAAGATGGGATCAAAGATATGCTCTGTAGTATCATCATTTCACATCCAGAAAGTGATCATTATATAATCAGATAAATTATGTATACAAGAATATGCAAAAATGGTTTGAAGACCAATGAACTCATACTACAGTCTGACAAAACAAATGTTACGAAATTCTGCATTAACAACATGTGTTAATCTAAACAGAGGAAATGGTGATGAAGTAAATGAAGAAGTATGAACGACTGCAGTGTTTGGTGTACATGCTGACTGTAACTTAAACTGGGAAACAAATATTAAATATGTTTTCCTCAATGTTAAGTTCTGCATATTATGCAGGAGAAGACTCACATCACTCATAAAAACAGGAAATCTAAAATTAGTTTTTTTTTCTTACTTCCATTCTAACATTTCATATGGAATAATCTCCTGGGGAAATTCCTAAGACACCAAGAAGTTTTTCACATCTAAAAGGAAATTCTTGTGTTTTACAGTGAATTCTTACTGTTGGTACTGTCACTTTTTGTGGACCACGTGGAAAAATTCCAAACTCATTCAGATAAATAAATATGGGATAAGCACAAGGTACACATATGACCTAACATGCTGAGCAATAACCTCAGTGTCAAAACAATATTCATTATACAAGACTCCACCAAGCAACAAAGTTGAAATCACAAGCATTCAAGCCAGCACTCTAAAGAGTATTAATCATATCACTCTTTCTCACAAGATTTACTTTAAAAAAAAAAATTAAGCCATCTTTAAAAAGCACCCACGAAAAATTGTTCTTTTGCTTTAATACTGTAAATAGGTATTTACTATGCTTTATCATGACATGTTCTGCATCCTTGACCAAGTCCTATGAAGGATCTATAAAATAAAACAAATTATATCTATTCTGTTCCAATCAAATGATCTCTTTAAAGCTCTTCAAACTCAATATGCGTGACAGAACATTCAAAGTTGTACATGATGTGACGATGACGACAATGGTGAAGACGATGATGACAACGACAACAACAACATACAGTAACATATCAACACATTAATTCACACTTCCAAGAAAAAGTGACAGGACCATGTGACAACACTGCCCATATATCTAAGGTTAGCGTCGCACATTTAACTGTAACAGTAAGCCACTAACTATATATTCCACATTCAATCTTCTATCATAATTATATACAGAGAATAACTATCACAATACGCATGCCTCATAAACCACCTACTAACAAGTGCATAAGCAGAGAAAAGTGTATATATAATTCAAAAGATGGAAATCTGGAAAAAGTGTCCAATATTACAGTACTCTAGAAAGGGTTTCTTTGTTCTCATATTGAACATTTTATAAACTACTAAGTGTGATACTGTCCACAGATCACCTCTTAATTATACTCTTCAGCTTACCAGCAACATCAATCACTCCCTTTGCATCCAGCACTCCTGAATTTGGCCTTACACAATATTTCTTTGGAGCTGTTGTTTTAATTTTGAAACACACTTTCTTTTCAGATGGATTTGTTAATTTCATATAAGAAGTAACAGGTGAAGTAAATGGGCCTGAAATTTGAATACAGGGAATAATGAGAGAGATGTCCTGCAAAAAACACACATAAACACACTACATGCTTTATCAGTGTACAACCGTATGCTGCCTAGTAACATTCAACTGAATCAGTTCAGAGAAAACGGTTCAAAGACGCAATGTTTATATTCTACTACAATACACGCTTATTCTGATACGCAAGTCATTTGCAAACCTGGGTAAGCACTAGCTCCTAGAACTATACACAGACAAATAGTGGCTCTTACATACGTCCTCAGTCCAATTAATGTACGGCAGGCCTTCCAAATCGAATTTTGTGCCTACTTTTATCAATATCTGCCCACTATTTACCACACTTGAAATAGAACTCCAGTCTTCGGGACCTATCCATGGGCTAATACAGGCTTGGCTAAGTCATTTAAATACATTAGTGACAGTCTAATTCTTAAGTTTCCAATCTTACCTCGAAATTTTAATTCATGTTGGGGTTCTATTATTAATACTTGTTCTTGTTTTGCCATAATTCTGTCCTAGATAGAGCTTACTGAGTGCCAAACTGAAATGTGAATATCACCACACTAATGGCTCCACCTCCGGCCCCGGTTCCGACTACTCTCGTTTTCTAACAAATACGCATGCGTCATGACGGAAATATGGCTACTTAATATGACGTCATAGTCAGGTTAGGGATTGAGTCAATGTAAATACTTATTAATAGTGAAAGGTTAGCCAGTAAATTTTTAAACCGTTCATAGCATTTAAATTTCTTGTAGCAGATTTCTGCAAAGATCGGATGATAATTTTCATTGCAAATACTGCTTATTTGTTTTGCGAAATAACTAAAATACAAAAAGATTGTTTAAGGAAAGTTGCATTTGACATCGTACTTAATATTTGGTTTTCGCCGTTTGGGCTTGTCGATATTGGTCGAAGTGTAAATTAAATTTTAAGTTACAGAGTCGCCGCTGCCGAGTTTTAAAACAAAATTAAGCTGTCAGTATGTGTCAGTGTGGGAGTATTGTTATCCCGGTTTTGTGTTAAAGCATCACAAAGAAGGTCTTGAGGTAACAAGCGATAGTATGGTGGGTGCGGAAGGTTTATACTCCTTGAGGGTTATATCTTTACTTGTTTTTGTAACTCGCATTTCAGAACATATAATAGACTACTGAATGTAATGAAGATTATAGTTTTGACATATTTTTAGACACGCAAGAGGAACAGTGTCAGACGATTGTCAACATCGTAACCGCTACAGTTAACGAATGTGGCAGGGTTTCACAAGTTCTGAAGAATTTGGGCATCTCTTTGACGGTTAAAATTGATTGCATTGCTGTCGTTGATTGTAATTTCTATGAGTAACAAATAATAGAATGGAGGTTGCACGTAGATAATATCCGTCCTGTTGACAGTGAGTTAGGTTAGTTTGAAGTTTGTAGGTCAGTTCTAGTAGCATATGAACGTAATAAGTTGATAATGCCTTACTGTCGTTTGGTACATGTTATTATTCTGTGGAAGGTCTGCTCTTTGTTTATAGTTGCGTTATGGTGTTGTTAGGAATCTCACCAGCCGTTCTGAGGTAGCTACCAATGAAGCAAAGATATGATCGCTTTTAAAGCTGCAAGATATATGTCTGAAAAGTATTAATTTTCCTTTCCTGTAGAGGTAGATAGATGGGTAGACGTAGGTGAATGCTGTAGGTCCTGGTAAGCTGGACAGTTAAAATGAAGCTGCCCCCTGAACAGTATAGTAAATAGACTGCCTCACAGTATCAGCAGTTTCTTAGCATTTATATTGAATATTAATGGTAGCAGAGGCAGAGGAGGAGTAGATCACTGACTGTTGATGACTGCGCCATTGATGAAGATTGTGATTCTGAGGCACTAATGGTGACAGCAGTGGTGGCATTATTGATGTGCTTACCCTGTGTGTTCTGTGCCTCTGATTCCCCCCCTTAGTAACATGTACATGAAAACTGGCTAGCTGGTACTAGATACTATACTTTATCAGACTGGATGTGGCTAGAAAATCATGAGTACGTTTAAGTGCATGGTTGGTGTAGGAATGCTGTATAGACATTTACATCCATCCCATAATATGCTACTTTTGCCAGTTTACAATGATTAATGTAGTCAAACCCTTAGCAAGAATATGTCACTTTTATTACTGAGTACCAATAATGGTCTGCTAGTGTGAATACTTTGTTAGTAATCAGTTTTTTCTAATACCGTACTTTGTTAACCAAACTGTTTTGGTTTAAAGTGTACATATAACGTGAGGTTGTTGACAAAAATTCAGTTAACCCTTTGGTACCAAAGGGTGACTATGGTGGTTGTGTACTGTAGTGCTGAGAAAGCCAAACTACAACTATAGTTGTTGGTGTAAAATGGCGTCAGAGATTGTGGCAGGAGGAATTGTACCCGCAGAAGATAGCATCAGAATTGTGATGATATGGGTTACAAGAGTGAAGTTGAGACCTTACTCATTTACTACTGAGGTCTGATATGTACCCCCCTGAAGCTGTTTGCCTCTTTGTATATATGTCATGCATGGTTCTCCATGCCAGCCATAATACTTGAATTCTCACTGTTATCTTATTATACACAACAAGTACAAAAATTCCAATAAAACATTCTTTCATATACAACTGATAATTTGAATTTTACTTGAAAGTTATTTTTTGCTTATTTTCAGAAGTTTTCAAATGGCACAAGGAACTACATTGCAGGTAAAGTTGTGTTGTTTTCAGCTACAGATTGACTGAAATATCACATTGCAACTTCATAATCCCTTATGTGCAATCATAAATGGTCTGCTGTTGCACATGGCGTGGCCTTTTAATATCTTCACTGTGGCACTTTTTACTCACCATTTTCTTGTAAGTCAGCAGGTAGAAACACAAAGAAACAACACAGAGTGAGTGAAAACCTACTTGACAACTTTATTGAAACTTTGTGAAAATACAGATAGCCAAAATGACACAAATCCACTTCCATGTTATTAGGTTATCTGTGGGTATCCAGTATGAGGTCTCTTGGTTATCCTGTAGATGTTCAAGTGATAATCCAATTTTTCCCATTTTTTCCACAGTGTATCTTGTTTACTGCATCTGTGATATTTTAAAATTACATGATGCCACAGCCACAGGATTAAGACAATAATAATCATTATCATTGGCTCTACAGCCTTGGGTGGGCCTTGGCCTCCTCAGATTAAGACAGTGATATGATGATTTTTCAACAAAATGGCATACCACCATATATACTTACACAGGTCTGTGCCAGTCTTGAAACTATGTTTCCTGGCAAATAAATAGAAAACATTGGACAGTTTCTGTTGCTGTTGCATCATTCATGTCTGAAGATTTTAGATTTTGGTCTGCAAATTCATGAGGAATATTCCTCCATTGTCTAAACCTTCTGTGAGCTGCATTAGGGCATCAGAGGTGCCATGATGGACCGTGATGTGCTGCAGTGAATGTGGGAGAGCTGGCTATAGCTGAAACATCTTTGGGCTAACAAAGGGAGCAGATATCAGACACTTTTAGATAAATGTGAAGTTTTCATGTGTTACATGAGTGTTTTTTTTTGTCCTTATGTCAGTATTTTAACAGTATTTCATTGAATTTGCCACACATGTTTTGACTCACTGTATGAACAGAAAGCAACTGCCACAAGCTAGTTAACCCTTTAACTGTTTTTTACATAATGTTACATGAGATCTGAAAGACACCACACTGTTTATAATTTAATATTTTGTGCTAATTGACAGCTTCAGATTCTTTGTTTGTCATAATGTTTTGTTTGGAGGAAGAACTCGAAGAGCTTTTGCACTGTAGAATTAAAACCATATGAACACACACTGCCTGCTTTAAGCAGGCAGTGTTTGAAAAATCTTTATATCTTGCATGCTTTATTTTTTGTATTATAAAGAATTTGAAAGGTCGGGGATATTAGAACAGTAGAAGAAAGTAACTGCTGTCAGAATAGAAACAACAAAGGGATTAAATGATACAAGAAGGCTGTCTCCTGGCCATTTGGAAACTTTTATCCAGTACTTTTTTTTTTCTTTACAGAAAGCCATTGATCTGGTAACAAAGGCAACAGAGGAAGATAAGAATAAGAATTATGAAGAAGCATTAAGATTGTATGAACATGGTGTAGAGTACTTTCTACATGCAATTAAGTGTAAGTTGAAACACATTTGTAGTTGGTCATGAAGTTTTGATACATTCTTAAAGGAAATTGGAGGCTTAATATAGATTAGAATTCTGATATTCATCTGTGACCATTTGTCAGAGTAAAAATGGATCTTTAATTCTGTCAGTTTGCACTGAGTCCAGTGGATGTGGTTGATATTTGCATACATGTAGTGGTCATGTAAGAGCATTCCAATCCTTTTCACATCTATCTTACCTTCTATGTGCATGTGCAGTAAGCCAACTCACCTATGGCCCATGCAATGCACTGCATGGGGTGTAGTTCTTGAGAAACATATACAGTACAATTCCATTAATCCGGCCCCATGGACCAGAAAGGTGCTGGATTATCAGATGGTACCTACACTGTTCTAAGTTCTTACAGGTAATTTCATAGCTAGCCCTCAGAGAATGGGCACTTGTCACTTATTTCCATTGCATCATAAGAAGATGTAGCTTCTTCAGTTATGCTAGGCCCAGCTACAGGTTTTCTTTGGAACACATTCATGTAAACCACTTACACAACTCCTTGTCCAGTTATGTTAATTTAGGCCCTTTTAATTTCTGTTGCTTGATAAATGATTATAATTGGTCCTTACATTTCTTTATATAGTAGGTAATCGAGTTCCATTTTTGTATTTTGAAGCCATAACATCTCTTTGGCTTTTACCACTGTCAAGCCTCATAATTATTTCAAGTTTCTGAGGAATCATGCAAGATATGCATTTCCTCTTACTAGCACCATTTTGTTTACTTGTCATTGGAGCTTGTAAAGCCATTATAATAGGTCAGTGGGATTATTAAGGCCCATTGCTTAAAGTCTGTATGCTTGGTGCTTTATGTACATTATCTTATGTATATATATGGTGCATATGCACAGAGGCAGTTTACCTTTATGGTGGTTAGGTAGTGAATGGGGCTTGAGAGAATAGTAGGGCAAAAATTTTTTAACGAGAATCTGGAGGAGTTGTCTCTAAATATTTCAGATGAAGCGCAAGGAGAAAGAGCAAAAGATAGCATCAGGACCAAGTGTCTTCAGTATTTAGACAGAGCAGAGAAGCTGAAAGAGTACTTAAAGAAAGGTAAATCAAAGAAGCCTGTGAAGGCTGGAGAAACAAATTCCAAGTAAGTAACATATGTCATCTTGATTTCAAACTTTCGCCGTGTACTGAATGTTGTATGCTTTCTTTTGGGTGATTCCCCGGCGTCTGAAATTTATATGCCCACGTTTTGGAACACTCTGTCCCATCTTCATAGGCAGGTAGTTGCGTGTAGAATGAACTAGTCTGAGGG
>Ga0209629_10003888_pt1 | contig 10890 bp, 11 predicted proteins | sample TergutCu122P5_FD_187286 | JGI IMG/M metagenome (GOLD analysis project Ga0209629, IMG submission 187286) | Cubitermes ugandensis P5 segment gut microbial communities from Kakamega Forest, Kenya - Cu122 P5 (SPAdes) (version 2) | ecosystem: Host-associated > Arthropoda: Insects > Digestive system... | reverse complement strand
TGCCCTAACGGTTGTTCAATATGTTTTGGAAGACCGGGATCTGGAGTTTCTTCGGATTCGTCCAATATTTCGAACACACGTTCGGCAGCAGCAATGGTTGCCTGAAAAATATTTACAATACTTGCCGCCTGCATGACGGGATGATTGAATTGCCGCGAATAATTGAGAAATGCCTGCACCGAACCCAACGAAATTCTTCCGACTGCCGTCATATATCCTCCCAATAAACAAATCCCGACAAATGCAAGATTACTTGTAAAATTGAGCAAGGGAAAGATGATGCTCGACATAAATTGCGCTCTCCATCCGACAGAATACAATTCGGTATTAATTGTTTCAAACTCGGCGATTGTTTTCTTTTCATAATTAAATGCTTTTACCACATTGTATCCGCCATAAAATTCTTCGACATGTCCGTTCAACCGACCCAATGTACGCTGTTGGCTTAAAAAAAACTTTTGGGACCGCTTGGTAATAAAAGAAGCAATAAACAGACTAATCGACAATGTAATGAAAGTGATAAGGCTTAACATTGGACTAATTATCAGCATCATAACCGTTATTCCAATTAAAATGAAAAAGGAAGAAACCAATTGAATCAAGTTTTGTTGAAACATGCTGCTGATGGTGTCAATATCATTGGTTACCCGGCTCAGGATTTCTCCATGCGTTTTACTATCGATGAATTTAAGCGGCAAATGATGAAGTTTTATACTGACATCATCGCGCATACGCTGAATGATTTGCATGGAGATACCTGCCATCAGGTATGCCTGAAGATAGGAAAATAAAGAACTAAGCAGATAGATTCCCAAAAGAATCAACAGAATAATCGCTACATACCGGTAATCGATCGCTGCATTCGGTATATGATTGATTCTGCCCATGACTCCCTCAAACAACTTGTCGATTGCCAAACCCAGTATTTTAGGACCTATAATACTGAAAACCGTACTGAGACCGGTAAATAAAAACACGACGATTAATCCTTTGTATTGCGGTTTCAGGTAAGCAAGCAGTTTTTTCAGCGTACCTTTGAAATCTTTCGATTTTTCAGCGGTAAGATACACTCCCCCACCCCGTCTTCCCGGTCTTCCCATGCCGCGCTTGATCAATCCCCGTGGTTGTTGTGCTTTATCGTGGGTTGCCATATCAGTCGATTTCTTTTTTCGATAATTGAGAAAATACAATTTCCCGATACAAAGGACTTGAATTTAAAAGTTCCGTATGCGTGCCGATAGCAACGATACTTCCTTTATCCATAACAAGAATATGATCGGCATTCAATATGCTGCCGACTCGCTGGGCGACAATGATAACAATAGCATCTTTCGTCTCCTCTTTCAGTGCGGCACGCAATTGGGCATCGGTTTTGAAATCGAGCGCCGAAAAACTGTCGTCGAAAATGTAAATATCCTTTTTCCCGACTAATGCACGAGCGATCGACAATCGCTGCTTCTGCCCTCCCGAAAGATTTGTACCACCTTGGGAAACCTCTGATTGATAACCGTCGGGCATTTGCTCGATGAAAGAAGACGCTTGCGCAATCCGACAAGCCTGACGAACTTCTTCGTCCGTTGCATCCGGTTTCCCTATTCGTATATTACTTTCGATGGTACCGGTAAACAAAACTGACAACTGCGGAACATAGCCGATACGACTGCGCAAATCCTCTTGCGTACCGGAGCGAATATCGGTACCGTTTATCCAGATTTCTCCGCTTTCCGCATCGTAGTATCGTAGGATCAAATTGACCAATGTCGATTTCCCCGAACCGGTACCGCCGATCACAGCGATTGTTTCTCCGGACTGCAAAAAGAAAGAAGCATTATTAACCGCCGGATTTTCGGCGCGTTCGAAGCGGAAAGTAACCTGCCGGAAGGATAGTTGCATCTTTGTTCCCGAAACAGTTGCCGGCTTTTCCGGGTCGGATAGTTCGGATTCCATCTTCAGAACTTGGTTGATACGTTCCACCGAAACAAAGGCGCGAGGTAGCATGATAAACATCATCGTCATCATCATCAGCGACATGAGAATTTGAGTCGCATATTGAATAAAAGCCAGCATATCGCCAATTTCCAGATTGCCTGCATCAATTCGAAATGATGCAAACCAAACGATGGCAATTGATAATCCGTTCATTGAAATTATCATGATCGGTTCCAATACAGCCATTAAACGTCCCACTCGCGTGGCAGTCCAAGCCAAATCGCGGTTAGCCTCCGCAAAACGTCGTTTTTCATAACCTACCCGGCTGAACGCCCGAATAACACGTATCCCCACTAAATTTTCACGCAATACAAGATTAATTGTATCGATTTTCTTCTGAATGGAACGGAACAAAGGCATAGCCTTTTTGCTTACAAACAAAATAACGAGAATTATGACGGGCAAGATCGATAACAGAAGGATTGAAAGTCCTTTATCTTTGTTAATCGCCATGAATACGGCGCCGACGCACATTAACGGAGAACGCAGTAGCATCCGAAGCATCATAAAAGTAGTGTTTTGAATCTGCATCACATCGTTTGTTGTACGGGTAATCAAAGAAGCCGTACCGACCCGGTCGAATTCGGAAAGTGAAAAATGAATAACCTTGGAAAATAAAGCGTTTCTGATATTTTTCCCGATGCCTAATGCAATACGGGATGCAAGAAATCCTGCAGAGATCGCACAGCAAATCCCACCCAAAGCGATGATCAGCATAATCCCACCCATCCGAAGAATGAATGGAATATCTTGTCTAATAATTCCTTCGTTGATAATTCGCGCCATGTAATTCGGTAACGACAAATCGGCAATCACCTGTACGAAAGTAAGAGTTACAGTAATGATTATGAGCGAAATAAAAGGTTTGAAAAATTTCCGAATCATGGGAAAAAATTTCCGGCAAAAGTAATGAATTTTTACCGGAATAGTTGTATATTTAAAAAAAATCCTTACCTTTGCATCCGCAAAAAAGAGGTGCCATAGCTCAGTTGGTAGAGCAACGGACTGAAAATCCGTGTGTCCCTAGTTCGATTCTTGGTGGCACCACAAATGCGGAAAGCAAATTTACGCAAATCCCTGAATTTCAATAAAATTCGGGGATTTTTGTTTTCCGGAAAGAAGCAAAAAAGTGCGATTTAGGGCATAAAAAAAAGTAAAACAGGTGGGACTTGGAAGCCCATTTTAAAAGTCCCGCCTGAATGATGCTTATTCATTTTTTTTCAGTATTTTGCGTAACACTACTTTCGTTTCGATTACCTAATTTTACCAACTAAAAAATGTAATTATGGAACGAAATTCATTCAGTATTTTCTTCTTTATTAAGAAGACGAAACTTCTCAACAATGGCGAAGAAGCGCCTATCCGAACGATGCAGGCGAGTTAATTAAGAAACATAATGGATACGACGCAGTTGAGGCTATTAACACAACAAGCGGACATACGCATATTAAACTTTTACAGGATAATAATTGGCAAGAAGTGGTTTTAATTGAACATAAAAAAGCATCTGATAAGAAAATTAATCCGGAATGGTTGACTCGTTCTTATGTAAATCCAATATATCCACCTCTGCTTATGTTGAGTTATGACCCCGAAGATGAAAACGAAAGCATAGAATCATTAGTTGAACGAGGCGCAGGAAAGAATCAAGCTGTTTTGATAGACCAAATAAAAGCAGCTGAATATCATTTTTCAGAAGGTCGCGAAGAACGTTTACTGTCTGTAATTGACTATTTTTTGAAAAATGGGATTGATGTAAATGCAAAAGACGAGTGGGGAGAAACAGCATTGATGGCTGCCGCATATTATAGTGCAGACATTGTAAATCTGCTGTTGAAAAATGGCGCAAAAATCAATGATAAAGTCAATGGCGGAAGCACAGCGTTAAATAATGCATGTTGTTATTTAAATATCGACATTGTCAAGTTATTATTGGCAAACGGCGCTGTTGTTGATTCTGAATGTATTTTTGACATTATTGAACAAAATGATTCATTAGAAATAGAAGACATTGAAAACCAAATAACCCTTTTACAACTTATTTTAGATAACGGCGCCGACATTAACGAGCAAAACAAAAAAGGGAAAACTGCTTTGATGCTTGCAATAGAATATGAAAACAAATCTATTGCGGAATATCTTTTGCAGCAAGGCGCCGATGTAAATATCAAAGACAATGAGGGTGGTACGGCACTGACGTATGCTCAAAAAAACTCTGTCAGAATACTTGGGAAATTGCGCAAGAAAATGAATATGCCTTTGATATAATCACAGAAGATTGTGCTAAAAGCCGACGAAGTTATTTATCCGATGGTTCATTTTTTGATGAAAGTTTAGTTTCAGAAATGCGGTTACCCAAAAATGCAGATACTACCTTCGAGGAATTTCTTGGTCGTCCGAAAGATAAAGACCGCTTTAATATAGGCGATTTGGTTGAAGTATTACATGGAGATTCCGTAACACTCGAAATAGTTGGCAACCTACCGCCTTCACCCGATTATGTGCAGTATCTGAAAGAAAATGCTCGTAAAATTCCCCCTAAAGATTTCCCAATGTGTCTCGATTATTCCGATGACTGTTACTATACTCTTGACCGATACGGCGAACATTCACATCCTGCGACTGTAAAATCGTTTCCTGCACGGTTTAAAGTAAGTAAGGCATTGAAAAATAAATTATTGAGCGATGAATATTATGAATATCGTGCGTACTATGATAATTTGAAAGTAAATGAAAAAGATTAAAATATGGAAACAGTAGAATTATTAAATGAACTTTACAAAAAACTGAGTCCTTCAAAAATTAATCCCACAGTTATTTTTAATGAAGGATGGATGACCCGATTATTAGTAATTGAATCTATGAGAATCGGTATAGTTATAGATGATATTGATTTTAGAAATCTTGCAAAAAAAGAATGGTCATCTGAAGCTTTAATTTCAAGTCCGTTCGTAGGTATTGATAAGAATCCTGAAGGATATACACATGCAGACATAATTTTAGGAGATTTTAAAATTGACTATTTAAATCGTGGTGAAATTACGGTAAAAGATGATGCTCAAATTTTGGGCATTATCGAAGCAAAAATGGGTAGTAATTTAAGTCAAGATACATCAAATGCAAAGGATTATAATCAAGCGAGTAGAAATATTTGTTGCTTGGCTCATAATACAATCAATTTTTCAACCTGTGATATCTTTTTTATGGTTGTGGCACCTGATAACAAAATTAAGAGCAATAAAATTATAGACCAAGTATCGAAAGAAAAAGTGTAAGAACAAATTAAACAAAGGTTTAGCCATTCAGATAAAGGAGAATGCTACACTACAGAATTAAAGAATAAAGTGGATGAATGCATTATTTCAGTTATAAGTTATGAAAAGTGGATTGATGTTTTTAAAGGCGATCCTATCGAAGTAAAATTGAGAGATTTTTACAATAACTGCAAAGAATACAATAGAATAAAATGAAATACTCAACCTATCTTCGCAATCACGTAGTTTATCCCGGCAGTGAGAAAGCTCTACACGCTTTCTTGAATGCTACGATTGAACGTAACGGCAAAAAAGACAAGCCCCACGACCAAATTATCCGAAAACTTCGCATCGGGCTTGATGTCAGGATTTGAGACACCCTTTGAGCAGGAGTTGGATAAAAGGAATCGCCGGGTAGTGCTTTCTCAACTAATACCATGGGATGAAATTTGCGGGATTTGACATATTCGTTCCTACCTCTGACAGGATTTGCAGGATAGTATTGGCTTGTAATCCGGGTATGCCAAAGCCGTAGAAGATACAGACAAGCTGTGGGCATTCACACAGGCGCTGTTACCGTACAAAAATGTCGATAATACTTTTATTGAAGAAAAATTCGGAATCAAAGTGACCGACAACGCTCCTGCGCCGGGCGGCGCTCTCAGTCATCTCAATCTTGATCCGGGCGACCTGTCTTTTTTCGACTAAGCCCTCCGCACGGGGCGAAATGTTCGTGCGGTTGCCATGATAAACCTGTACCGGTAAGGCTTGCTTACGCTCCATCAAAAATAGCGGATGAAATAGTCAGCGGAAACGAGCCGGTCAATACTACCCTATACAAATATTATTCTCAAAACTTACGAAAAGGCGTTCAAAGCGTCTATCACGACGGAGGCGGTGAAGAATTGAAAGCCAACGTAAGCCGGTTTTCTGCTTTCAAAGCCTATCAGGCCACACAACTGGCGCGGCGGGAGAGAGTAGATAAATCAACAGGAGAAATATTCGACCAAACAGATACGGCAAAAAAAGTACTTGCGCAATTTCAGGCATGGCAAACGGCAGAATACAATACAACCATTGCCCGCGCCCGAACGGCAAAGCAATGGGACTTATATACCCAACCCAACCGGATGCGCCTGTTCCCAAATATCAAATGGCTGCCAAGCATGAGCGTGGAAAAGCGTCCGGAACATGTGGCATTTTATAACCGGATTTGGCCGAAAGATGATCCGTTCTGGGCGGAAAATACCCCCGGTACCCTGTGGAACTGCAAATGTGGAATGCAGGAAACGGACGAGGGTTCGACCAATAATGACGGTGTAGATAGCTTTACGCCGCCCGCAGGATTGGAAGGAAACCCCGGTATAACGGGCGAGATTTTTACCGAAAAAGCAAGTTATTTTCAAGCAAAGAATAAGCCGGAAATAGAACAAACAACTTATACGGTTGCAAGAAACGTCGCTTTATCAGAAACTATTGATAGATTAAAAAATAAAACTGTTGAGAAAATTACAAAAACAGGTAAAATATCAGTAGGATTTAACAGGAAAGGACTTGAGCATTTACAACATGATTATTTTCCAAACAAGTGGGTAAGAGATGAGTTTTTAAGAAAAATAGATGTTTTGTTGGAAGAATCGGAGTATGTTGGCGAAGCGGATTATTCAAAAGAAAATCCAATGATAGATATATTTTATTATTTTAGGACTACAATTCTTGGAAAGGATTGGTTTTTAAATGTTCGCAAGTTAAAAGACGGAAGGGCATATCTGTATTCAATGAAAGACAAGATAAAAAGGAAGTAATCCATTTCAAACCCAAAAGGGGTAGGCTGTTATTACTTCCTTTTTACGCCACAAAGATACAAAACATTTTTTAAACAACAATTAAAAAGCAATTAAATTATGACTTTTGAAGAATTTTCGATACATATAAAAGAAATGGGACAGAGAGCCGAACAGTTCGTCAACAAAGATGCGCCCGATTATGCCGGAAATATTGCCGTTGAAAAATTCAAAAAAAATTTTGAGGATGAGGGGTTTTTCGGTAATAAGTGGCAGGAGGTGCAGCGTCGGCAACCCGGGACTAAAGCATACAAGGCGGTTGCTAATCGACATCCGGCAGACACGCAGCGGAAAATCTTACATTGCCCAAATCCAACAAAAGATAATTTGAATTGTGAACGGATTTTATTATCTGTTTATAATATATGCTTTGATATTCAGGGTCAATTCTACCCTTTGTTATTTCCCGAAACCTTGTCAAAAATAAACGTCCGTATATTAAAATAGTATAGTTAATTTATGCAATAATAGTCTAATTAAATTATTTTTATATGTTTAAATTCGTCTTATTAATAGGAGCACCCTTTTTTTTAGACAATTTTCAAAATTAAATATTTTAATATATGATTTACGGATACATTCGGGTTAGTACCGATAGGCAAACAGTAGAAAACCAGCGTTTTGAAATTAATCAATTTTGTGATAAAAATGTAATGGTTGTGGATCGATGGATAGAAGAAACTATTTCGGGTACAAAAACGGTTCAGGAACGGAAACTCGGAAAGTTACTCAAAAAGATGAAAAAAGAAGATGTTCTGATTTGTTCGGAATTATCGCGGCTCGGAAGGAATCTATTAATGATTATGGGCATTCTCAACGAATGTATGAACCGAGATGTTCATGTTTGGACTATTAAAGACAATTATCGCTTAGGTAGTGATATTAACAGTAAAATACTTGCTTTCGCTTTTGGCTTATCAGCCGAAATCGAACGCAATCTCATTTCTCAACGCACAAAAGAATCGCTTGCCCGCAAACGTGCCGAAGGAGTAATACTTGGACGACCCAAAGGCAGTAAATCAAAAGTCAAAAAACTCACAGGCAAAGAAGTAGAAATCAAAAAATTTTTGGATAAAAAAGTATCCAAGTCAGCTATTGCACGGATTTTAGGAGTTCATCGGCTTACGGTAGCAGAGTTTGTGAAAAATAATTTGTAATTATGTAATAATAGACTTTTCTTTCTTGCCTTAATCTACTGTTAAGTTAATTTTATTATGCCGTCATTGCGAGCGGAGCGAAGCAATCCATGCCTTTTTCCGGATTGCTTCGGGCTATCGCCCTCGCAATGACGATGCGCCAAATTTTAGTTAACATAACATTACTTCAAAATACCGACTTTCTTTAACTGTGCAATTCTATCTTCAGACAACTTGCCTTTTAGATATTGTCTGATGCTTCTTTGTCTCCATGCTTGAGCATATTTACTCCGTGTATCTCCTTTCTTCCATTCCTCCAATCGTTTTTCCCAACTGTCCGGTTTTCTTACTGTCTCAAAAGGGAAATTTATCTCTTTCAATTTTGCATATTTTGCTTCCGACAGGTCTCCATCTTTATATTGCTTTCTATTTGTGTAAATCCAAACGTTTATAGCATTGCTTTTCTCCCCCTTTTTATACAATTCTAAATTTTCGTTCCATTTATCGCCTACAATTTGTTCCGAAACGATTTTGTTTTTCTTTTTTCCCTCTCTTTTTTTGTTGGTACGTTCAAAAGGAAAATTTATCTCTTTCAACTTTTCATACTTTGCATCCGGCAGATTACCTTCCTTATACAGTTTTCTGATTTGGTATTTCCAGGGATCCAACGATCGGTCCCTCGTCCCTTTCCGATACATTTCAAATTTTGTAATCCACTTGTCGCCGACTGCCTGCTGCGACCTTTTGTGAATTTCCGTTTTTTCCGGTTTCTGTTCCGGCATCTTTCTTTGCTTTTCAGCCGCATTTAGCTTTGATTCGGATTTTTCGGATTTCGATTTTACCTCATTTCCCGAATTGTCATTTTTTCGGGCATTGTATAATCTTTTCAAATATTCGATTTCAAGATTCGTCTCACTTTCCATCTCATGATCCGGTTCCAACTCAAACTCAAATTGCGTTATTGAAAATTTGCAATTTCTTTTTTCCATTCGATCCACATTCAAACGATAGCATGGATTTATGGAATTCTCAATTATGGCGCTCACGGTTCCGAAAAACTGCCATTCGCCACTGTCATACTTAATTTTGTCGCCAACTTTAAATTTCATTTTTTTATACTTTTAATAAATTCAAACTAAAAAAACAGTTAAAAAGAATAATAATCTCTAAAGGTTTACTATTTCTCATGCACAAAATTACAAATTATTTTTTAAATATCGATGTTTTGTGTAAAAAAAATAGTAAGCATGCTTCAGTAATTTTGATTTTCAACATTCACTTCTCTGAAGTTGTCAAGAAGTTGCTTCCTATTCGTATATTTTTATCCTTTCTGCCATTCAGAGAAGGTTTCAGCGGAGTGTTTCATTCGCCGAATGCGCTCATCGACCGACAGATTGGTTTCGCCTTCTTCTATGAGCAGGTAACCGCCGTAATTTTCAGCACGCAAAAGATTGAACAACTCCCGGGTCGGATAGGATGCTGATGCTAAATCGCGAATGTGAATGACACGGGAAAGTCTTTTCTTGACGGAGTCAAAATTTGCTTTCAGACCCGGATCGGCCAAGTCCTGTGGGTTGCAATTCCAGCAGAGTCCGACATTCTTTTCAGGCACTTGATCTATAATCGCCTTTATGATCGGTATCGGAGCGCAATCACCATGAATTTCGAGCCGGATTTCCTGCCCGTGATCTGCGGCAAATCGACCAACTTCACTGCACGATCGGGCAATCTGTGCTATGGTCTTTTCATTTTCCACCTCTTTGGGCAACTGGTTCGGCCTGACTTTAATACCGCTTGCTCCGCAATCTTTCGCGAGCAGGACATATTCCTTGGCTCCTTCGATGTTTTTTCGCAGCGTATCGGGGTCAGGCGAATGAAATTCAAAAGTTGTGCCGAGGCTGACTAATTTGATGGCGCTGTCGGCAAAACGCTTGGCTACGGTTTTTCTTTCTTTTGCAGAAAGATTCGGCGTCACATTGTGGGCGTGTTCAACACGCAACTCAACGCCGGTAAGTCCTGCTTTTGTGCAGTTGGCAATCAGTGTCGGCACGTCCCAATCCATCCCCCATTGGTAAGTGACGAGTCCGAGTTTCATCTTTTTCGACGCTTTAGGGGCAAACGCCATAGCCGGAGAAAGCCGCACCGACCCGATAAAAGCGGAAAGCATCGCGGCTTGTTTCAAAAAATCTCGACGAGTTTTCATACATTTTTTGATTTATGGTACAAATTGTCGTTAATTATGTTATGTCGCAAATATGTTGCAAATATAAGATAAAAAACAATAACTAACAACAAGCAGAATTCTGTTTTCTTATCAGTTTTTTTGTTTTCTTATCAGAATTAGCTAATCGAATCCGCAAAAAGGAATATTATCATCCACATCTTTATCGAACAGAGTACATCCGGGCGGATTAAACAATCCCCATCGGTCGATGATATAATTCCGGTTATCAAAGCCGCTTACCCAATCAATAAATAAAAGACGGTATTCTTCAATCAAATTTCTGACAATTTGGAAATACTCTACAGTTCATTATCTTCCGGCATCAATTCAGTAATTGGCAAAATCTCAATCCAATAACCGTCGGGGTCAGCGATAAAATATAGTCCCATATCGTGATTTTCGTAACAAACCCATCCGTTGTCTTTATGAAATTGTCGAATTTC
>Ga0209629_10003887_pt1 | contig 10890 bp, 5 predicted proteins | sample TergutCu122P5_FD_187286 | JGI IMG/M metagenome (GOLD analysis project Ga0209629, IMG submission 187286) | Cubitermes ugandensis P5 segment gut microbial communities from Kakamega Forest, Kenya - Cu122 P5 (SPAdes) (version 2) | ecosystem: Host-associated > Arthropoda: Insects > Digestive system >... | reverse complement strand
GTTATCAGTGTAATGGCTGCATATTATGACCTGTAAGGCATGTGTACTGTGCACTGTGTGAGGGTATACCCTCACACAGTGCACAGTACACAAGCCTCACGGGTCATAATATGCAGCCATACAACTGACATCTTGTACGAGCTCTACGTATTCACTTTGGACCTAGTGTGTAATTTTAGCTAAGTACTGGCTGTGGCTCCCTGATGATGGTTTCCTTGTAAACTGAAACATGTTGGAGCTGCTTCCTTATTTTAAAATTTTTTAATAACTCTACATTTTTTTAGCATTGGGTGCATTACTTGGAAAATAAAGTGTTGGAGTTTTATTGTGTTTTATTTTATTTTGAATATAACATGCTTGAACTGTATTTGCTACTAATAGAGAACTGAACTTCATATGACAGTCATACCAAAGTCAAGAGCATTGTAAAATTACAAACAAATGCCCAGTAATATTGCATTGTGCAGTTTGTGTGACTAATTGCATGTCATTAAATACCCAAATCCAAAATCACATTACGTGCCCCCAGTCACTTGGTCATATTTGAAAGAAAATGGCTGGTGAGGACATGTTATTTCAGCATCATGTAAAGGTAAAGCAGTCCCATTACAGGTCTGGAGTGGCCCAGAGGGTTCCAGGAAGTTAAGGTTCCCAGATTTCATGACATTCGGCACGTGAAGGTGGTGAGGTTGTCAGCCTCACTCACCGGCCACCTTTACCCCCAGGAATGTTCCTGGTACTCATTTTCACTAGGAGCTGAGTTGACCCCAGGTCCATGGTATGGTCGGAAGGAAATATGTGACTGAAAAATCCAGTAACACCACCGGGAATCGATCCCGAGACTGTCAGACAAGTAGCGCAGTGCCTTAACCACTTTGCTACTCCAGGCCCCTTTCAGTATCATGCACTGATAGAATTTCTTGTTAAGGAGGGAAATCTCCACATTAGATATTTCCACACAACTTCAAGGTGCATATGGAGACACCTGTATGGATACTAGGGAGGCAGACGTGCGGTAAGGCATTTTAAAGAGGGAAACACAGATGTTGCCCATCAGCCCCGTTGTGGTCACCCACAAATTACCTCTACTGAGAGAAACAAAGGAGAAATCAATGAGCTCATCAGAGAGAATCAAGATATGACAGGCAAATGGCAGCATAGATTGGAATAGGTTGCTGTGTGGCCAAGGAGATGGTGGAAAGTTTGAGATAGCAGAAAGCCTGTGCCTGCTTGGTTCATTGCTTGTTGATGGAGGAGCAATACTTCAGTGATGGATGTTTCCACACAGTTGCGCAACAGTATGCTGTTGAAGGTGAAAAATTGAGGCAGTCCAGGAAGCCATCCATCATTGTTTGTGAACTGCTGAATTTAAATTCTACCATGAGGATGTTCACACTTCTATAATTGTGGCAGAAATGCATCATTCAGTATGGGGATTTTGTACAGAAATGAATATAATGCTCAGATTTGACTGACATGGTGTTTGTCTTTTTATATCTTTACTTGATTTTGAAATTAATTTGCTTGTGACTTCTGGTATGGCCATCAAATGTATAGAGGCTGCATGCATGTAATAGTGAATGTTTACTGCAATGGCAGTTACAGGTGTAATTGTGCATGAACTAATGAAGTAGTGGGTTTTGATGAACTCTTGCACTGTGACCATTTCGCAGTCCCTTTTGCATTTTGTGCATGCATGCTGCCATGCATACAAGATTCACTGCAGTATATGTGGAAATAAATTGCCAACTAGATGCAACAGAGGTTTTTATTACAGATCTTATTGCTTGCTCAACATGTTTCAGACACCACTATGCCCATCATTAGGAGCTCAAGAGTATTATGATAGGCATAGTGGTGCCCGAAACATGTTGAGCAAGCAATAAGATCTGCGACAAAAACCTCTGTTGCATCTAGTTGGCAATTAATTTCCACATATTAACGATGATGCACGGTCAAAATCACATGACATTCACTGCAGTGTTAGTGTTATCCATTGTTCTAGAATTTGTATATATGTAATTTTGGTTTATGAAAGTAAATATTTAATTTAAACCTTTTGTTATTGTTAATACTTTTAAGTTTAGTACTTCTAATTAGTCGAGCATTTGTGAAAATACCTCTCTTGCCGTAGTTGAAGGTTGGGTTGCTCACCAGTCATATGCATTTTTGAGTGAATTTTAAAAACGTATCCCAATATTTCAGAACTTTTTCCCAAGAGAAATCAAGTACAGTCTGCCATAAGAATTAAGAAATATTACAATTAATATCATATATCCATTTGCCAGTAAAATCAGTCTTTCACAGAAAATTAAGAGTTGCATGTGTCTTCTTGTTATTCTGCTGAGGATGTAACATGTCATATTGTTGTGTTTCCTGCACACAGATGACTCTCCAGCTTATGCCAAACCCAACTACCCCACCTCCCAGTCATCTTGCAACAATACCCTGAGTAACTCAAGCCAGCGCCATCACACACTAACTGGGAGTGGGAACGCTTTTGCAAGTGGTGGTGGTTGCACCACATCCAGCTCCAGTCTGGGTGAAACAAGTGACATTCATGCACTCCACAATAGTGCTATCACCACTGCCAACCCAGTGCGATAGGAACTGTCCTTTCAATTCTTGTATGCATAAGAATTTTGTGGTCATATTGTGTTCTTCTTTGTGTGGGTAAGTAGCAAAGCATCGCTTATCCAGGTCTTGAGTTGAGTCAGTCGGATTGAACATGGGCCATAATAAGGGGTTTCATTAAGCATCTGCTTTGTCAAATATTTGGACTGTATGTTTGTAAAGTGGTTATTTTCTCAGTCTTCATTTGTACTCCAAATGTTGCTGTGTTTGAGCCATGATAATTATTCTCACTCCTTGGTGCTGTGTCTTTATTATCACAGTTAAGTCGGATAAACGATGTTCTGCTTCTGGCTTTGTAATATTTATTGTTATATATTATGTTTATTATTGAAAAGCTATATCTAATGTAAATACGGTTATGACTGTAACCAAAACGTGAGGATTGTTAAAGTAGAAATATTAATTCCCCAGAATGATTTGAATGATACGAATTTGTATTCAATCACATTTGCAAACAAAAACTGCCATGATAAAAGCTTGTGGTGCCAGTAATGTAGTGTATCGGGCAGGTCATATGGTTTATTCCATCTGCATGCACTGTGAGTTTGTGTGGTATATGAAAAATACTAATAAAGTGTTGACAACGTATGAATGTACACTTAATTATAAAATGACATCACAGCAGTGAAGTATTGACTGTGTATAGGAATTATGTCATGAGAGAAGTAGGAGGTGAAATGTGTTTCATTAGGACAGCAAAGGATGTCCTAGTTATAAATTCATCAGTAATAAATTTTATGCAAAGTTGTGGATGGAGATGAGCCTGGAAGATGTGGTCAGTTTAGTGACAGGCTATGGACTGGGCATCCAAGGAACTGTTATTCTGTTCGTGAGAGCACAAGACTTTTCGTCTGCTTGAAACTGTCCGGACTGGCCCTGCGGCCCACACAGTTTCCTATTCGGTGGGTAGTGCAGGTTGTATCCCTGGATGTAAAGCAGCCAGGGCTAAAAGCTGGCCACTCACCACCGTCTAGTGCTGAGGCTGAGAATGAGAGGATCTATACCTCCGTTCATATGTGTTCATGGCCTGCACTTTATGTTTCTTTACTTTTACTCATATGTAAGGTTAAGTTGAACACATCAGAATAATAATTTCTGATAGGATCCCTTGCAGAAGTAATTTTAAACAAGAACGAAGTGAACTGAAAGAATTACAAAAACATTAAGGAACTACATTCTCTTAATACCTGTACCAGGTAGACTAGTCAAAATGCTGGAGAGGATGAAGTTACTCTGTGATCTGATAGGAAGTAACTGTATGCTAACTTGAGTTGAGTATTTTACCTAAGCTGGTGCTTTATATTCTTTTTAAGCACGTTCATAACAAGTATGTGTTGTAAATTTGGTATGTATATTTTTTCTGCATGAACAAATCTACTGTGATCTAATGAGGATGAAATATGGTACAACAAACATAATCAGGAATGCAACAGGCATGGGATTTACTGGAGTTAAACCTACACCAAAACTTCCCAAGAAAATTACTTTTTCGGCAACTTCATTCTGTCACTGATCATGTTCTGCCTACATACAGTATATGAACAACTTATGCTTATGCCACTCTAAAATCAGATTCTCCTTTTCTGGAAAATTCTTCATATTTGAAAATCTGATAAAGCAGGGTTTGGCTGAACCATTTTCATCTGACCATGTTATATTTACTACTATAATTTTATCTATCTATCCGGTTTTATAACAGCTGTCGCCGTTTTCCGGAAACCAAACACCTTTCCTCTCTGTTTCTCCATTCATCTGGTTCCAAATTTCTTGTTGTAATGGCTGCTTATACTCCTTCTATCCACGTTTTTCTTGGACATCCTAGAATTTTAAATGTTATAAATGTTGTCCAAAAGAATTTATGCTTAATCCTTTAAACTACTTCTTTTAATCCTTTTCACCACCACACCTACCTGAAACAGTTTCAGATGTTGTCTATACCCTATCACTGTCATTCATAATTGGCTTGACAATTCACAGTTAAGACAGTAAGAACACCAACACGGGTCTTTCATTATTAAAGTGCAGGAAAAGATTAAATTTTTCGCAAAAAGGACTCTATGTTGGCTAATCACAGAGATAAAATTTAAGAAGGGAAAGAAAATCCAGATTATATTGCTGGATGTATAATTTTACACGTGCTACTGTCAGGTTTTTTTTTTATAACCCTTCTGATAGTTTTTCCAAGATAGTTGAAAGGAATTGTGGTGTTGTACCGTGTACCATGTTTAAGTATAGCAACCAGAGTAGAAGATGTTTATAGTATTTGAGAGAAATTCAGAATATAACTTCGAAAAAAGTGTTGGTTGGAATGACCGTGTCACACCATCCGTGAAGTATAGTTAGTTTGTTGCAGCATAGTACATATGTAGCCAAGTGATACCTTGGCTAACAAAGATAATTCATTCCGGAATCACATTCATTAGCCGAAATCTTCGTTAGCCGAAACTTCTCACTGTCTCGAACGTAAACAACCCAGTCGGGTTGGTGTGTCTCCCCTATGTGATGTGGTCAGCTCATTTCTTTGTCACACACATACAGACAGAAAAGATAAGCTCCTGGAATGGCCCGAACATTCATGTTTGCTGCTTTATGTTAGCACGCGCATCCACTAAAACATTCGTTAGCTGAATCCATATTCGTTAGTCGAGTCCAAAAAACAGCGAAAAAAATCTTCGTTAGCCGAAAAATTCATTAGCGGGGTCACTCGTTAGCCGCGGTATCACTGTATTGATATTGATATTTTGTGCATTGTGCTTCAGAATGTTATGAGTTAAGTGAGCTAGTGGGATGTTTTGTAATTGTAAACAACTGGAAGTTAAAAATGCACCAGATTTTCCCATTGCCTGGATAACTGTAACAATATATCAAGACTTAATAAGAGATACCAATAGCATGCTGCACACAAAGTAGTTCTGTTTTAATACATATTTTAAAGAAATATCAAAGTTGACATACAACAAATACATCATTTCTAATTGATAAAATTCAATTATAATTATATATTATTTTTAAAAAACAGCTGTATTTAATATTCTTTAAAACGTTCTTAGGCATTATCGCAAATGAGTTTATCCATGTACATTTTACTTACATTTTTAATATCAAAGGAGGAGATCTCCAACTATGCTAATTAGTTTCTGTGTACATTCATGTTCTTGTATAATGGCCTGATGATGACACATATACAGGGGCTAAACCAGTTGCCAATTAAAAAATGGTTGCAAAAAGTGTGTGTTGTTTATGATTGTAGTTATTGATAGATATTACACTGTTTTCAGTCTGATAGATATGATTTAAACAAGAGATTTGCTACCCCTCTGACATTGTAAGCATCTAATTTATGAGGCAATATACTTCATATGGTTTTGATAAATCGGAGGAACTTACAGTCATCTTTTTTCTTTTTTCTATGGCCTAAAAAGAAATGCTAGATAGTTATGGATATTTCCTTTATCCCCTTTCTCATACATTGATTTCACTGCTGAAGATTTTAATCTATCAGGAAAATGCGCCACTCTAATAAAACATCATGTTTTTCCATTAGGGTGTCTTTATAAATTTTATAAGTTTTCTTACAACCAAATTTGTTACTTTACAATACCCACCAAAAGTTTCCATTTAAATTTTTCTACTTTATCTTCTAATACAGGCCTGAAGAATTTAAGAAAATTTCTTCCCAAAAAATTTTTAATTTTAATTTTTGCCCTTTGCATATGTGTCATATACCGCAACATTTTTCAGATTTGTTATTTTATCAGTGACCCAGTTTATTTCAATTTTGTTGATTTTTCAATTTATTTATTATTTGCCACACTGCTTTATTTTATTACTAACCTTTAATGTACCTGTCGTTTTCTCTTGTCTTTGCTTCCCTTATTACTTTTCCGTGTATCATTCTGTAAATTTCAGCATTCTAAATCTTTTCTTGTCAGGTCCATTTTTCCCCTTTGCTCTTCTAAAAATTGACATCTTTTTACGGGTGTTTTCAATTCATTCATTGATCCAGTTTTTCCTGATTCCCTCAGATATACTCTTTTGGCAGAAAAGGTATTGTCATAGTAATAAAAAAGACATACAGAAAAACATCAAATTTTGCATTTATCTGATTCTACATACACTTTTTGCCATGTGACCTGGTTTAGTGGATAGAGAAGTTCCCAGAAATTATCTACTCTTAAATACCTTTCTTTTAATTCTGTGTGGCATACTACTGATAATTTTAACTGGTATGGTTAGCACTTGAGCCTAGTGATGGGAGAATCCTAAATCCATTACTACTGAGGAATTTTCAGGATTTTTCTCATTCATCCCAATATCATTCAACAATATTTATCTATATTTTGTGATTCCAGTGGGGACATTGACAGTATTTTTTAAAATGTTCCTAATAATAAACGTCTAATTCCCATTTATTTCTTTTACTTTTATGGAGGAAGTTTTTGTACCAGTCTCCATGCAGAATCAGAATTGAATTTTCCACAATTAAGTTCTGAGTAATCATTTCGAACTTTGCTTAAATAGATGTCCAATTTTCCATCAGATGTGTGCAGATGAAAGTGAAAGAAGCAGAAGATTCTGGAATTATAAAGTGGATTAGCCATGATATGATCTAAATTGACATCTTTCATGCTGTGTTGCAGTGCTGTGAGAAGGCAGTTGAGGTGCATTTTGTGACTGGGAACCATCTGACAATGTTGGACAGCAAGGATACTGCCAATGTTATCAACAGGGAGGTGACAAATATTGATGCTGTTAATTCAAGACACAACCATACAGAGGAATGTCTCTTGTAGTTATGCAGGAAGGGTGCTTGCCTTACCAGATTTTTTTGACCTGCTTGCGAAGCAGTGTAGTTACAATTATTGTGACCAATCGAAGTAAATCTGTTGAAGTCCATGTACCATTTGTACACTCTGCTGCTACTGTCTCTATATGATACTGGTTCTTTATCTTACTATAAACTACATGTTGCAGGTGTTGGAGTATTGAATGTTTTACTAATACATTCATATGTTACTGTGATAATTTCCTTTGGGTGTGGATATACAATGTGTATTATAGTACACAGTTTATAATTGTATTGATAAGTTCATATAGATACATTTTAATGGATTATACTTTTTGTGCCTGTCAAAATGAAAAGAGATGGTGAATTGAGGCATTAAGTTAGGAGGAATGTGAGGTGCCCTGTGGATAGAGGCAGATATTCCTCTGAAACATTTGTGTGTACCATAGTAAATGTATCTGCATTTTACAAGGCACCAAACTTGATGTCATGCAATGTTATGTGCTTGAAACTGTCTTGTGGTGTAAAGAAATAATAGAAAATTATATGTTCAGCTGTCTGTATTGCATGGAGCAAAGAATATTTGAGATTTGAAGGTCTCACTGCAGGCAACGTGAATAATGCAGTCTTAGGGGACATGACAGTGTGTAGCCTCATAGGACTGAACTGATATGTCAGAGGAACCTACTGCCCTCATCTTCAGAGTATGACCACAAGGCAGTGTATTTCAAGTAAACTTTCACTGCGCAACACAGCATTATGTGCCTGTAGACAGCATACTTCAATAAACAATACAGTCTTCATACTGTACAGCATAACTAATGACAGGTAGATACAGCAATTAAATTTATCGTCTGAAAGGTGTGTCATTATTTGCTACCTGTTTTGTGGTTCCTTCCATTGACCACACCACCTCTCTAATTTGACCACTTTGATACAGTGTGCTTTTATCATTTCCCTGTGAAAGTAATGCTGACACAGAAAGCCAGCATCTGCCAGGACATCACATGTGCTGCCATGTTGAGGGGCACCCTCAGTTGAACTGCTAATGTGGATGTAAGAGCATAGTGACAAGAAGGTCAGGACTTTGTTCTGAGTTGCTGAGCGTTAAGTGTATGAGATCATGTCTAGTGAGCAAGGAATGTGTTTGCTTGCACCAGCTGGACAGCTGATTTAAACATGTTCATTAGGAGCTCAGCTTTAGGAGACTGAATTTGCTAAGGTTGGAAGGTTTTGTAAAAGTAAATGTGATTGATCTGAAATACTTGAACAGACATAGGCAAATTAAATTTATCTGTGGTAGCAAGAGAAACTCCAACTCTCACTTTCTCCAGTATTCACAGTGATGCACCATATTCTTGGCTTCTCTAGAAGTGTTTTATTTCCCATGTGGCTTACAGCCAAAATTATTTTAATGCCTGTTTTTTCAGATTTAATTTCTGTAGCCATGTAAGTAATTACATGGAGCAAAATCATTATTCATAAGCTAATAGTCGCTTATCTGGTCAGAATGTAATTGCTGTCACCACAAGAGCTGACTGCCAAACCCTGTTGTGAATAAAATGAAACCAGTCCATACCTTCCAACCCAGTTGTTCAAGATTGATTTTAGTATTATCTTCCCAACAGGAATTTTGTACTGCTATCTGTATGCCTTTCATGAATGCTACAATTTCCACACATCCCATCATGATATATGTGGTGAAGAGTACAAATTATGAATCTCACTGTTATGCAGTGTGTCTGCCCTCCTGTCACTTCCTGTCATGTCCAAGTGTTCTGCACTACACCACACACTTCACCTCACTAATCTGCAGACACTTATCACAGTTTGTGTATTTTGTATGTAAGAGAGTCTATACAACTTCTGAGGCTCTGACAGTGGTGTTGCTGGGGATTTGGGTCTTCCAGGATGTTACACACTGTTGTTTGGATTTACTGCTTGATAAGTACCTACACTGTGGGGAGCATGCAGGGCAAATAATGCAAACATAAGGTGAGCATGTTATTCAGTTTCATCAGTGTTTCATAATAGCAACATGACCACACTCAGAACAGTTTACTGTTCTTCTATTCATCTGTTCATGATATGTGGGTACCTGTCACCATGGCATGAAGTGTTCTCAGGTTGAAGATGGAGGAGAGGACTGCCAGATATGGAGGGTAGATGCCCGTATACTGAATTAGCAGTTGTAGGTGTCTGACAAAGGGTGGTACTCCAGCTTTAGGGTTGGAAGATGGGATTGGAATTCCTCGCTCTAAAAACATAAGTTTAGAAACAGAACAGACAACCTAATACCTCAGAAGATTTTTTGTACCTACCTAAGCAGCAGGAAATTGACATGAATTTTGGCACATGAAATGTGAGGAACCTGAATTAGTCAGGGGCACTTAAGACATTGGACAGGGAATTATCAACATACAGATCAGATTTATTGGGAGTAGGGGAGGTTTTACTGGGCAAAGGAGTCACTGAACAGAGGATTATATGTACATTTTTATAGAAAGGAAATGAAAATCATCAATTAAGGACAGGATTTCTTGTACATCAAAGAATCATACCAACAGTTAGCAAGTTGAGTTTGTTAGTGATAGGATGTACTATATAGTAATGAGAGGCCACAGTTGTGATATAATATTTTGACTGTGTATGCACCAGCTGAGGGTTCAAGGAAAGACTGAAGAGGCCAGTTTTATGAGGGATTACAGCAGATAATTGATCGCCTTTCTATGGACCATATAAAAATTATGTTGAGAGAATTTAATGCTAAGCTGGCAGAGAACATCTTTACAAATAAACAATTGGGAATGACAGCAGATGTGAAAATAGCAGTGCTAATGGTGTCAGAGTAGTGAACTTTGCCACATCAAAAATTCTGGTTGCTAAGAGCACAAAACTGCAGCATCAAAACAGTCATAAACACACCTGGACCTGGCCTGTTGGGAAGACACATCATGACATAGATCACACATTGATAAATAGGAGATGGTAGTCAAGTATTTCAGGGGTGTTGAATGTGGTATTGATCACTGTCTGGTGGTTGCAGAAGTTAGGGAGGCAGTGTCAGTAGATAAATAATCAGCAGCGAAATTTGTTTTGGAGTGATTCAATGTGTAGAAACTAATTAAGGGAAACATTAGGGAAGACTATCAGCTTAAAATCACAAACAGTTTTGCAGCTTTGGAGAACTTAAAATATGATAGTAGGACATAAGTAGGTTATGGAAAAATTTTAGAGACAGCAAAAATGGAAAATCACTGGGCGCAAATAACCTGAATTATCAACTACATAAATATGCAGGAGATTCATTTCGTGGGAGACTATTGCTTTTTTTTTTTTTATTATTTATTTTATTTTATTTTATTTTATTTTAGTACCCTTTACATGATGGGTGAAACACCAGAAGAATGGAAAAACAATATTGTCCTACTGTAGTGCCTACTGGTTATAGCTAGTCTCTACCAAGATTT
>Ga0209629_10003886_pt1 | contig 10891 bp, 6 predicted proteins | sample TergutCu122P5_FD_187286 | JGI IMG/M metagenome (GOLD analysis project Ga0209629, IMG submission 187286) | Cubitermes ugandensis P5 segment gut microbial communities from Kakamega Forest, Kenya - Cu122 P5 (SPAdes) (version 2) | ecosystem: Host-associated > Arthropoda: Insects > Digestive system >... | reverse complement strand
CATCAGACATATAAATTATCAGAATTTCTGTGCTTCAATTGCTCAGATATGGCAAGAGATAGATACATTGCCACTTATCTTGAAAACAGATAAGATGATAAAATGCATCTTGGGAAAGAAAAATATGGCACAAACACCCCCCCACTAGACAATCATTTAGACTAAATGTCATAAAAATATACAGCACAGCAAACAATGCACTTATCACAAGACCACATGGGCTACATCTCTACAGATGAGTCATGTCTAATATTTATTTCATTTGAATTCATTCACTTTTGTGGACTTTTCCCAACACACGTAGAGACAATTAACACACAACTATGTTTCAGACACAGGATCAGTCCCAGTCTCTAGGATTACTTTTCCCAAAACATATGTAGACTAAACACATGATACATAATTGCTACCACTCACTGCCACTTGAAATTTACACAATGTAATCTCTAAACAAATAAATCAAAGTCTCTTTAAGACAATGCCCTAGAATTTATAGGAAAGACTGCATAAAACCACATTCACCCCCAACTCTCAAATACACTCAGTAACTACAACACAGCCTTCAACAGCAGTCAGTGATGAAGTGGATCCTTGGTCACACTTTCTTTATACAGATTTGCAGACTACGTGATGATGGCTGTACAATTTGGCCAAAACATATAGTAGTATAGCAAGTATAGGAACATATAATATTTAAAAACTGTGTTATTCAGTCCTTATACTTGATAACTGATTTAATCAACACAGCAGGATGATTATTCCTAAACTGCATCATATACGAGTGGTACAGTGACTGCACCAGGAAATCAACTACACTTGAAATTATTCATTCTGTGCTATAAGAATATGTGTTTTATTTACAAAACCAACATATTCACACACTTTATACACAACAGTACAAACATGTAGGAGGGATAGAAACTGTACTGTTGTACATGCTGTGTGTGCAAATGTTTGTTATGTAAATAAAACACAACCTATCAATGAGTTTTGAAATTAAATGACCCACATTGCATATTTAGATGGCTGATCATGTTCTAAGACAGGGGTCGGCAACCTTTTAGTAGTGTTGTGCCAAAGTAATGTTGCAAAGTCACTCAGCATGCCAACCCACCCAAGCCCACCATATTTTTATATACAACAACCAGTGAAACACGTTAACTTGATCTTATCGAAACTTTCGTTTTGAAGGGATGCAAAAACAGGAATACCTTTAAAAGAATTATATGCTTCTATTTAATTACAGATTCAATTTTTATGAGATCATAATTACTGTATTTCAGTTCACTCAGCATGCCATTGAAAATCGTTCCACATACCACACTTGGCACGCATGCCGTAGGTTGCCGACACCTGTTCTAGGATATTTTAATAACCTTGTATTTCAAATGAACATAAGACTGCAAGTATACATGTGATTTTCACAAAACCAATATTGCAGATAATGAATCTGATGAGCTAAGAGAATGAAAAACCTTTTGAAAGCACTTCATCACATCACATATCAAAAGATAAGTTACTACCCATCTACCACAATACACAATGTCACATAACAGAAGACACAGTGCACCATTACATTAAAGCATGTGATACATTATGCATTACAACAAACTGGAAAGTCTGCATACAAGTTACAATAAGCAATCTCTTCTAGGTTTGGTGTATTTTTTATATTAGTTTACATATTTATCTAACACTTTAAAATAAAAAACTAAAGTTGCAAATTAATGTATCACCAGAAATAATTCTAAGGCATTTCTTTGGTTATATCTATTTAATTCACTTCATTTATATTAGGTACATACAGTTCAGTATAAGCATCTAACAAGATGGGAAATGCCTGTATAACACTGAGGTGTGTTTGGATCTTTAATCCTCAGATTAAATCTCAGATGATCATACCATTTAATCCTTTGTAGTCACTTTTTTTTTGTTGTTCACTATTGTGCCTATATCATGGAATGTCATAATTACTATCAGGGTCACTTCTCATCTTTCTATGAAGAGCTTCACATTTATAAACCTACACTGGTTCATGTTAAATTTCTTGGTCAAAATGAACATCAAACCTCATCTAAATCTTGTAATTGCTGGCTTGCAAACAATATTTCATACACAATTTGAAGGTTTACTCACGACCTATCTACATACCAAATTTCATATTCCTACACATAATTGATAAATATTGATTAGCAATGCATGTTATTTCCTTAATTTTGCAGCACATATATCACATGCACAAATTGCATGTGCAAAGGATGTCCTGCTTGTGTAATTACATCGTAGCGGGCGCAATTTTCGGAGTAAATGTATCTGACATGACGTATTTGTTTGATTCGCTCTACAACTTTAATACGAACCTTCTTACAAACCACGAAGAATTCCGAGAGATATCACAAATCTACGTTAAGTTTTCACCCAAAGTGCCTGTTATTTTTGCCTGATTTTAACCAAACTGCAATCTTCTTGACAGATTTTTGTAAAAGACCCCAATGAAATTTATCGGGGCCCCGTCTACTGGGAGCACAGATGTTCTGTGTGGACAGACTGGCGGACATAAATTACGACGAAGCTAAAAGAGGTTTTCCCAAATTTGCGGAAGCGCCTAAAACCGTGTGTAAACAGTAATTAAATAAGAAGGTTACTCATATATGTTGAATGAAGCAGTAACAGTTCCACTCCTGGTATGTGAAGCCGTGTATTTTAACACGTAGGAACGTTAGCATCTTGCTCCCAAACTAAACGGCGTCACATTCCCGCACATCGTAATCTTCCATATATAAAATTTAAAACATATACGTCAATGACTGCAGCTCAAAGGACGGTAATAGTCACATTAAGTATTAAAAAGGAAGGTAGTATCATATCTGGTGTACCGAATGTCTCCTACCATAAGCACAACTGCGTCGTCCACGCAGAACAGTTTCCTATTTCAATCTATCAGCGGAAGGACCAATATGGGAAACGACCAGCCGCGCCCAACCCTATGCTTTGGAATGTCACAAATGTTTGAAGGACTTGACAGCAAATCACAGCACGTTAACAGCACTTCTGCAACAATTCGTTGGTTGTGCACTTAATAGTCTGCAATATTCAAGATTAGGCTACTTCATCCCAAACACATTTACCTTAAACAAAATAGTACGGAACAGAGAACAACATAAATTCTGATACCTTACTTACATGGTGACAATAACCATACTCCATACTACGTATCCAAGAACTTTCACGATACATATGTTCGAAATCCAAGATACCGTTTTCTCCTCCCTCACTTTACCACTGCAATAGAACGTAATAAAGCAGGTCTCTTAAGTTATCACGTTATCACGTTATCACATCTGTATCAAGAAAAATACCTGACGAACTTAATCTACAGGTGGTTTCCACCAACCTACTCAACAACCCACGTACACAATACCACTTTCAAGTCCCAAACACGCCATTCATACGGAATGGCGCTAGTGTCGGTCTGAGAGTGTGATAGTATTCTAAGGCTGACATAAATTTTTCTTTTCGTGTACTACATTTTTTACAGTATTGTGGTATTTAAAAGCAGTTTTAATCTCAGCAACCTACAGTTCTTCTAATTAAGGACTTACGCATTGTTCCAGACTTGATCAAAATCGGATCTCTTAATAATAAAGGTGCAATGAAGAAAGTAACGCATTCATTGCCTGAAGGTATTCGGGCTCGCTACGTCCGACGTTTAATATAATTCATGCAGGAATTCCAGTGCATGAGTTACAGTTAGCAGTGAGGCGAAATGGAAGTATCCCTCTCCAAACTGAACACAATGACTTATAGTTTATTTCTTGCCATTCCCTACCACTGCAGTAACATCAACATTTATTTCACGCAGTTAATTGTCGGTATTAATTTAGAATAAAATTCTGCATCAGGCTGTTAAGTAGCCATGTGCCCTGGCAAAAGTGAAAGCTCAGAGTATACAAAGTATTTTCATTTAACTAACAGCATACGTCACAAATTCGGCATGCAATTTAACGGCATTGCAACGTTCTTTAGCGTCAGGGAGTGAAGCGAATACCTATTCGCATGGAAAGCCTACCCTAATGCGTAGACGCTTGTCCATTACAGGTTTCCGATAGAATTGAAACCGGGGAGTGTGTTGGGGTTATGTGGTAGTACAAAAACGTTTTGAGGGTTGAACTTGTTAAAATTCTAGGTGCATGCTTTGCAGGATTCGGAGGTATAAATTTGTATTTGATTTATTTCCATACTGTTATGCTACAGTATTCATTTCAAACGTCATTTTCTATCACGTTCATAAATTAACACCACAGGGAGCCGCGAAACTTACTGGGATTGTTCTGTATTTCACGAGGGAAAAAAATGCTTATCACTCGTCATTACCTCTCTGAAAAATTCCGCGTCACGATGTGACAGAAATTATTTCTGCTAGAGCGATGAGCATAGCTTTGCAGTCGAATGTCCACATGCTGTATGATAGAACATATTCTCGACATGCCATTTTCGTATCGAAGGTCGCACACCGTATTTTTTCTGTGGACGCATTTAAATTCATTCGTCCACACACACATACACACACACACACACCACGCCGGTGCGTTGCTGTCGAATTAGCAACTTTATGAAGGCCGCAAATTTGGCCTTGGGTACCACAAGGCACCTACGGTATTAGCTGTCGTTGGTTACTTCACATACCAAGAGGCGGCAGTATGTGGCACAGATTAGGTCTGTTTCGTAAGACAGGGCTGAATCCTATTCGCGAGATTCAAGGTTCTTCCACAGGTGTTGAGATTTAAGTCTTCTGAGATACGACGCGCTAACGAACTCTTCTTGTAACGTGAAGATGGAGGCAGCAGGCTCCTTCGAAACGTCTGCACCTATTGATAAATCAACATGGCGCCATATACCAGAAGAGTTAAATTTTAATCACATTTTTTTCCATTTCCTAGACATCACTGGTCTCTGTTGCCATTTGTTTAGCTTGAGTCAGTCAAGCAAATAAATAAGCAGTGCTGTCTTATGAAACGCGCTCGATGAAATAAATACACGTTTGTAACTTGCCATCAGCAGTCTGGGTGAAGCCTGTTTGATATTTTTATGAGACCAATGGCTGTGGCGAACACACCACAAGCGTGAACTACGGAAGTATGTTTATTGTTTAATTTTTCCAGTCCCAATAATTCAGATATTTATTATCTGACGGCAAATGAAAACACATCTATACGTGCCTTGCTATTTTCTTCCCGTCATCAACTTAAAAAATAAAACAAAGCAAGAAAAGGGAGGGGGGATAAAGCCACCAATACCAGTAATACAATGAAGACTACACATTTTTATGTGTGTACCGTGCATCTTGTATATAGTTTTTATTTAAAACAACAATGCACAATATATATATTTTATTTGTTTATTTTAATATTGTAAAACCATATAGACCACATTTTTCAACAACAACCACATAAATATTTTAATTTGATCACCTTTAATGAAATTTTAATAATATCGAAACCAAGTAACTTTAGCGATGTACAACTTTGGGGAACTCTCTGAGGATGATACAAATGTATCGAAACATGTAGGAGTGATTATAATATAAATATCGTTAAAATTATATATATATATATATATATATTGTGCACCGTTGGTTGAAAACTGCGTACTTCAAGTAGGTCTAGTATGAAACTAAAGTACACACTAAATAAGCCACACTAAGTACTCGTTATCCTTTACAAAAGCAGATGCTGTTGTGGGAAGTCAAAGCAAGTTTGTGAGGCAGGGATGCAAATTTTCCCGGGTAACTAATTTTGTTCCGTGGCGTCTAAAATTTTTGAGTGGTCAGTGCGGAACTTGCTTCATGTCAAGCTTTTGGCGCCTAGAATTTTGAAGTCGCTCCCAGATATTTGGAAAATTTGTGCACCTCTGGTAAGAGATTTATCAACTTATCTGCTTGTGAATCACAGCCAGCTGCTCCTTACTTCAGAAACCTGTTGCAGAATACAACAGGCGTCAATGACGACAAAACTTGATACCAAGTCCACAAAGCCAAAGTCCAGGCGAAGTAGTGATGACACGGCCTACTTATATTCAGAAAATCCCACGTTCGGATCTCGGACGAGAGCTACGTCAATCATGTCCGAAGTTTGACGCGAGGCCTGGTTCTCCTCAGACAACAAAACACAACACTCAGACAGCACCTTGCAATAGGCCGCGACCCTTCATCTTTAATTCTCTCCAATGTATGACATTTTGCATTCGTCAAGGCAGAATCGTACAGACGGAACTTCTCGCATAAACATAAGTTTTCTTTTCGGGGTTAACATGATGATGATTCGTATGAGCTGAAACACATACAGTTAAAATGCTGATTGTTGATCAGTACTATAATGGCCTACAGTGCGGTCGCATATTATGCATTCCTGACAACCTCAAAGAGTTCAAGGATAATTTTCCCATAGGAATAAATGCAAACCACTGCACGATATTTTTGTCTTAAACCTGCTTCGTAAGCATAGTAAAAATACACAAGCAATCAAAATTAATTTAATGACAATCCTATTGACAGATTTGTTAAAAAGATATGTCATTGTAATACTTCATTAACAGCAGAGCTGATAGTTACCTTAAATTGCCTATAGGTTAGTTCAGGTAAGGTGCTTGGAAGAACTTAATTTCTTGACATTAATCTTTAGAGGCAAAACTGCTCTCATTAATGTTACGCAATGAAAGGACAGAGGTCCTACACATATAGAGGTAACGCTTCTTGAATTGCATACTTCGTCATGTGTAGGCAGTCTACGGTCAATTTGAAGTTTCAGTAAAATTCATCCCTCCGGAAATACTGTTCTTTATATACGCGCTGGATAAAAGGATGAGTGAAACCCAGAACCGGTCCGGACGTCGTGGCGAGAAGAAACGCCTTTGTCTCTATCAGAAACACAGCCACATACAATCCATCGCTTTGGCACTGACTGCTTCAGGGTCTCTCTTTTCCACCGGGACATCCCGTGACAACTGCGATGCTTTGGGTAATGAGACCCACTGTAAATTGGCAGTCTCTTTCAGGACTATATCATCTCTTGAGTGAGAAGTGACTCGAGTGGTTAACGAATAATAAATGAAACAATTTTTGGCTACTTTTGTGGCCCTACAACAGGAACCTTAGTCAAAAAGAAACCCAAGCATAGGTGATATGAAATAGTTACCGTACTCATGCGTAATACACGACCACTGTACTCTTCCCCCTCCCACACACCCCACTCCCCAAGATACTTTCCGTAAGGGCAGAAAACTTTTTACAAGTTTAAGATTACGCTGTTGAAGAATACATATACCGATTTCACTATGGCTGTCCGACTCTGTGTTTGAACATATATTTAATAAAGATAAGAACTTACAGGCGTCATGAAGACATACAGGGGGAATGACAGTATAGCTCCACTCATTAACCTTGTAACTGAATGGAGGTGAGTGGTCAGCCTCATGCCACGGCCGATTTACCCCACGGAAAGAGCTCCTAGTTCCCATCCAGTAGCAGGGGGTGTGGGACCCTGAGACGGTCTGGATGTTTTGGAGGAGTTATATCTCTTACTCCTGCTGCTCCAGTCCATAGACTAGGCACTACAACGACTACGCTATCCCGGCCTCCCAGATTAAATTTAATTGTATTCATATATCGTACATACGTTTCTTACAGTTTTGAAGATTTTCTTCCTCCATTTCCAAGAAGTCAGAGGCTTGGTTTGTATGCAACCCCCTCCCCCCGCGGCGCCCGCCACTCAGTAACAAAGAAGTGGCAGTTAATTTTGAGGCAAACTTCCATCAAGTCCCTTATTTAGGTGGAACGGAGAAAAATTTATTTATACGTTGAAAATAACATTAAACAGTTTCGTCTACACAGAAAGCCGTTTATTAACTCTTTTCGAAAAATATGATCATTTTAGGTGCAGCTTAACACAAATAATTCCTCGAAAATTACACAAACGTTGTCACCTTTTATTCCTGAAAGTAGCGCAGTAGGTTACTTCTGTTAAAGGAAATGTCTTGTAATAAATATTACGTTGAAGTTAGAATTTAATTAATGGATGTATTCGACAAGGGCTTTATCACTATCTGCTGATTACTAAATTTCGACACCCTTATCACTTCCACTTCACCGACGACCCAGAATCTGCTATCGATTCCCTACGAAAGACATACACGCCTCTTTTCACCAACGTCTCCCGCACAGATTTCGGATCTGCCCAGTTTCCTACCCATTTAAACGCGAAAGTGAAGCGGCTGGGGGGCGACAATAAGCTTCCATCTCCATCTGGTGCCAAAATTTCCAGAATACTATAGCTATACCTACGCAGTTCCATGCTTCATAGTGGGGTTTGGCGTCAAGCTTTCATTTTTTTTTTTTGGTTCTGTATACCTGTATAAAAAACTGAATTATGTAAATTGTTGTGTAGTCAGAATGCTGTTGGAAGTCAAGCCCACCAAAGTTCTTTTGGCTGAATGGCTTTCTGGGTTTGAACCTAGACTGGTTCCATCGCGGTCGCTGACAGTGTTTGGGACTAACGGGGGGAGTCGCTTTAGTGAGGCCTCCATGGGTGGGGGGGGAAGAGTGTTATGGGCCATGCCTCATCTTCAAATTATACTTTGAAATTGGCTAAAAACAGAGTATAACCACAGAAATCCTCGTTCAATGTAGCTGAAAAGTACCGAACACAATTAGTTGCGTCGACTTAGCCGTCTTTCCACGCGATTCCTCGACTGGCCTGTTGACTTCCACACTCCGGTAACTAACGCCTCATGCGCATTTGGTCTGCCCTCGTCCTCACAAGTACTTTCAAACTTGCCGAAATAAGCGATTCCCCATGTGAGCTAAATATCAGTCGAAAGTTTTGATTAGTGCTCTGATGTGGTCGGCGAAAAATGGAGATCACAGATCGTCGTGAATGTGGTTGTTACCAACATACCATGGTGCGCAAGTCACTATGTGATGACACACAGACTGAATCACCTGCAGTCTCTCGATATGGGTGCGGGGATAAGACCTCCAGATAAGGCATGCATATTCATCATAGGAAAAATGAGCTACTTATAAAGCAGAACACCATTTCTGATAGAAAAGCCACTACTTCCATCAAGTTGACTGCCTAGCATGCCCTGCCTCTAGACTCTCCCTTTTCCGACCTGATTTATGTGAGTCGACAAATTCAGCCGTGTATCAAGGGTAATCCCAAGATACGGAGTCCTAGCGAACCACTGGTTGACTCCCTGAAGAGAAGAACGTGCATCTCGCGGTTTTAACCAAGAACACCGCGGTATTCGTCGATATGTCGATGGCGATCTTCCGGTCCCGTGCCCAGTTCACGAGGATGTTGAAGTAAAGCGTCGGCTGGTAGGACATGGCTGTGGCGACCGTGTCATCCCCACAGGGCCAGCTGGTTGTGGCGGGAAGGTTTGTGCATGTCGTTCAGCACAGGGTTCACGCTAGTGTTACCATACCGGTGGGACACATTGCCTATGGAGTTAATATTTGTGAGATGTTTCTTGTGCCCATCGTGTACAACGGTCGCGCCTAGGCTTACCGAACTGGAGATTCTGATGAGTTCTTTGATCTCAAAGGAGTCGGTTAAGTAGGTTTCCCTTGTTGGAGCAAATGCATGTGGTCCTTTCTCAATGACCAGGAGCTCCGACACGTCGTTTACCGGTTGAAATCGAGCCTCAAGATCATCAGCCAGGGAGCCTGAGAAAAAGGTCACCCTGGTGCGGAGAAGGAGAGATAGGGGCCTCGCATCACCCGCATAATAATTGTCCTAGTGATTGGGACTCTGTGTCTGAGGATGGTTGTGCATTGATCCGCCGGTTATTCCTATACTCGTTCAGACAGGTTGCCGACATCCGGAGGCGGTTTACTCAAGCTTGCAGAACAGGACTCCTGTGAATTTCTACTGTCTAATAATCAGGTTCTGCAGGTATTTTTCATCCCGAAAACGAGCCAGCAAGTGCATGGATCGCCACGGAGACGAGACTTGGGAGGGGATAATACTATTGCCTCCCAGATAGCGCTGTGCATTCCTCAACGCATTTGTCGGTTACCGGATTATCCAGGACAGAAACAAACCTGGCAAATGTTCCTGTCTCTTATTTTGAAATCGGGGCGGCTTTTTCTAAGCGTTTGTTTCGTTTCTCATTTTTATTGTTGTAATTTGCCAGACTAGATGATGCAAAGATAAAACATGTGTTGTACCTACATGTTGACGGAACTGGAATAATTCAGTTAGTGGAATAGGCTAGGGGTTGGACGACTGACTAACTGGGCTTCGATTCCTGGCAGCCATGAGACCCACTCAGCCTTTAATTTAATGGGTACTGGGGAACAAAACTTGTAAATTACCTTATCTAGTGCCAAATTGAGAAGGCATGAAGCTCTAACTTGAATCCACAATACATTGTCATGGCATGAGGCTTAATTAGGCACAGGGACTACTTTCTCTTTATCTACATATTGTAAGAGAAACAAATTAATACCATGTACATAAAAGGATACACTACATCCAGATGCAAATGCTTAATTCAGTCTAGCGACACAAAGACTGGTCGAATAATTCTTCATAGACACCCTATGGATTAATTTAGTGCTCAAAGGTTCCATTAAAGATCAGTCCTCTGATATGTGGAGGCATTTAATTTAAAAAAAGGGTGCTAACACTTCAGAGTTCTCTCCTGTCTTCATCGTCAGGGAAGAATAACCTGACTGTGGTGGGCCAACACTAGGACTGTGAGCAGAGCAATAGGAAAGACAGATCCTCCAAAGTTCAGGTGCAAATGACAAGGAGACTGAAGCACATGAGAGTGGAAAACAGGTAAAAAATATAAAATATAAGGAGAAAGAAGTAGAGAAACGCAGATT
>Ga0209629_10003885_pt1 | contig 10894 bp, 8 predicted proteins | sample TergutCu122P5_FD_187286 | JGI IMG/M metagenome (GOLD analysis project Ga0209629, IMG submission 187286) | Cubitermes ugandensis P5 segment gut microbial communities from Kakamega Forest, Kenya - Cu122 P5 (SPAdes) (version 2) | ecosystem: Host-associated > Arthropoda: Insects > Digestive system >... | reverse complement strand
GTATCCTACGACTTCCACATCGCTGGCAACGGGTTGTACACAATGCTGGTGACTACATTGAAGGACAGTAAAACTTTGAAACATGTATCTATTTTGTATCAGTTGTAAATAAATAGTTGCCACTATGAAAGTTCCAACCCTCGTAGATCATTACAATTCAAACCAACAAATGCACTCAACTTTATTAAAATTACAACAATGTGAAAAAACACCAACCCCTACATGATGTTGTATAATATTGCAATTTTAATAAAACTGAGTGCATTTGTTGGTCTGAACTGTAATAATTACAAATCTTGAACTTCGCGCTTAAATTAAGTTCTCTCTCTCATATGATTAATTGATTTGCAGCTAATAATTTAGTTCTAACTTTAGATAAAATGAATATAATAAAACTCAAAACAAAGAATTCATCACATTCTACATTATGCATCGGTTACAAAGAAAAGTATATAGAAGATACTGTGAATACAAAATTTCTTGGTTTGCCAATTGATAACCACATAAATTGGAAGAACCATATTGAGCAAATGATTCCTAAGTTAAGTGGAGAATGTTATGCCATTGGGTCGATTGTACAAACATGCAACATTAACACACTGAAATCAATTTACTATGCATACTTTCATTCTATTATAAAATATGGAATATTTTGGGGGGATAACTCTTCCAATAGTGCCAAGATTTTCACTTTACAAAAGAAAGACAACATAATTATGGCTAGTGCACAACCCAGACCCTCATGCAGAAGTCTATTTAAACAATAGATATTTTACCTGTTCCATGCCAGTATATACTTTCATTATTGAACTTCATTATCAATCATGTGGAATTTTTTGAACAAATTCATCTATACACAACATCAATGAGCATTATCTTCATAGACCAAATGCCAACCTAACTTGCTTTCAAAAAAGAACATTTTACACTGGCATTAAAATTTTCAACCATTTACCATCTAGTGTGACAAAGCAAAATTTAAAGTAGCATTAAAAAAATACCTACGTACACACTGCTTTACTTTGTACAAGTATTTGTAGTATTTTACACTGTAAATTTATATATTTGTGTGTGTGTGTGTGTGTGTAGCACTTACAATAAAAGAAACAGGCATCATGGGATTTGAACAACCTCTGACAGAACTTAGACTTAAATACATATTTTACCATATTGTTTGAACATGGTTAGTTTCAGAATATTTGCTGCTACTAAACGAGATCATGTGTTTGTACTATATATTGTACATTATATGTAGTGAATGTCAACACCTATTCTACAGTAAGTTATAGCAGACTGGATAAGATAGCTGTTGGTATGAACTGCCATTACATGTGCCATACACACAATACCATTCAATGCTAGTGCTGTGCAAATGGCTTATCAAGCCGTGTATGACTCATTTCTGGTAGCCTGCTCATTCGGCAGTCCCTTACATAGCTTACTTACACATAACAACAAGACTTCAGAATAGTGCTCATAAGTCCTTAGCCCGACATACTTCCCAATGTCATAGGACAGAATTGATAGTGTCGTTGGAAGGAGGGGTCTGTTCATGTGCCGAATTGCAAGTCTTTTCTTGTTAAGGAGGCTGAAAGGAAGCATGTCAGGTGACACACATGATTTCAACAACATCGAGATGCGAGCTGTTATCAAGTTTTTTCCTGCAAGGCAAGGCGTTGAAGGAAATTCACGCCATTCTGACAGAAACATTAGGGGAACACGCACCATCGTATGCCACCATCAAAAACTAGGTGGCCCAGTTTAAACATGGTGATTTTTCCACCTGTGATGTGCCTCATCCTAGATGAACCAAAACAGTGACCACCCCGGAGATTATTGATCAAATTCATCAGCTAATCTTGGAAGACCACTGGATTTTGGCTAAAACAATAGCTGAGCAACTGGGCATCTCACATGAGTGGGTTGGGTCCATCATTCATGAAGATTTGGACATGCAGAAGCTCTCCACGAAGTGGGTCCTGAAATGCCTAAACGCGGATCAAAAACATCAACGGTGCCAGTTGTCTGAGCAACTTTTGGAACTTTTTTGGTGCGATCCAAATGATTTCCTGTCATGATTGGTGACCACGGATGAAACCTGGTTATATCATTATGACCTGGAGACAAAGCAACAATCAGTGTAGTGGTGGCACAGTGGCTCACCCCACCCCAAAAAATTCCGAGTGCAAAAATCCACTGGAAAAGATCTCGCCTCGATTTTTTGGGATCAAGATGGCATCCTCCTCATTGATTATCTTCCAAACAGCCAAACTATCAACGCAGAGTATTACTCATCTCTGCTGGTGCAACTGAAGGCCATTTTGAAGGGAAAATCGCCACGGGAAGGTCACCAAGGGGATCTTGTTCTTGCACGACATTGAACTGGCTCACAAGGCACTTGCAACCCAGAGGAAACTGGCCTACTTGGGCTTCCATTGTCTTGATTACCCACCCTATTCTCTGGATCTGGCCCCGTCGGACTACCACCTGTTCCCTGGACTGAAAAAACAACTGAAAGGTCGCCATTTTTTATCTGATGCAGAGGTCATTGCTACCGTGGAGACCTGGTTGTACGGACAACCTCCTGAATTTTTTTTTGGAGTGGCTTGCAAAAGTTAGCGCAATGGGCTAAGAAGTGTATAGAGCTTTGTGGGGAGTATGTTGAATAAATCCCGAGTTTGGTTGCTGTAGCTTCTTTCCTTCCTGGTTGGGCTAAGAACTTATCAGCACCGCCTTGTAAAACAAGTGATGTGTGATGTAATGCTGATAAAAAGCATGGAAAAACCCTTGCCTTGGAATCACAACTTTGAAAGTAGTAATCAATAACTCTGAGTCTGTTGTTGAGGTTGTGAGTTCAAACACTGGCGATGATACTATACAGTTACTTACAGAACAGTCTGGTCTTTACCGCTTTCAGAATTCACAATGGAATGTATCACTTAGAACACTGAAGTAGTCCAATATCACAACTGAAGAAATGAGAACATTTTGGGGACTAATAATTACGATTGGACAAGTCAGAGAAGACAATATAAGAGACACACAATTTCCATACCCACCTGTCCTCACACTATGAGTAGAAACTGCATTTAGTCTATCTGGCAAGCCTGCCATATTAGTGAAAACAGCCAGCCAACACAAGATGCTTGGAGGCTATCAATACACAGCCTGTGTATGAATATTTTCTACAGAAATTTAGGTCAGTTTACAGCCCAAAGCAAGAACTGTCACTTGATGGAGCCAAGGTCCCATGGCAGGGTCACCCGAAATTTAGGTTGTACAATCCAGGGAGGAAAATAACAAAATATAAGGGCTGTTGAAAAGGGTGTGTGATGTATTATCAGGTTATATGTAACAGTGAGATAAACACAGCCAAGGGGGAGAATTGGAGGACACAGTATTATCACTTTTAGACAGAAACTTAGCCCAGAATCATCACATCCATCTAGACAATTTTTATAATAGTGTGAGATGAACCAAAACATTGCCAGACAGCAAGGCCAGGGTTTGTGGCTCTATGAGGGCTAATAAGGGAATTCCACCTGACCTAGAACAGGAAGCCAAACACTTTACAAATGAACAGCCAGTGTTCTGGAAGAGTGATGAAGCAGTCCAAGTGTCAAAGGACAAAAGACTTGTGTGAAGGATATGCATGATCTGTGATGCAACAGTACTGAACACAAGAACAACAGAAACACAAACCTGGAAAAAAAGAAATGTTATGCTGTTGTCCAGTAAAATAATTGCATGAAGGATGTAGATAGGACAGTTTAGTACCTCAATTAGTACTCAGTTCTGATAAAACTGTCAAATGGTCAGAAAAAGTACTACTGTATCTGCTAAGCTGTGCAAACTTCAATTAATTTTTTTTTGTATACAAAACACAAAAAATAAAGTACAAGAACTTCCTGCACAAGGTAGGAAGGTCATGGATATCTCAGATTCAGAATCTAACTGAGTCTAGTTTTGATAACCTGCAATGACTGGAGAAGCAGCCAACACCAAGGGGTCCTTAAGAGGACCCCACCAGTCAGACTCTCTGGGAATTTCAGCAAATACAAACTGGACAAAATTGTTGCTGGTGGGAAGGGGAAAAATAAGTATCCTGCAAGTCAGTCTAAAGGGTACGCTGCACATAAGAAAAAAAGTGAAACTGGTAACATTTGTAAATTCTGCATTGTTTCGCTTCACAAAGCAGTCTTGTTATGAAAAATATCACTCAACTATGAACTACTACTCTCTATATATGCAGCTTCCTCAGTACTGGGTCCAGGAGTATCATCTATACAGTAAAATTGTAAGTAAGACTAAATTCAGGGGTTGAAAATTTAAAGCGTGAAAATGTCCGGGAACTAGGGGTATTTACTTAAAGGGCTGTCCAGTTGGTAATGTTTTAAAGAACTTACTGAAATGTGCATGCTGTCAATGTTTTGTAACAAGATGATACAATAAAAATAGGATTCCAAAAGTCTTTCCCTACATCAACAAAAGCACGATTTCTCATTGTGGTACTCAAGTACAGTTTGTATATGTGTGTGTGTTGAAATGTTTCCTTTTAATACTCTATGTATATGATTCTTAAGCAGCACCTGAAAAATTTTTCTTGAATTCATTGTTGATCATTAATCCACAGGTCAACCATAGATACTTACATATAAAAAAAGGTTACTGTACACATGTGGAGTACACTACTGCATGATGTAATGATAAAGATAATAGATCTATGGTGTCATTCAGATTTCTTTCATGTGCTACTAGTCAGAACAATTGGTATCACAGCCTACATTAATAACTTCAATGACATTAAATGAAGAGTCGATGTATATTAAGTTGTGATATCTATAACTGTATGTTCTACAGACAGAACCTCAACAAATTACTCGTATTAGATGTCAAGACATTAATTATCATGAATGTCCACCAAGAAATTTCCCTAAAATTATGTCATAAGTTACCTCTTCCTGTATCCCTGGAAGAATAGCTTGTGGTTCCCTGCCAGCTGTGATGGATCTTTGTATTTCAACCGCACAGAGGAGAAGTAACGGCACAGTTTGCATACAAATAACTTGTCTGACAGATGCACTGGGATGCCATCACTGGCAAGAGCTGCATTCAATTCATGCACGTCTGATCCAAGAGGGTACATCTGGTTGCGAGTGAGTCGTCGCTTGCAGATTCCACAGACCATAAAGTAGTCAATCCAAGAGTAATGTTTTATACACAATGGGAAAGGTAAATGTTGAGGCATCTTATCCATGTCAATTCGAACCTGCATAATGGAACATTATCGTTACATACAGACACACATGTGTACACACATTCCAACACAACACTGGCAAGTACCGTATTTACTCGAATGCTAGAGAAGGTTTTATTTCTGAAACTTGGCACTTTAATATGCGAGCTCATCTTAAATTCGCAAACAAAGTGCTGAACTGGACCATGCCAAACTGGATCGCTCTGAACCGGACCATGCAGAGCCAAACCAAGACCTGCATTGTCAGATCATGTGAGATCCGCTCTTTTGCAGGACATTAAGTAGCACAGAGTGGTAATTCATTACCAGCATTTCGGAACAACTTATCAGCCCCATTTTCAAAGGTCAAAAAATCCGAAAGAGAGAGCAGAGCACAACTGAAGTTAACTGACAATCTCTTCCCCCCCCCTCTCCATCATCATCTAATTCTTTAAAGACACACAACAGACTCTTTTTCCTTTTTCTGTTTTCAGGTAAAGATGCACCTATCCTGATGTATCCATCACACTGAGCTATTCTCAACCACTGCACAACAAAGGCACAGTACCATGCTAAGATATGCACCTGAAAATAATTCTAGTCCATGGGCAGTAACAGAAAAATGGCTATTGGAAAATTAAATATTAACTGCAAGGCTGAAAAATAAAACCCAGAACAATCCACAGATTAAAAACCATTAAAAAAAGCCATGAAATCAGACTAACCAGACCAACGACACAAAACAAAAACAAGAACACATGTATTTAAAATTTTGAACACCACTAACACCAACTGTGGTGAAAATTATGCATTCTTGATTTCAAATTGTGCATCTTTGTGGGTTCAAGTGAGTGTAATGTACGAGGGCGGGCTGATAAGTTTTGTCTCCACTTAAACAGAAAATGAACGGGAAAATATTTTAATGAAATAAAACAAGAAATATGCCTACATCAATTATTTTCAAAGCTGCATAATTATTTTTCTACAAAATCACCACATACTTCAATACACTTCTGCCAACGCTGCACTAGTTTTTGAAATCCGTCCTTAAAAAAATTGGTGTTTTGTTTTTGAAACCATTTCCTCACTGCAGACTTCACCTCTTCATCACAGCTGAAGCGCTGGCCCTTCGAGTGTTCCTTTAGTTTTGGGAACAGGTGGAAATCACTTGGAGCCAGACCTGGGTTATAAGGTGGATGTGGCAGCAATGGTAAGTCCAGGCGTTGAATTGCATCTCTTGTTGCTGCACTTGTGTGAGGCCTGGCATTGTCATGTTGAAGAAGTGTTTCATTTCTTATTCCAATCCGTTCGATTCTTATTTTTAATGCAGTAAGAGTTTCAATGTAACGCTGAGAGTTTATTGTTGTTTCTTCATCAAGAAAGTCTGCAAGAACAACATGTTCTGAATTCCAAAAAACAGTCTACATGACCTTTCCAGCCCAGGCCTGTGTTTTGAATTTTTTCAGCTGAGGTGATTCCTTATGGTGGTATTCCATGGACTGCCTTTTGTTCTCAGGGTCATAATGATGGACCCAAGTTTCATCACCTGTAATGGATCTTCTTTAAGAAGTCCTCACCTTCTTTTTCAAAACATTCCAGGAGTTCCCAAGAAATGCGAACTCTTTCATCTTTAATTTCATTAGATAGCATGCACGGTACCCATCTGGCACAAACTTTTCGGAATCCAAGAACACCAATAATGTGTCCCAATCTCTCCTTAGAAATTCCTAATGCAATGGCAATTTCCGTTTTTTGATGCGACAATTTCTGTGGATCAGTTCTTCAACGCGATCTTGATAAAGCTGATCAATTGCAGTCACAGGCCTTCCACTTTGTGTTTTGTCACTCAAATCTGCTTGCCCCAATTCTCCATCTTTGAACCATCTTATCCTGCATCTTACTGTACTCACATCACACTGATCATCATAAACGGCTTGCATTTGTCTGTGAATTTCAATTGGAGGAACTTTTTCCGTGGTTAAGAATTCAATAAAAGCACGCTGTTTGAACCGAATGTCTGAAAACTCTTCCACTTTGATGTGCACTGGGTGAGGACTTTAACCATTTGACGCCTAACGGCCACTATATGGGTCGTACGCACAGCTAACCTCCAGATGCTGCATTTTATATATTTATTCAACAAATATACGTACTGAATATTTTAAACATGCTGCATAATTTCCGTCTTTTTCTCTTCAAAATGCCGTTTATTTCATAATGCTACCTTTTTTGGTTCCTGTATTATTCACATTTTAAATAGAGTGTGTGCTAAAATTTAAAAGGAAATTCCGGCGCCAAAAGGTTAAGCATGTGTGTGTTCAAGGTGAAGTACGATGGAAGAGAGATACCATGTGACTACACAGAACCGGTTTTATCCAAATATGTTTGAGGTAAATAAAAATATTATAGTGGAGGCAAAACTTATCAGCCCACCTACGTATTATTTAGTCAATGTGGATCATAATGCCATGGCAGCACATCTCACCAGAAGTGACTGTGAAGTGCTGCATATCCATTGCAATGGATGGGACTCATGATGATAGTTGTGGAATGGCAGTGAAGATGATGGGAATATTAGGAGTTAGTGTGAGGAAGTTGAAGGCAATGACTGTAACAACAGAGACAGTGACACTGATTGGTAAAGATAGACAGAATCTGACATGCTTTCTATATTAAGTGCATTCTATTAATAGTAATATACTCTTCTGCGCAGACATTTTATTTTTGTGGTGTCATCTTAGATTTGAGTTGTCTTGCATTCCAGTAAATATGGTAGTTCCAAGTGTTTTGAGGGGATCATAGTGCCTTCATCATCCAGGTCAAGATGGCTTCCTGGGTTTCTCGACCCTGAAGATAAAGGCACCACTATGATCCTTCAAAACTGTAGGATCTACGTGCACACAGACAGAGTGTCATCACTCAGATAGCTGAACGTTCAGTAACACTTTTGTAAGATCTTCAAATCCCACCGACATTAACATGTGAAACAAAGATATTCACAATGGGGAATAAATGTTTTCCTCAAAGTTACATCATTATGTAACAAAGAGAAAACAAAAGAATGTGCAGAGTGAAGTCATCAAATGTCAGATCCAATGTGAACACCAAGCACCAAATCACCTTCTCATAGATGACTGTCACTTCATGTCCAGAAATTTGTGATAATAATCATCATCTAGGTTCTGTGCTAAAGTATGATGTGTCAGAAATAAACCAGCTTCTGTAACATCTTGGTCTCAGTAACCCCAGACCTGGGTTGTCCAACCCGCAGCCGGCCAGCTTGTGTCATGAGACTTGCAGCCACATTTGTATATTTTGTTTCATACACATGAAAGCCAGCACACAGAAGCCATGCAAAACATAGGACTTACTTCAGCTAATACTTCTTATACACAACACAAACACACTTAATTCTGCGTACCTTTTTCGCAATACTCCGTTTTAACTTTATAAGCCACTTCCTCCTAACTTGATGTTCAGCAATCTGTGAGCAACCATGCACACAGCATAATGATTTGATTTGTGAGGAGCCACTTCGATGGTGCTGTCGCTTTTTGTTTGGTTTGTAGGATGGACAGTTTGCTTTGCGATCCACATGCCGGTAACACGCATCACAGAGACATGAGTCAGCGGTCAGATGTGTCTCCGCTACACAAATACAAAAAAATAATACAATTACATAATATTTTGTAAGACCCATGTGGAATAACTAGTGAACTAACACCTACAGCTCAAACAGAAAAGCAAACTTTACAAAATTTTACATTGAACATTGTCCATTGCCTTAGATATATTACACATACACGATGTTTCCAAAGCAGGTCACAGTCCCTTCTCCAAGTTATTATGTATGACCTTTTAGCAATTCTTTTAAGATAGAGGTAATGGTTTGGCTCAAACTCAGGATCTTTTAAATATTATGCTACTATAATACATTACACACAGTGTCAGAGCATGGTTTCAAATACCACAGTGCAGACGCGGCAAGACAACTGGACATAACAAACTATACATCTTCATTTTAGTGCACAAGAGACACCGACATACACACACTTTCTGGATATGTTTTGATAGGGTTATGGTTTAAAAATATGACACACTATACAGCTTTCTCATTAATATTATGAAATCAAGATACAACTTGTAGCCTCGTTTCCTGGAAGAAAGTCTGCAATAACATTAAAAATAACTTGCCTTGAAGTACTTTCTGTTGGCGTTCTACACTCTTAAGCTGTGCTATATGACAAGGAGTATCCAGGGAACCAAACTTTCCAAAACAATAGCTGCAGACATCAGAACACAGACGACCCGGATGTATGGAGAATGATGCACTCTTCTCTGGGATTACCAGGTTACCACTCTGCTTGCTGCTGCATAAACAATACAGGAAACATGTACATTGTGACAATGAGGACACTGGTATCTTAGCATCCTGATTGGTACACTTAGTACTGCTGTAATTCGAAAAATTCTATAAACCTAATGCACCAGCATTCAATGAATGAAGAAAATGCATTGAAACAAAAGGCCATTCAATTAAGCATGCGCCACTACATACATGCAATGTTGCAAAACAGACTATAATGACAGTTACAGGCGCTGTGTGATTCCTTAATGTGAGTACATACGATTACAGATTCAGAGTGTATCTTTGTACTGTAACCTAAGAATCCCACATGTAAATCATATTGATATGGTGCCATATTATGTTAAATAATAAATAACTCCTTCAACAAATTCTGTACATCACACATCTCACACCAATGGTCTGGGTTTAACAGAAGCTTCATGTGAAGGATCATGTAAGTATGTTGCCAACAACACCAGTGGTCAGTCGAACTAAATTTCACATACGAAATGTTTCCATGCATAAAATACCTCCTTACATTCTCTAAAGCGCACAAGAAACCATGAACATGCAGTAACATCATCACATTTCCTAGCAAAAGTGTAAATAAACTTCCCAGTAATTTTTCTACACTTTTTAAATTCATGATTCAGCCACTGGCTCTTTCAAATCTAAAATATGCTCAACTACACAGCCACTTTTTTCCCTGACTTTAGTTAATGCCAGTTGCCTCTTTCAGAGCCTTACTGCTCAAATGAAAAATGGATGTCAAACAGTGCTGTCCCTCAACATATTCTTTTTCTGTAACAAACAGAGAACTGTGGCACACACGGGAGGACTTAAGCAATGTAACCTAAGCGCAGAATGGAGGACAATATTAATTAAAGTGTATCTTACATAAACAGGGCATGAGGCTATGGAATGGAATTAAGTGGCTCAGTATAGCATGCAGTGGCAGTCTTTTTGAGAATATAATGATGAATCCTTGTGTCCCACAAAGAAAAGGAATATGACAAATCGAGCACCTATCAGCTTCTCAAGAACTTTACTCTACCAAGTTAGTCAGTGGCTTAGTTAGCCTGTTAGTTACAATTATACTTCCTAACATATGAGTCTAAAAGAGGCTATTATATACCATGGAATTTCTATAAAATGGGCACAGGTTTTAGACAGAATTTTCCACAAAAAAAAAAAAATCCTATACTCTGGAAAATAAACCCAAACACAAACATAAATACCACACGAACATTTATGAACTATATGTAGACTCCTGTATTTAAGAAGTCATTTTGAGAAGTTGAAGAAAGCAC
>Ga0209629_10003883_pt1 | contig 10895 bp, 11 predicted proteins | sample TergutCu122P5_FD_187286 | JGI IMG/M metagenome (GOLD analysis project Ga0209629, IMG submission 187286) | Cubitermes ugandensis P5 segment gut microbial communities from Kakamega Forest, Kenya - Cu122 P5 (SPAdes) (version 2) | ecosystem: Host-associated > Arthropoda: Insects > Digestive system... | reverse complement strand
GAATAAATACATGCATGCACTGCGTTACAGTTGCTGCAACATTCGGCCAACAGCGGGTGCAAGGCTGCATTACAGATGCTGTAACATTCGTCCTGTAAAAGTTAAGAAAATTTAAAACACTGTAACGCAAGCATTTTTATATCACACTTTTCAGTAATGCGTCACAGAAGCTATATCCTGATAATACACAGGCCGCTCTCACATGTCACCAGGCACAAACCGTAGATCTGGGTACGTCTTCAGATTGGGAGGTAGGTGTGAGTGAAGTCACGTACTTACCTCTTAAACGCGTTGTTCAAGGGGGTGCAGTCATTGACTACATTGGCTCAGAGAACGTATTGATTTATTGCGACCTGATCGCACCTCAATTTGTAGGTGAAGACAAAGTCCGGGTACTGCGACCCATTATCTTATTGCCAGCAAATGGCAAACACCTTTTTCAAAATATTTATTATTTTCCTTTAGAAAAGAGTGAGTTTTAAGATATTCGTATAGAGATGAAACAATTAGACGGTGAGCCTCCAGAATTCCAAGATACTGACTTACCTGTAAAAGTTGTATTACATTTTCGACGCATATAAATATCCATGACGTCACATCTTCCACTCATTCATCAACATGAACCCTCTGACGAAGTATTATATTAATCAAGCAGGTGTTGGAGAAGGAGTTGGACCCGTCTATTCATTTCCCCATTTCATTCAGCGAGGGCACGGAATAGGTGATGTTTTAGGCAGTATATTTAGGTCAGTCAGGTCTGTTGCCCCCTACCCTTTTTCGGGGTTTAGAACCGCTGGTAAAGAGGCGGCCAAATTTTTAGGTAGGGAGGCCTTACGCACTGGCGGTAAGATCCTCTCAGAAATAGCCGACAATCCACAGACAAGGTAGCAGGATATAATTTCAAAGAACGTGCAAGATACTTTCCAAAATTTAAGCCCTAAAATGATGGGACTTGGGCGTAAACGCAAAAGTAGGAGATCGCGCATCAGCCGAAGTTCTAAAAGACCTAAACGCACTATTTCGCGTGTGCGAAAACAAAGAAAACCCAAATAAAAAAAGCTATTTTAAAAGCTAAACGCAGAAATACAATAAAAAGAGATATTTTTTGTTAATCTAAATTAGTAACTACCCAGCCATGGCCGCGGTACCATCCTATATGGGTACTGAGTTCGTTATTTTCGTCCCTAAGCCCAGACAAATAGCTGTTGAGGGGACTATAGAAACAATATACAAACCCCTTGCTTCTATTGACCAGACAGATATTGAGTTCTTTATACCGGGAGAGAGTGAAACATACATTGACCTCGACCTTAAACTTTATATCAAGGGCAAGCTTTTGAAAGAGGATAATACACTACTGGGAGACACTGATTACACAGCACGAATTAACAATCGTCTACACTCTCTCTTCAGTCAATGCAGCATTATTTTGAACGGCACTCAAATAACATAGGCCACCGATTTATACAATTATCGCGCATACCTGGACACACTCTTAACTTATGGCAGCGATGCTGCCGAATCTCACCTAAAATGCTCTCTGGTACCTGGACACAGGTAACATGAAAGGTGGCGATACTACCAAACCTAATGAAACAAATAATGATGGATTTATTCAAAGATGAAATAGAATGAAAAACAAAAACAAATTACCAAGTTAAGTCTACGACTGTACTGTTGAAGATGTAAAATACATCTATAAGAAGCTCAGTATATAGACTGAACTTGTTATAGATGTATTCTACATCTTCAACAGTACTGTCGTAGACTCAACTTGTTTTTCTACTTTGTAATCTTTTTTTGTAATTTGCATTGTAACGTATAGCCGCCATCTTGTTGTTGTCATAACTTTGCCATAGTAACGCATATCCGCCATCTTGTGTGTGGCACGGTTACGCTGTGACGTCATCGACTTTGTCTGCAGACCCCCATCAAACGAAACCAGAGATGTATTTTACATCAAATGCCATACAATAGAAATGTACGGGCGAATTCATTCAGATATCTGCAACGTTCCACTTTATCACTTAAGAGGCGTCAAGATACAAATCAAATTCACGAAAGCCAAACAAGCTTTCTTCTTAATAAGTAATAAAGCAGATTCAAAAGTCAAGTTCGTATTTAAAGAAGCCAGATTATACGTCAAACGAATTCGTCCGAACTCCACTATTCTTACCTCCCACAACGAAGCCTTACTAAAAGGATATCCTGCAAGATACAATTTTACCATAGTCGAACTCAAGACCTTTACATGCGCTAGTGGCCAGCGATCTCTGTCTATGGGTAATGTTGTACTAGTAGTTCTGCCAAAACGTTTGATATTCACTATGGTAAAAAACACTGACTTTTTGGGTAGAATGGATTCGACCCCTACAACTTTAGACGTTACGACTTAGAAAACTTTGCAATGTATGTTAACGGTAGACAGATTCCTCCAGAAGGCGTGAATTTACTCTTAGGTAATGAAAAGACAGCTGTCATGGGATGCAGAACTCTTTTCGAAGGATCCGGCATTCATCATTCGAACTCGGGACTCCAGATATCTCCTGACAAGTATATAAAACGGCTTCTTCATGCTAGTTTTTGAATTGACACCTGACCTTGCCGTCTCAGAGGGACACACATCAGATCCCGTAACCGGTAATATCAGGCTAGAACTAAAGTTTGGAAAGGACCTCCCAGACCCCTTTTTCTGTGTTATTGTACCTGGAATACGATAATTCGGTGCGTATTGACGCTTTTTGAAACGTCACGACAGACTATTGATGGACACTACAGAATATATGTATTCTTAAAAACATTAAATCATTTCTTGGCGTCTATCCATCTGATCTGTTACCACACTCATCTATACAACAAGCTGGCACTGTTATAATTAACTCAGATCCTCACACTAAAGATGGCTCGCACTGGCTTGCAATTCATTTCGAACCCAAGTCCTCCAAGGCATTTTATTTTGATTCCTATGGTCATCCACCATACAATTCCCATATACAAGCATTCATAAGACGAAACTGTACTGTCTGGGATTATAACACCATACAGCTACAAGGACCGACCAATTTTGTATACGGGAAATACTGCTGCCTGTTCGCCCTGTTCATGGACATACGGTTCACCCCAAAACAGTACGTGAACCTGTTTACTGCTGACATTGATGACCGCCAAATCACAGAGTTATTCACACGAGAATTTGGAACTCTTTGTGGGACCCCCGTGGTGGGCAGTGCTGCACCGCGTCGTATAAATAGTAAGTATTTTTTACATATTCTTCAATTTTACTTCAGACTGCGTCAGAGATGTTTCTAGCTGTCGTAATTATTAATATACTATTGATTGTAGTAACTCTTTCTGCTTTTTTACTTATATAAAAGGTACGTACCTGATCAATTTTTATTATTCGAATTCTGTAATCAGGCCAATAGGGAGGCGACTATTGATATGGAGTTTCTCCTCGGGATAGGTCCCGAGGCCATTGTTAAAGAATTAGCTTTGGTCTCTGATGGCGTCGTACAGACATTTCTGTTCAAACCCCCGTACCCTATGCACGCACACGGATCAGAAAAAACGGTCTAAATTGGGACGATGGCCACATCCCCTACGACCAATTAAATAAGGTCCTGAACAAAATTACAGCACCTTTCGACCACCTGTACGCTTACGGGACTGAAAAATGCGAACTTCTCAGCTTTCATACAAAAAGACCCGTTCACAATTATGAAGACCTAAAATGCCCTGATCCAAGCAAACTTACTTCCGATGTACGCTGCTACTTAACCTGTCATAAATTCCCACATCTGCGCTGTGCAACCAAGAACGCCTACACCGCACACAGTTGGCTAGTTTTCTACTTACAGAAAAAAGCATATATAGTCTGTCCCAAAGATAAAACAAGACACAATGCCGAATTTGCCAGAGGTATTGAAAACAACAAATGACGTCACGTGATCTGCTTTATTTTCAGCACTATATAATCAGCTGCCATAGGTAACTACCTATCATTGAACCCTGGCATGTATCCAAGGAAACGACGTTCACCTATAATGGAGGGGAAAAGCAGCAGCAACACTGGCGATTCAAAGCGTGTCAGGCCACCTGAACTTGACATGTATCTCAACACAGACTGTATCAATCCTCTGTTCGATCCCAGCAGTGTCCTACTTCGACGTGTCTTCTTCTTAGACCCCGAAAAAACTAAATACATCTCTGTGGGATTTTACCCATCTCGAAATTATCAGAACCTAGTTGAAATCGGGAGTCCTAAATCGAATCCCATCCTCACGGACCTACATGTGAAAACATTGGCTCAAAATTTACCAGCCCAGTGCGAGGTTCTGTGTCGTGACGAATTCTTCAAAGTACTGGACGGTGATCTCAAAATGTCCTCATCATCAACTTAAAAGTCAACAGGGATCTCGCTCAGCAATAAGAAGACCAAGAAGTCTATAAACTTTAAACTGTCTGAGTTGCGTCATCTTTCATACATATTCCTCATGATTCAAAATCAACTCTATAAGTACACAGAAGCCATGTCTGATGTTATTAATTATGTGCTTACTGCAATATGTTCCACCAGTTATTTTGAACCTCCTACTAACGCTAGCAAAAACATTCTTTATTATCAGCTGTTTGAAGAAATAAAAACAATTATGTAAACATGCTTTTCTGTATCTGTTTGCTTTTCCCCAATAAACTCAACTGTTTTGGGAATTGCGTATTATTTCTCAATCCTACTGCAAGAATGCTCCACTATACTTTCTACTATATAATACGCATGCTCGCATGATTTGACACACTGTATTCTGAAAAGTGACTCGGACATGGAGTACAGACCAAATTCGAGACCCGAAAAAACAGGACGTTTCATGGCGTATACCAACACACAGTTACGTGATATAGGTCCTGACGAAGACAGGGGACACTCACCTATACGATCGCTAAATGAACACTTTGTCATGAAACGTGCTATTAAACAATGGACTTCACCTAAACATCCAACCTATATATGATTGACGCAAGACTTGATTCTTTCCAAAATTGGCCCCGAGGGTCACCGTCACCTGAATCACTTAGCGAAGCTGGCTTCTTTTTCTCTGGTATGTACAAAACAATTTTTAGTTTATTTCAGTTTTAAAAATTTTTTGTTTTCACTTATACCCAAACTTTTGACATTTCAGGAAGAGGGGATGAGACAATTTGCTTTTGCTGTGGGATAGGTATTCACGAATGGCTACCTTCAGACAATGCGTGGCAGGAACACGCACGCTGGTCACCTTTTTGTGTTTTTGTTCGGTACATCAGAGGCCCTGCTTTTGTTCGTGAGAGTAGACGGTTAGGATCCTCACAAAATACAGATTGGCAAGACGATGTTTTTGTATATAACATGATGTGATTAATAAAGCAAGAATAGAAAGAGAAGCCTTCTTCTGATTTATGTGGAACTCGAACCCATGTCCCCCAAATACAACAGATGATCGCTTACCTTTGGTGTGAAGAGAGAGAAAGAGAGAGAGACAGCGACACAGCAACGTCAAACAACACAGCGGCAGCAACGGCAACAGTATTTCAACAGTTAGCAGTAGCGGAGTGATCTCAGAAAGAGGCTGATTTGTTATTTTGCGCGAAAATTTATACTGATAAAATGGCGTCACATGATCTTCCACCCAACCACTACACGTGTGCAGATTATGCAAACAAACTGCTTAGTTCTGCAGCACGCGTACATTTCCCCGACTCAAAATAATGCTGTGTAGGACTGCACTTGGAAACTGCACGTGTGCTTACTTTGCATTTTGTTCAGTTTTAATTAAACAAAATAACCTATGGCCCTACCAACTTGCAACTTTCAGACTGCATGTGTGCATTCTCAAGTAAACAAGTACTTCGTAATCTTAACTTGACCTGTGACCTTGCCTTATTCCTAGCGCATGTATGTATGATGAAATCTTTTTCAAAATTTTCTAAAATTTTATTCATAAACTAAAATATAGGATGGATGGGTGGGTGGATGGAGCCAAAAGCTACACTACACGTCATCATCATGTGACGTTACGTCATGCTAACCTACACTTATTCAACGTGTAATAAAGACCTAAAAGCTATATTATTTCTACGAATCACGACGAGCGTTATTATAACCAATCAGAAGTCTCTATATAACAGCCGATAGGGTGCGAGTAAAACAGCTGGTCATCATCGCATGTTCCTGGTCCCGTGGCGTCACTTCTGCGGCGGTTTCATCACTGCAAACTTCGTGCTGCGCTCTGTTACATTTTTTCCCTCCAAAATATGCAATAAATATACCAATATCTACGGGGGCGCTAAGGAGTTTCGAAAAATTTCTTCATTTTCAAAATTCAAAATTTTGGAAAATTTTACTCCCCTTTTTTGGAGCTCTGGGGCTCTTGCCCCTATTTTCGAAACTCCTCTGTTCTTTCCCAGGCTCTACCGACTACCTTTCCTGATTCCTTCTTCACGGTAAACCCAACTAGCTTCAACACTCGATACAGCATCATCAAACTCAATATATATACGACGCTGGCATGTCTTGCTATGGCTACCCTGTTACTACTGAGACTACATAAATATACTGCATAGGAACATAAAATATAATTAGGAGACCACATAATTTTACTGCATCGGAACGTTATACAATTAGGAGACCACATAATTATACTGCATCGGAAAATAAAATATAATTATGAGACCACATAATTATACTGCATCGGAACGTGAAATAAAATTAGGGGACCACATAATTATACTGCATCGGAACATAAATATAATTATAATACCACAATTATACTGCATCGGAACATAAATATAATTGTAAGACCACATAATTATACTGCATCGGAACATAAATATAATTATAAGACCACATAATTATACTGCATCGGAACTTAAAATATATTTGAGACCACAATTATACTGCATCGGAATATAAAGTATAATTAAGGGACCACATAATATGTTACATCGGAACATAAATATAATTATGAGACCACGTAAATATACTGCATCAAAACATAAATATAATTATACCAAAATTTCTCTGCATCGGAACATAAAATATATTTAGAAGACCATATAATTATACTGCATTCAGAAATAAATAAAATTAGCCAATCTGTTTATAATAACATTTGTGTAGCCACTCATTCCAATAGCCACACAACACCAGCAATTCCCATCCCAATGTACATGCCACTTTCACAACTTCAGTTTCTTTCGTTACCATCTCGAACACTGATGACGTCACGTAGTGGACGGGTAGCACAGATCGGCTCAGAATGTCATATAATTCGAAGCGAGTTGAAATTGCTCTATGTTAGACAGGAAGAGTACCTAATTATTATCATTTGGTATTATGGTTTTTACCTATTTCTTTTTTGTTCTAACCTTATATTTAGTTCCTCTCTCCACTCCCTGCCCCTCGACACTTTGTAGAGTCCGATGTACCGGCTGTGCATGTGATATTTTTTACCACGCAACAGCGCAAGGCTAAGATTTCCTCTTCCCATTGTTTGTTTCATATTCTTCCTTGATTAAACAAATATTTCTCTTGCCTTCCTTTACCACCCTCCTCCCGAACTAACGTGTTGCCCAACAGTGTCACGCAGTCACCCTGTTACAATTCCTCCAATCACGGACGGTCCCTCCCAACTGCACTGCCCATCTCCCCCTGCCAACAAACCGATTGCTGCAATCATATTGGCTTACACCTCACTGTAGGGACTTTTCCTCGCCCACAAACTTCCGTATGTAAATATTGTATTGTGGTTTCAGGCGTTCCTTTGGATTCTTTAACCTGGAATTTGGGACGGAAGAGCGCACTTCACACCGGCGGTAAGTATTGAATTTGGATGTTAAGTTCTTTAATGTGTTCTTATTGCGTTTACCCTTTATAGTAATCCCATACACTAACAACGTACAATGGCTCCATCAGGCTCCCTAAAATCCCCCCCCGTTCAGCTTTCACACTGTCTGCTGTTGTCATGTCAGCAGCAGCAGTACAGCAGCTGGCCGATGTGTTGCAGGCAGCGCCGAAATCAGTCGGGTAGTTGTCCGGGCACTATGAAGTCACTGGAATTTTCGGAAATTTAGTGCTGATGACAGCAGTTTTCCACTCGCGAAAGAATTTCTCTGAAAACTCTCAGCAGTTTGGGCACTTGCTTCCCCAGAATGTCCACCAGCTCTGTTTAAGGCCGAAATCCATTTAAAAATATCGGTTAGAAGGGGCCTCAAATTACTGGCATGCCGGCGGCACACAGATCTGGAGCCGGCCTTTTTGTAGGAGATCAGTTTGCTAGTACTTAGTATTTACATGTCCTTCTGGGGGACATAATTAATTGTGTCTGAAACGTTTGTTAACTTTTATTTCCTGTGGTAACTATAGTGACCGGCACGTACCGAGCTGAGCACTGGGTAACCTTTTAGTTTCAAAATTTGGAGAAGACAGCTGTGTAGTCAAAATTCTACCATCATTCCTTACTAGAACATAAAGCCATTTGCTTTTGTGTCCAGTAAATGAACACACCATTAACAGTGCCGACACACAAACACACGCACACACATATATAAGACCAGTTAATAGTATTCTGTCCCACAACAACCGTCCGTCACTTTCCGCTGTCACTTCGTCACACCAGTGGGCGGTCGGCACAGTGGGCCATGTTAATACTGTGAACTGACAGCGGGTGGCAGCAGACAGTTGTCTGATAAAATAATGACCGTATTGTGCGCAGAGACGTGGAAAACCGACTTTTAAATTGTGGCGAGCGTAAAAACAGTAAATCACAAATTTAATATTATTCATTACTTGCATTCCGTCCGCCACCACTCGTAGTAACAACATATGTACATAACATAAACTGAAAGCCATACATAAGGCTGTACCTGCTGTGTGTTGCTTAAGTATGGCTTTTATTGTGTGTTAACTACATATGTTGGTGGGGCCGGTGTAACGTAGTGGTTAAGACACTGCGCTACTAGTCGGGAAGTCCAGGGATCGATTCCCGGTGGTGTCACTGGGGATTGTTTCCGTGGTTCCCCGGAGAGAACAATGTGCCCTGAGGACGACTCAACCTCTGAAAATGAGTACCAGGGATTTATCCTATGGGTAAAGGCGGCCGATGCGTATGGCTGACGAACTATCACCTTTGTAGTGCCGAAAGTAGAGATAATCCGTGGCCTTAAATATCCGGAACCCCTTGGGCCACGACGGCCTGTTGCGGGAGAATTTTATTTTACTTTGCATATGCTGGTATATTTGAATGACTGTAAATCGCTGAGTACTTTATTTATTTGCGTTTTGTGATCTGTAAATACTGATTTATGTGTACCGTCTGGAACATTTTCTCTTTCTGTGCACAGTACACATTTCTGATGTACCGTCTTGAAAATGTTCTGTTTCTGTACACAGTACACATTTCTGATGTACCGTCTGGAAAGTGTTTTGTTTCTGTGCACATTAAATATTTCTGATGACCAATGTTGTGATATTTACGTAATCTATTTCTCGTTTATGTTTTGTGTTGCTCGCCCTGCTTCGTTGTTATTTTACCGTACTGAACACAGTTCCAATCCCTGTCTAACCTGTAACCTTATATTGATTTCCTTAAGAATGCCCCTGATATGGAATCTTCGTCTCACATCCGTTCCAACAGTGCGGTATGACGCAGTTGGCTAAAACTCTTAAGACGTGTTTAGGTTACGAATTGATGAATGAGGCGACGCAGCAAACATATAGGCACTCAGTCAACTTGTTTCGCCGGATCGTTAAAAGAAAGTGACGTCAGTTCTATTTTTATGTCAGTAGATGTCCGCCTTTTACAACTATTTAAAGCTAGATTTTCCCATATTCCGGCTGGTATAACAGTAAACGTCATCACCTTGCTCACACAGTAAACATTGCATGGTGACCCACGGTATAGAAATTGTTCGCCATTTTGTTGACAGAAGTAGGTTGTGCGGAAATGTGTCCGATTGGGGGAGGGGGTTTATCTAAGCTAGGTATTGAGTGGAACAGAACGGAAGATAGCAGAATGGTGCTGACTGAGAGACAAGACAGGTCACTGCAGGGGACGAAATACTAGGCATTGGCGAGACACAGACTGAGGATCCAGGGTTTTGTCCCAGAGTGCAGCAGAAGGACTTTGTTATTTGATAGTGAAAAGGTGAAGACAATCTGTTTTTTTGATATGATAATTAAATTTAATATTTGTGAGAAGTAATTAATGAAAAATAATATAGTTCCGGATGAAGGTGGACATAGATAAACCGTTATTTTCTAACTGACCGTTGTTCTAGAGAAACTAGCTGGGGCGCTGATATATAAAAAATCCCGCTATTTGGCATACGTCAAAACTCATATACTTAGAGGTCTGTACAGTTTCACTGTATATCGCACAGCCCTAAGCTGCCCTCTCCTTGCACAAAAAAAATGCTTACAAAATATTTCCAAGGTTATTGCTAGATTAAACATCCGCATTGAAATGTGTTGCATGCCTGCTGGCGGAGAGTGCAACTTATGATCAGTGAGCTGCAAACACCCCTAGATGCTACAACAACACATTTCGCTCTCCCACTTTTCCACACCATGCACAATTAAACCCCATTAGAAAATATTGGTTGTTAAAAACTGTGCAGTGTTGTATGCCGTAACTTACAGAACACAGTACGTTGTGCAACTGTTGTACGACAAGTTGTGTGTAGTGACAGGGAGAGTGGGCTGTGTGATGTTGACTGTTTTACGGCAAGTTGTGTGTAGTGACAGGGAGGGTGGGCTGTGTGATGTTGACTGTTGTACGGCAAGTTATGTGTAGTGACAGGGAGGGTGGGGTGTGTGATGTTGACTGTTGTACTGCAAGTTGTGTGTAGTGACAGGGAGGGGG
>Ga0209629_10003882_pt1 | contig 10896 bp, 7 predicted proteins | sample TergutCu122P5_FD_187286 | JGI IMG/M metagenome (GOLD analysis project Ga0209629, IMG submission 187286) | Cubitermes ugandensis P5 segment gut microbial communities from Kakamega Forest, Kenya - Cu122 P5 (SPAdes) (version 2) | ecosystem: Host-associated > Arthropoda: Insects > Digestive system >... | reverse complement strand
TTCGGTTCCTCCAGTTCACTTTTGTCTCGCAACTTAAGTATAACTGGTTTTGACCGTTTTGGGTCGTTTTTTATTTGGGCGGGCAATTCATTTTACAACTTGCCTATTCTGAAAACGATTGAAAACGATTCGGGCGGGTTCGGGCGGCTCAGAAGAAATTGGATATGCCCGTGTGAAGATAAGGACGCGCGTCCTTACCTTCATCGTCAGCAAATCGACCTCAATGCCCGAGTTCGACGATGTAACGTTTCAAGTTGCCGTAAGGTACAAACTACCCTGAACGCTGTTTTCGGGGCGCAAAAGGCGCTGTACGCGCCGCAAAGGGCTACCTAATTGATTACTCCTCTCATTTCAAGCATTTCGAGCCACGCCGCAAACGAGCCGGATGCTATATTTTAGGAGCTTATCCGAAACTCCTTTTATAGCATAGCTCATTTAAAGACATGCTTGCTAACTCTGGGATTACAGTACCTAATATGTCGGGAATGTAGGGTTAATTCATTAATTGCGCCATTGTGCATGCGGCCAAAATCGCGAAGCTGAGCGTTTTGGCCGCGCTTAGGCATTGTGCGCAAGCGGTTAATCAATGATTTATCCAATGATTCAGCTTTTTTCATATCTGTCCATAATCTCGCCGGTATCCCCCAGGGCGACTAGCGTGCCTTTTTCAAGCCAGGCGACGCGGCCGCAGAATTCCCTGATCGATTTCGGCGTGTGCGATACTATCAAAACCGTGGCCCCGCTGTGTATGAGGCGCCTTATGCGCTCGCTGCTCTTTTGCTGGAATTTGAAATCGCCCACGCCCAGAATTTCGTCGACGATCAGGATATCGGGCGAGACCGTGGTCGCGATGGAAAAACCCAGGCGCGCGTACATCCCGGAGGAAAAATTCTTGACGGGAACGTCCTCAAACTCCCACAGCTCGGCAAAATCGAATATCTCCTTGTAGAGCCTGGACATGTACGCGGCGCTGTAACCCAGAACGGCCCCGTTCATATATACGTTCTCCCTGGCGGACAGATCCGGGTCAAAGCCCGCGCCCAGCTCTATCAGCGGGGCCACGGTGCCGTTTACGGTGACCCTTCCGGTGGTGGGCTTCAATACCCCGGCCACGATCTTTAACAGCGTGGATTTGCCGGAGCCGTTTAACCCCACGAGGCCGAACACCTCGCCCTTATTGACATCAAAGGAGATGTCCGAAAGAGCGCGGAACTCGTCAAAGAAAAGCTGCCTCTTGACCAGCTTTATCATGTATTCCTTTAAATTGTCGATCTTTTCCCTGCTCAAGTTGTAATACATTGAGACGTTTTCAAATTTTACGGCGATTTCGCTCATATATTAACCCTTTATCAGATATACAGGATGAACCTGTCCTGCTTTTTATAGAAGATGTAAAGCCCCAGGAGCAGCGCGGCGACGCTGAAGGAGGCGCAGATTATGTTTTCCCACAGCGTGGGCACCACGCCGTAAAGCACCAGATCCCGGAAAAACCTGATGTAATGATAGATGGGGTTTAAGGACCATATGGCCTGGAACCGGGCTGGCACAATTTCTATGGGGTAGAATATCGGCGTGAGGTATGTCAGAGCCGTTATAAAGACGCCGTACAGATACACGATATCCCTGAAAAAGACGTTCAGGGAAGCCAGTATCAGGCCGACGCCCATACAGAACACAAACAGATAGCATATCGGCACCGGTATCAGCGCCAGCGTCCAATGAAACGGGGCGCGGGTGGCCAGGATCACGACAAACAGCGCGACGAGCGTCAGCGCCAGATTCACCAACGATGACACGACCCTGGTGGCGGGGAAGATATACTTGGGCAGGCTGATCTTTTTCAGCATGGCGGAGGCCGAGACGATCGACACCATGGCCATCGACGTGGATTCGTTGAAGAACGTGAAGATCAGGGTCCCGCTGAACAGGTATACGGGGAAATTCGCTATCTGGAACCGGAACAGCGTGGAAAAGACGATGGTCATGACGATCATCGTCAGCAGCGGGTTCAAGAGCGTCCAGAAAACCCCCAGGACGGACCGCCTGTACTTGGCCTTGAAATCGCGCCGGACAAGCTGATACAGCAGGGGCCGGTACTTATTGAGCTTCGCGAAATAGGGGAAGATCAGCGCCTTTTCGTTGGCTATGAAAATGACCGCGCCAATAAACCCGGCTATAAAGGCGCTGAACGCTATAAGGCGGAATTTGTTCCAGATGATCTTGTCCGTTTCCGGGAACAGCATGTTGGGAAAACAGTTCAGCAGCAGGAACAGGCAGACGCCTATGACCACAAAACAGACGGTGTAAAACAGCTTTTTTTTCAAGATTGACCTCACGACTTTTTATGCATCAAAGCAATAACATCAAAGCTTATACATCAAAGCTTATACATCAAAGCTATACATTGAAACGGAACAGGATGATGTTAAAAACCTAATTGTTGCCTAATTATCAGGATTGCAAGTTTCGTAAGTTGTAAATATAATGCAACTGTAACGCAACTGAAGTATTTTCAACCTATTTTCCTATAAAAATTCATCAATTTTCACTATATTTTCTTTTTTTAAATCAGGCAGAACATGCGCATATGTGTCCATTGTTATCTTTATGGATTTATGTCCCAAGAGTGAAGAAATGATCTTGATATTCACTCCTGATTCCAACATTCTTGTTGTAAAAGTATGTCTTAATGCATGAATATTAGTTCTTGATATTCCGGCCTCATCACATACAATTTCAAATTTTCGCCGCATATTTGCTTGTGATATTATTGTGTACCTAGTAGTAGGGAAGACCAGGTTTAGATTATTTTTCTCTTTATTTTGTTTTTGATTTATTTGAATTAAAAGGGCTTTTACCTTTGTACTCATTGGGACAATCCTACGGCTGGACGATGTCTTAGGTTCGTCCTTGAACATAGCCTTTCCCTTTATTTCAACGGCGGTTTGAACTATTCTGATTATTTCATTATCAAAATCCACATTATTCCATACAAGGCCCAAACTTTCTCCTATTCGCATCCCGGTCCCAAGCTGAAAAATGAAAATGTATAACGACAGTTTATCGTTACAGTATTCAACAAGTTTTTTCTGATCTTCTATTGTAAGAGGATTTACAAGCTTTTTCATTTCTACCTTTGGCAGCGAAACCCCTACGCATGGATTTTTGTAAACAAGGTCCATTTTTATGGCTTGTTTAAACATAAGATCAAGTTTATTATACACAAACCAAATAAACTGTCCGCTTTTATGCTCTGATTTCATCTCGTTAAGCTTGGTTTGTATCTGCATTGTTGTTAGGTTTTTCAATGGAATACCACCAAAAGGCTTAATAATATGATTATTTATATGATAAACATAATTTGTGTAGGATGTACCAGAAAGCTGATTTTTCTTGAAATTCTCAAGCCAATATGTTGACCACTCTCCAACGGTAATATTTGATTCATCTATATAAATGTTCTTATTTACCTTATTGAGCATTTCCGTTATTTTTTCCTGTACTTCTTTTTTTGTTTTGCCATATATAGACTTTCTTTTAAGCTTTCCTGTTTCTTGGTTTATACCAACTGTAACCTGTCCTATCCAGTATTTACCATTATTGTATATCGTACCTTCCCCGTTACCCCTCTTTTTTGGCATAATTATCTATCCTCAATATACGTCTTTCCTATCATATCTATAAAAGCTTTTACTTCTGGCGGCATATTATCAACGGTATATAACTTGCCTTTATATACTATACCATCTGGTATGAAATTGTCCTGAACAACAGATTCTTTGCCGGGGGGCATAGGGTTAGTTGTCTGACCCAGTAGATAATCAGTTGTAACCGAAAAATAGGCAGCTATTTTTATAATCATATCATTTGGCGGTTGTATACCACCTTTTTCATATTTTGCGTATGTTGTTCTCTCTAGCCCTAGTATTTTCGCTAACTCTTTTTGTAGTAGGCCCTTTTCTTTCCGTAAGGCAACTAATCTATCAGCCTGGAGCATCTAGCACACCCCTTTTTAAGATAAGTATACGTGAACATTATTCACAAATCAAGTAATGTGAATATAAATCGATTTGTGAATTTTTTTATCCAAAAAACTGTTGACAATCGAATATTAATCACATATAATTTAATCAAAAGTGATTATTGTTCGATTATATAGAAATGAGGTGATCAATATTAGATTCGCAATTAAACGCAAGGAAAGCGCTTTAAAACAAGCTGACGTTGCGGAAAAGCTAGGAGTAAAGCGTTCCACAGTATCTAAGTGGGAAACTGGAATTAGCCGACCACGTACTGAGCTTCTACCAAAACTTGCCGATCTCTACGGATGCAAGCTAAATTCTCCCATTCTTCTTTGGCGTACATCTAATCAATATCAGAGGTTGTAAACGCTGTCCTTCGTTCTATCCTATCCCTGCTCTTTTCAAGGGTTGAGCATGTCAATTCGTTGACAATTGTCCATTCATGCGTTTGCCGCGCTATTTTTTTGTCAGGATGTCTTGAAATTCCATAAAATTTACTGTATGATATTAATGAAACACATAAAAAACAGGAGGTGTTTTGTATGATTTTTGGCAAAAAAATTCTGGCGCTGTTCGCCGTGGGCGCGTTGTCGGCGGCGCTGTTCGCCCTGGCCCCCGGTATGGCGGTCACGGCGGGTGCGGACGAATCCCAGAGCTTCACACTGAACAAACCCGTAACAGCTTCAAGCTGGTGGAACGATCCCAACGATCCCAACACTTACACGCCGGATAAAGCGGTCGACGGCATCGACAGCGAGCAGGACCGCTGGGCCAGCCAATGGAGCGAGTACTGGCTCGAAGTGAATTTGAACGGCCGGCAGACGTTCGACACGGCCAGCCTGAGGGAGTACCAGAACAGCAACGTGCCCCGCGTCAAAAGCTATGAGATCGTGTATTGGGATGACGCCGCCGCCGTCTGGAAATCGGCGTATAAGGGCAGCGGGCCCATCCAGGGCGGGTCGTCCGCCGGAACGAACGTGACGACCGTCACATTCCCGCCGGTCACATCCGATCTGGTCCGCCTGCGCCTATGGGCGGTGGACGATACGGTATCTACATATGAGCCGAGCATATGGAATTTTGATCTTTACAACGGCTCCGTATCCGGCGCGAACCTGACGCTGAACAGGCCCGCCACGGCGTCGAGCACATGGGGCGGCCTCAGTTCGGGTTATGACGCGAGCAAAGCGGTCGACGGCAACAACAGCACCCGCTGGGCCAGCACCTGGAACGACCAGCATTCGAATTACACGGCCTGGCTGGAAGTGAACCTGCTTTCGCCGACGACGTTCAACACCGCCGTGGTCAGCGCTTACCGGGACCAGGTCGTCGGCTATGATCTGCAGTACTGGGACGACGCGTCGTCGGCCTGGAAAGACGCGGCGAAGGGCGGCGCCATAGGGTCAAAGACCTTCATATACTTCGCGACGGTGACGGCCAGCAGGGTGCGCCTCAACGTGACCGGCCCCACCGTAAACGACGGCACGCGCAACCCGTCGGTGCAGTTATTTGACCTGTATTATCTGGATAACGTGTCCGTCGCGTGGACCGGCATCTCGACCGACGGAGCGGACGGCACGGCCGATACGAAGAATGTGACGCTCACGTTCGATTCCGACCCGGCGGGCCTCAGCGTCGGCGATATCACCGTGACCGGCGCCACCGCCACCGATCTGCAGGGCACGGGGACCACGCGGCAGCTCAGCATTTCAAATATCCAGGTCGACAACGGCCAGAGCATAACCGTCTCCATAAAAAGCCCCGCGCCGTTTGTGATCACGCCGAACACGATGACGGTGCCCGTTTATAAGGATCTGACGAAGAACATCTCTATAAGCGCCGATTATGAGATCACCGTCGCCCACGAACCGGCGCTCGGGCTTTTCAACCCGGCATTTTACGTCAAGAGCAAGAGCGGGAGCCAGGGCGTGAGACTGATCGTCGCCGCGTATAACTCGGACGGCCTGCTGACCGACATCGGCTCGGCGTCGAGCGGCGCCATCGCCGCCGGGCAGAAGGTCACGCTGCAAGCCTCTATCGATAAGCTGAACGACGTTAACAGCTATAAATTCTTCATCTGGGACGGCGCGTACGCCCCGCTCACGGCGCTGCACGCCTTCCCCCTGTACCCGATGGAGCCGGAGCACAATCCCATCATCGAGGCCCAGAGCTACAGCCGCGCGTTGAGCGCCGTCGGCCCCGGCGTCGCCCCGAATACGTTGGCCGCCGATTTCACGTCGCTGGGCGGCGGTTTCCGCGCCGGCGACTACCTGGCGTTCAAAAACGTCGATTTCAAGGACGGCGGCGACAATACGCTGATGATCCTCATTTCCGCCTTGAACGCCGATTCGAACAAGAGCATCAATATCTGCGTCGACAGCCCGTCCAACAAGATCGGCGCCGTGAACGTCATCCCCAATTCGGAGCCGCTGGACAACGACGTGAACGTGTTCAGGGAATATTACGCGCCGATCTCCTCGGTCAAAGGCGTGCACGACGTATACCTGGTGTTCCCGGCCGCGGCAAACCTGAACATCGACTGGTTCACGGTTTCGCCGTACAACGGCTCCGAGACCGGCGCCCAGAAGGACGCCCGGTTCGCCTGGTGGCGCGGCGACGTGTTCGGGATGTTCATACACTTCGGCGCGTACTCGTATTACGGCCAGGGCGAGTGGTACATGAACAACGCCCAGATCCCGAGGGATGTTTACGAGGTCGGCGCGAGGGCCTTCAACCCCACCGATTACGACCCCGCGCAGATAGTCTCGCTGGCGAAAGCCGCCGGCCAGAAATACATAATCCTGACCAGCCGCCACCACGAGGGCTTCAGCATGTTCGACACCCGCGTCCGCGGCTTTAAGGATTATTGCATCATGAGCTACGGCAATTACACGGGCCCGGACCCCGTGGCGGCGCTCGCGGCGGAATGCCGCAAGCAGGGCGTCAAATTCGGCACGTATTACACGATATTCGAATGGCACGACGACGCGATGACCAGCTACGGCAACACGATGCTCGCGGGCCGCAAGGAGGAGTACAAGACCCGCCTGAAAGGCCAGCTCCGCGAGCTCGTGGAGAAATACGACACCGAGGTGCTCTGGTTCGACGGGCAGTGGCCGGGCTGGTGGACTTACGCCGACGGGCAGGAGCTCTACACGTACCTGAGGACCCTCAAACCGTCGATCATCATCAACAACCGCTGCTTCAAAGGCAACTGGGGAGAGCCGGATTACGGCACGCCCGAACAGACCATATCCGCGGGCGGCGGCGCCAACGCGTACTGGGAGAGCTGCATGACCCTCAACGACAACTGGGGCTACAACGCCAGCGACAACAACTGGAAGACCCCCGACACGGTCATAAACAATCTGCTGCTCTGCGCCTCCCAGGGCGGGAACTACCTGCTCAACATCGGCCCCGACGGGCTGGGCCGGGTGCCCCTGCCGAGCCAGCAGATACTCACCGCGGCCGGTCAGTACGTCCATCAGTACGCCGACGCCATCTACGGCACGACAGCGGGCGCCTACCAGAATCTGTCGAACATCCTCTGCACCGCGAAGGGCAATAAGCAGTACCTGCACGTGCTGGATTCGACGGGCATGTCATACGTCGTCCTGGATAAACTGAGCCTGCCCATCCTGTCCGCCCATCTCTTCGGCCAGACGGCCCCGATCCCGGTCATAGAGGCGGCCGACAAGGAAATCCTCGACCTCAGCGGCCTCGCCCTCGGCAAGCGGGCCGTCATAGAGCTCGATTATTCGGGCGCGCCCGAGGCGTTTGTGGACACGTCCGTCAGCATTGCCCAGGGCCTGCCCACCAGCAGCTACACCGCCTCCAACGTATACGGGGCCGGATATGAGGCGTACCGGGCGTTTGACGGGCTCATGGACACGCGCTGGGCTACATCTGGCGTGACGACGCCCTGGCTCCAGGTGGACCTCGGGTCCGCGCAGACGTTCAATCAGGCCAGGATCAGCGAGTACGCGCCGCGCATCACCAGTTTCCAGATTCTGTACAGGGTGAACGCCACGGACAACTGGAGCGTGGCCTATACCGGCACCTCCGTCGGCACGGCGCTGAAAACCTTTAATTTCCCGGCGGTCACCGGCAAATACGTCCGCCTGAACATCCTCTCCTCAACAACCGAGCCGACGATCTGGGAGTTCCAGCTCTTTGACAAGGCCGGCCCGCGCGTCTCGGTCACATCCCCGGCCGACGGGACCGCCAACCTCACGCTGCCCGTGACCGTAAGCGGCTACGCGAGCGGCCTCTCCGCGGGCGATTACGTGCAGCTCATCGTCAACGGCGCGCCCGTGACCGTAACGCCCGACGCCCTCGGCAACTGGAGTTACCAGGTCACATCCGCGCCCGCCGCCACCCTCAGCGTCCTGGCCGTCATCAAGGACGCCGGCGGAACCATCCTGGACGCTGCTGCCGCAGCCTACAGCCTCAAGCCGTAACCTTATTCACCGCAAACTTATAGCACCGGATTTTATGGGGACGGCTCTCTTGTGCGACACAATGGAACCGTCCCCATGTGCAGGGCTATGTATAGTGTAATGTAGAAGGGGTTATTACTAATTGTTGAAAAAGATGGTCACTATAGTTGTGGTAGCTATTTTTACAATCCTTATCATTATTGGGGTTTGCGCGTTTCTGATATTTATGCCGCACAAAATGTCGATAGACGCAGTAGATGTTTCTCAGGTGTCATTGAAAAGAGATACGGCTTTTATTGAAGGAAGTGTTATCACGAGTGCTCTGTTTTATTCGGGGTACTCTTACTTCACCAGAGACGGCAATCTATACGTAACCATAAGATACGGATTAATGAGGAGTAATTACTACGGCGGTCGATTTAGTCTTACTATTCAAGACGAAAAACTTTACAATGTACAAAATGTGTACCTCACTGACGGAAAAAAGGAGAAAAAAATTTACCCATAATAAACAAAGGAAACATTAGCACATGGGTAACATATGGAGACGGCTCTCAGATTAACACATGGAGATGGCTCTAACGTGTCGCACAATAGAGCCGTCTCCATATATGTTATCTTAGGGTATCTGTTGGCTGGGGAAGTGGCGTATTGCTTTTGACGATAGCGCCACTTCCTTTTATAATTTTTCGAGCGCCTTAATCCCGTCTCGTAAACTTTGCGGACGTTTAACATTTTTCCGTTTACAATTCATGGAAAGATTTGAAATGCCGTGGAACGGGCGGCGCTCGCGGGGATTCATGCGTATGGCGTGGGGGCTCAAATTCCTTATTGCATTGTCCCCGCGCTTCTGGTATAATGCTCCCGATAAAATAGACCGGTTGTGTTTATTGAACAAATATCATTGAACAAATATCATTTTAAATAGGACGGGGCGATTATTATGAAGCTGGGCATTCTCGGCCTGCCGAATGTGGGCAAGAGCACGCTGTTCAACTCCCTCACAAAGGCGGGCGCGGACAGCGCCAATTATCCGTTCTCCACGATAGAGCCCAATGTCGGGAGCGTGCTCGTGCCCGACGACAGGCTGAAACCCCTTGAGAAGCTTTATAACGCCAAAAAGCTCACGCCCGCCGTCATAGAGTTTGTGGACATCGCGGGGCTCGCGAGCGGCGCCAGCAGGGGCGAGGGCCTGGGCAACCAGTTTCTGTCCTATATACGGGAAGTCGACGCCATCGTGCACGTCGTCCGCTGCTTTGAGGACGACAATGTCGTGTATTCGTACGATACGGTGGACCCCGCGCGCGATATCGAGACCATCAACCTGGAACTCATCTTTTCCGATCTGGAGGTCATCGAGAGGCGCCTGAACAAGAGCCTGAAGACCGCCAAGAGCGACAAATCAGCTTTGAAGGAAGCCGAGGTATTAAATCTGTTGAAAACTGAGCTTGAAAACGGCAAGTGCGCGCGGCTCATTCAATTCGGCGAGGAGGACGCGGCCCTGGTCGGCGGCCTCAACCTGCTCACGGCCAAGCCCGTGCTGTACGCGGCCAATGTGGGCGAGGACGATATCGCCGACGGCGGGGCGAATAACCCCTATGTGTCCGCGGTGCGCCAACTGGCGGCGGCCGAGGGCTCCGAGGTGTTCGTGATATGCGCCAAGATCGAGGCGGAGATATCGGACCTGGCGGACGACGAAAGGCGCATGTTCCTGCGCGAGCTGGGCGCGGAAAAGAGCGGGCTGGACAACCTGATCGCCGCCAGCTATAGCCTTTTGGGCCTGATCAGCTTCCTGACCGCCGGCCCCAAGGAGGTGCGCGCCTGGACTATCCGGAAGGGCACGAAGGCGCCGCAGGCCGCCGGAAAGATACATTCCGACATTGAGCGCGGCTTTATCCGGGCGGAGATCGTTAACTACGACGACCTGATGCGCCTGTCCTCCTATGCGGCCGCCAAGGAGAAGGGGCTTGTGCGCCTGGAGGGCAAGGAATACGTCATCAGGGACGGGGACGTAATCCTGTTCCGTTTCAATGTATAATAAAATAACCAAAATTGATATATCAATATCATGTTGATTTACTGGCATTTCTCTAATTTAAAGTTATATTAAATTATGCTAAATTGTTTCAATTTTTACAGCTTATTGCATTACTTATTGCATTACTCGTTATGTTAATTTAAGAGGGACTTTTGGGCCCCTCTTAAATTTGAAATATTTAAGATATCTAAGCAGTGTGTTGTATCATGGTTTTCAAGGTTTCTATTGATCTTGTTTTTCCTAGATAGATTTTGTTTAAGCGTTTCCAATAAATAGCGGCATCAATTAAGTATTCAGTATGGCATATAATTATCCCTTTCTCTCCGCAAACCCTCTCTAGCTCCGCGAGGGCGGTTTCGTCACGATTATACATATTGTAAATCGACCCCCCCCCCCC
>Ga0209629_10003881_pt1 | contig 10897 bp, 8 predicted proteins | sample TergutCu122P5_FD_187286 | JGI IMG/M metagenome (GOLD analysis project Ga0209629, IMG submission 187286) | Cubitermes ugandensis P5 segment gut microbial communities from Kakamega Forest, Kenya - Cu122 P5 (SPAdes) (version 2) | ecosystem: Host-associated > Arthropoda: Insects > Digestive system >... | reverse complement strand
GTCGCCGTGTTCGCCGATCTTCCACGCGGGGGTGGGGGCGACGGGGCCGGCGATGAGGTCGCAGTCCTTGAAGGCGCGCTGGAAGTCACCCGCGATCATGCGGCGGATTTTTTGCGCTTGCAGGTAGTAGGCGTCGTAGTAGCCGTGCGAGAGCACGTAGGTGCCGGTGATGATGCGGCGCTTGACTTCGTCGCCGAAGCCTTCGGTGCGCGTTTGCTCGTACATCTCCGTCAGGTCGCGGTAGTCCTTGGCGCGGTGGCCGAATTTGACGCCGTCGTAGCGGCTCAGGTTGGAGCTGGCTTCCGCCGCGGCGATGATGTAGTAGACCGGAATCGAAAGGGCCGTGCGCGGCAGCGCGATGTCCACGCGCCGCGCGCCGAGTTTTTCGAGTTGCGCGAGCGCGCCTTCGATCACGGCGCGCACGTCAGCCGCCAAACCGTCGCCGAAAAATTCGCGCGGCACGCCGATGCGCAGGCCGTCCACGCTGCCGTTCAGCGCGGCGGCGAAGTCTTCGGCGGGTGCATCGAGCGAGGTGGAATCGCGCTCGGGGTCAGGCCCGCACAGGGCCGAGAGCAGCCACGCGCAGTCTTCGGCGGTGCGCGCCAGCGGGCCGGCCTGGTCGAGGCTGGAGGCGTAAGCGATCATGCCGTAGCGTGATGCGCGGCCATAGGTGGGCTTGACGCCGGTCAGCCCGCAAAAGCTGGCGGGCTGGCGGATGGAGCCGCCGGTGTCGGTGCCGGTGGCCGCGGGCGTCAGGCGCGCGGCCACCGCCGCCGCGCTGCCGCCCGATGAACCACCGGGCACGCGCGTGGTGTCCCATGGGTTGCGGGCGGGGCCGTAGGCGGAGTTTTCGTTGCCCGACCCCATGGCGAACTCGTCGCAGTTGAGTTTCCCCAAGGTCACCATGCCGGCTGCGGCGAGTTTGCGGGTGACCGTGCTCTCAAAAGGCGAGCGGTAGCCGCGCAGGATTTTCGATCCGGCGGTGGTGGGAAAGTCTTGCGTGACGAACACGTCCTTGTGCGCGATGGGCACGCCCGTCAAACGCGGGGCGTCGCCTTGCGCCAGCCGCGCATCGGCGGCGCGGGCCTGTTGGAGCGTGACGGCTTCATTGGTCGCCAGAAATGCGCCCAAGTCACTGCGCGCGGCGATGCGCGCCAGGTGATGGCGAGCGACTTCTTCGGCGGAAATTTCGCGCGCGCGCAGCTTGGCCGAAAGCTGCGCGACGGTGAGGGGGTAGAGCGCGCTCATTCGATGACCTTGGGTACGAGGAACAGGCCGTCCTGCGCCGCCGGGGCGTTTTGCATGTGGGCGGCGCGCGCTTGCGGCGTGGCCGGCTCGCTGGCGGTGTCTTCGTGCAGGCGTAGTTGCACGTCGCGCACGGCGGCCAGCGGGTGCGCCAGCGGCTGCACGCCCGTGGTGTCGACCGCCTGCATGGCGGTCACCAGGCCGAAAAAGCCGTTGAGTTTGTCCAGCATGCGCTGGCTTTCTGCGCCTTCGATGCGCAGGCGCGCCAAGTGCGCGAGGCGGTCAACGTCGGTAAGGGTCAGGGCCATCAAAACGCTCCAAACAAAGGAAATCGGCAGCACCGCCTGCCGCCAGCCGCGCCGGGCAAACCTTTTATTTTCCAATAAGGGTTTGCGTTATTATCTCTAGCTTGCGCGCGGATCTGCTTGGGTCTGTTTTTTTACCCGGATGTGTCGTCCGCCCCAAGACCGTGTCGGCCCGGTGCCGCTCCGCGTCCGCACCCCATTCGCAGCGAAAATTCGGCGCGCGGGACATGCCCGCCGCCGGGTAGCAAAGGATTTGTTTCATGTTTGGCGCTCTCCGCCGTTATTTTTCAACTGATTTGGCGATTGATCTGGGTACGGCCAATACCCTGATTTATGTACGAGGCAAGGGTATCGTGCTCGATGAACCGTCGGTCGTGGCCATCCGCCACGAAGGCGGTCCCCAAGGCAAGAAGTCCATCCAGGCCGTGGGCCGCGAGGCCAAGCAGATGCTGGGCCGGGTGCCCGGCAACATCGAGGCGATCCGCCCGATGAAGGATGGTGTGATCGCCAATTTCACTGTCACCGAGCAGATGCTCAAGCAGTTCATCGGCATGGTGCACGCGCGCGGCTTTTTCCGCAGCCCGCGCATCATCATCTGCGTGCCGTGCGGCTCCACTCAGGTGGAGCGCCGCGCCATCCGCGAATCGGCGCTGGGCGCGGGCGCCAGCGAGGTCTATCTGATCGAGGAGCCGATGGCCGCCGCCATCGGCGCGGGCCTGCCGGTGTCCGAGGCCAGCGGTTCGATGGTGGTGGACATCGGCGGCGGCACGTCCGAGGTCGGCGTGATCTCGCTGGGCGGCATGGTCTACAAGGGCAGCGCGCGCGTGGGCGGCGACAAGTTCGACGACGCCATCGCCAATTACATCCGCCGCAATTACGGCATGTTGATCGGTGACCAGACCGCCGAGCTCATCAAAAAGGAAATCGGCAGCGCCTTTCCGGGCAGCGAGGTGCGCGAAATGGAAGTCAAGGGCCGCAGCCTGTACGAGGGCGCGCCGCGCAGCTTCACCATCAGCAGCAACGAGGTGCTGGAGGCGCTGACCGAGCCGCTCAACAACGTGGTCTCGGAAGTGAAAAAAGCCCTTGCCGATACGCCGCCCGAGCTGGGCGCCGACATCGCCGAAAAAGGCATGATGCTGACCGGCGGTGGCGCGCTGCTGCGCGACCTGGACCGCCTGCTGATGGAAGAAACCGGCCTGCCCGCGCTGGTGGCCGAACAGCCCCTGACCTGCGTGGCGCGCGGCGGCGGCCTGGCGCTGGAGAACATGCGGCGCCTGAACAACAACATCTTCATTAGCGAATAGCTTTTTTAAACAGCGCAAGAGCCGATGCCGCTCGAAACCCTGGAGCGCACGCCGCCGCCGTTTTTTCGGCAGGGGCCGTCGGCCCTGTCGCGGCTGGTGTTCTTTACCGCGCTGGCGCTGTTCCTGATGGTGGCGGACGCGCGCTTTCGCCTCGTGCAGCCGCTGCGCGCGGTTATTTCGGCGGCGCTGTCTCCCGTGCAAATACTGACCACGCAATCGCTGCAATGGGCGGAAGCCGCCGGCGGTTATCTGGTCACACTCGAAACCGCGCAGCGTGATGCCGCCGCGGCGCGCGCCAGGCTGCTTGGGCAGGCGCAACGCGCCGGGCAGGTCGAAACGCTGGAGGCGGAAAATCAGCGCCTGCGCGCGCTGCTGGGCCTGCGCGAGCGCATGGACACAACCGGGGCCATCGCCGCGCAGGTGCTTTACGACGCCACCGATCCGTTCGACCGCCGGGTGGTTATCGACAAAGGCATGGTGCAGGGCATTCAGCCCGGCTCGCCGGTTATCGACGACACGGGCGTACTCGGGCAGGTCACGCGCGTGTATCCGTTCGTGAGCGAAATTACCCTGCTGGTGGACAACAACCAGGTCATTCCCGTATTCAGCCCGCGCACCGGTCTGCGCAGCATTGCCTATGGCGACCCGGTCACGCGCGGCGGCGTTCTGGAGCTGCGTTACGTTTCCGCGACCGAGGACGTGCAAGCGGGCGATTTGCTCACCACCAGCGGCATCGACGGCGTGTATCCGCCGGGCTTGCAAGTGGCGCGCGTGCTTTCGGTGGAGCGCCAGGCCGACTCCAGCTTCGCGCGCATCCTGTGCCAGCCGCTGGCGCGCCTGTCGGGCGTCACCTCGATCATGGTGCTGGCGCCGGTCACCATGCCGTCAATCACGGACACGACCGGCGCGCAGTTGCCGCCGCTGGCCCGTGCTTCCGAGCAGGTCCCTGCCGCATCGGCGGCGTTCCCGATGGCGTCCGCTGCGTCCCGCGCCGCGGCCGGCAGGGCCGCCGCGCGCGCCGCCAGCGCCGCATCTGGAGCGCGCCGATGAAACCGAACCTGATGCGTCCCGGCCAGCCGCTGTTGCTGCCCGCCAAGTCCGCCTTCATTTGGAGCAGCCTGTTCGCGGCGTTGCTGCTGGACCTGCTGCCGTTTGGGCGCGTGCTGTGGATGCCGGACTTTCTGGCCGTGGCGCTGGTGTTCTGGAGCATCCACCAGCCGCGCCGGATTGGCCTGACCGTTGCGTTCATCGGCGGGCTGTGCCTGGACGTGCAACACGCATCCCTGCTGGGCCAGCACGCGCTGGCCTACTCGGCGCTGGTCTACGTCGCCATCATGATTCACCGCCATATTCTGTGGTTCTCCCTGCCGTGGCAGACGGTGCAGTTGTTTCCGCTGTTCCTGGCCGCGCACGGCATCATCATCGGGCTGCGCCTGATCGGCGGCGCCGCGTTTCCGGGCTGGCCGCTGCTGCTCGCCCCGGCATTCGAAGCCTTGCTCTGGCCCGTGGCCACCGCGCTGCTGCTGCTGCCCCAGCGCCGCGCGCCCAACCCCGACCAGAACAGACCGCTGTAAGAGTCCGTGCATGACCGAGCTGCGCAACGTCAAGGTCGAAGTAGCGCGCTTTCACCGACGGCTGCTGGTGCTGGCGCTGGCGATGCTGGCGGCGTTTGCCCTGGTGATAGGGCGTCTGGCGGTGCTCCAGGTAACGCGCCATCAGGAACTGGCCGAGCAGGCCGAAAGCAACAGCACGGCGGTGCTGCCCACCGCGCCCAACCGAGGCGAGATCTTCGACCGCAACGGTGTCGTGCTCGCCACCAATTACAAGACTTACACGCTGGAGATCACGCCCTCGCGGCTGGACCGGCCGCTCGATGAGGTCATCGAGGCCATCGCGCAGTTGGTGCCGGTCACCCCGCGCGACCGCAAGCGCTTTGCGCGCGCCCGGGCCGATTCGCGCAGCTTCGATTCGGTGCCGCTGCGCCTGCGCCTGACCGACGAGGAAGTGGCCCGCTTTGCGGCCCAGGCCTACCGCTTTCCCGGCGTGGAAGTCAAAGCCCGGCTGATGCGCACCTACCCGCTGGGCGAAGCGGCGGCGCACCTGGTGGGCTATATCGGCCGCATCAACCAGGCCGAGCAGGATCAGATCGACGACGGCGACGACGCCGACAACTACCGCGGCACCGACTACATCGGCAAGCTGGGCATCGAAAAAAGCTACGAAGAAGTATTGCACGGCATCACCGGCTTCCAGATCATGGAAACCGCCGCCAGCGGCCAAGCGGTGCGGCGCCTGTCCAGCCACCCGGCCACGCCCGGCCATTCACTGCGGCTGACCGTCGACATCAAGCTGCAGCAACTGGTCGAGCGGCTCTATGGCAACCGGCGCGGCGCGCTGGTCGCCATCGACCCTAAAACCGGCGAAGTGCTGGCCTTTGTCAGCCAGCCCGCGTTCGACCCCAACCTGTTCGTGGACGGCATCAGCCAGGACGACTGGGACGCGCTCAACGACTCGCCCGACAAGCCGCTGATCAACCGGGCGCTGCGCGGCGCCTACCCGCCCGGCTCCACCTACAAGCCCTTCATGGCGCTGGCCGCGCTGGAAAAGCACTACCGCACGCCCAACCAGATCACCGTGGACGGCGGCTCGTGGACCTTCGGCGGGCACCTGTTCCGCTCCTCCGACGGCGCGCTGGGGGCGGTCAACCTGACCCGCGCCATCATCAAGTCGAGTGATGTGTACTTCTACCAGCTCGCCAATGACATGGGCGTCAACGCCATCCACGACTTCATGGCGCCGCTGGGCTTTGGACAAATCACCGGCATCGACCTGCCCGGCGAAGCGCGCGGCGTGCTGCCCTCCACCCAATGGAAGCGCCAAGCCTTCAAACGCCCGGCGCAGCAAAAGTGGTATGCGGGCGAAACCATCTCGCTGGGCATCGGGCAGGGCTACAACAGCTTCACCATGCTGCAAATGGCCAGCGCCCTGTCCACGCTGGTCAACGACGGCGTGCGCCACACGCCGTACCTGGTGCGCGAGCGGTTCGACCCGGTCAGCCAGAACTGGAGCGCCGCGCCGCAGCCGCCCGGACAAAACCTGGGCTACCGGCCTGCCAACATAAGCTTGGTGCGGGACGCCATGATCGGCGTCACCCAGCAGGGCACCTCGCGCGCCTCGTTCGTGCGCGCGCCGTACCTGTCCGGCGGCAAAACAGGCACCGCCCAGGTCGTCACCATCGGCCAAAACAGCCGCTATGACGCCGCCCGCATTGCCGAACGCCACCGCGACCATTCGCTGTACATCGCCTTCGCGCCCGCCGGCGACCCCAAAATCGCCGTTGCCGCCATCGTTGAAAACGCCGGCTGGGGCGCCAGCGCCGCCGCGCCCCTGGTGCGGCGCGTGCTCGATTACTGGGTCGCGGGCCTTTACCCCAGCGACGAAGACATCAAGGCGATCCAGCAGGGCCGCGCCGCCGCGCCCTATAACTCGGCGGCTCCAAAGGCGGCGGATACCGGCGGCGGTGACGCTGGTAGTGGCGATGGGGGTGGCGATGAAACCGAACCTTGATCGAGCCGCTCTGCAACCGCCAAAGTAGCGTGAACAGGCTCTAAAAATCATCCGGCGCGGCTGCCACAGCCGCAGCATTTGTGAAATCATGCCAACGCAGCAACACCCTATCCGAGTTGTCTTTCAAAAACCGGGCGGCCAACCCGCACCGTCCACGCCCGCCTCCGGCGCCAAGCGCAAGCTGCTGCTGATCTATCCGCCGCTGACGGTGCCGACTTCACCACCGCTGGGTTCGACCATGCTCAAGGGCTATATCGAGCGCGAATTGCCACAGTGGCAAGTCAAGGTGCTCGACCTGAACATCTGGTGCTATGGCCGGGTGTTCGAGATGCTGCGCGAAGGCTCGATGAGCTTCCCCCCGCACTTGATGGGCGAAACAAAACTGGAGGATCTGCTGAAAATCCCGGATTTCATGCGCGGCAAGAGCGCGGAGGATTTTTATCAGGACGCCGCCGCTTACGACCGCTACGGCGGCCTGCTGGCCACGCTGACCAACATCGTCAGCGAGCACCTGACCCGCGCGGCGGACGCCTGGAAGCCCGGCGCGGCGCTCGACCCGCTGCTGGCTCAGGCGCTGCAACAAATCACCCGCGAGCCGGCCGACTGTTACGGCATTTCGATGATCTTCAACCAGCAACTGGCCGCCGGCGCGCTGTTTGGGCGCTTGCTGCGCCAGCAAACCGGCAAGAAGGTGTTTTTCGGCGGCAGTTGCTTTACCGCGGGCGCGGAAAACTTCCTGCGCTGGTACCCCGAATCGGCCGACGTCATCATCGACGGCGACGGCGAGGAACCGCTCAAAAAGCTGCTGGAGCAAGACGGCTCGCCCGAGGGCGTATCCGGCGCGGTGTTCTGGCGGGACGGGCAGGTGGCGCGCAACACATCGGAATACCGGCGCGACATCGACGCCTACGGCGGCACGCCCGATTTTTCCGACCTCCATCTGCCCGACTACTACTCGCCGCAGCCGGTGGTGCCGCTGCTGCTTTCACGCGGCTGCTACTGGCGCCGCTGCACCTTCTGCGTGCATTACATGTCGGCCGGGCTGACCTACCGGCTGCACGGGCTGGAGCAGGTCATCGAAATTCTGCGCGCCATGGTCGCGCAAGGCGTGCGGCATTTTTCATTTGTTGACGAAATGATCGCGCCGGGCCACTTCGACAACCTGGCCGACGCCATCATCGCCTCCGGGCTGGACATTGCGTACTACGCGCTGGCCAAGCCCAACAAAGCGTTCAAGCCCGAAATCCTGCGCAAGATGGCGCAATCGGGCTGCAAATATCTGCTGTGGGGCGTGGAAAGCGGCTCGCAACGCATTCTCGACCTGATGGACAAAGGCACCCGAGTCGAGGATATGGAGCAGGTGCTGCGCGACGCGCACGCCGCGGGCATCGCCAATCACGTGTACATCATGGCGGGTTTTCCGACCGAAACGCGCCAGGAATTCATCGATACGCTCCGTTTTTTGGAGCGCAACCGCGAAGCCCTGTACTCGATTCACCGCGGTGTGTTTGGGCTGGAACCCGGCTCGCCGATCTTCAAGGACCGCGAGCGTTTCGGCGTGACCAAGGCGTGGATGGTCAAGCCCACCCCGCTGGGCGGGCGCTGGATGCACGAATGCGTCAGCGGCATGACCGGGCAAGAGGCGCGGGAACTGCTGACCTCCGTACAGCCTTACCTGCGCGCCTTTCACCCCTACGCGATCATGATGGCCTACTACCGCGACCACGCCATGCTGCTGTACGCCCAACGCGGCATGGCCGCCATGCGCGCGCTGCCGCGGCGTTTTCCCGCGCTGACCGTGCTGGATGCGCCTGCTCACGCGAAAGACGAGTGCCCATCACTCCCAGCGTAAAGCTGGTAAAAAGGTCAGGCCGATCAGGTGAATTGATTTATTCTTGGGAAACAACGCTACAAAACATATAGCGTTGCATCCAGTTTCTACTTTGCGCCGTGGTAGGGCGTGTAGGACTTGAACCTACGACCAACGGATTATGAGTCCGCTGCTCTAACCAACTGAGCTAACGCCCCCCGAAGGGGCTGATTTTAGGGCCTTATCCCAATGCGGTTCAGTTAAGGAGCACAGCCCCATGATTTCGTCATTCCCGCGAAAGCGGGAATCCAGGCGGCGCATCCATCTTCCGGTGATAACCAAGGCCCACTGGATTCCCGCCTTCGCGGGAATGACGCTTTTCACTGAACAGCATTGGGCCTTATCCCTGCGGCAAGCTCAGGGCGTTGCCGATCAGGCGCGATGTGATGTCCACGATCTGAATCACCCGCTCATAGGGCATGCGCGTGGGGCCGATCACGCCCAGCGTGCCGACCACCTCGCCGTCCACCTCATACGGCGCGCTGACCAGCGACAGCGCCTCCAGCGCCTCGGTTTGCCCATTGGCGCTTTCGCCGCCGATGAAGATGCGCACGCCCTCGGCCTGGCTGGAAGCGTCAAGCAGCCGGATCAGTTGCGTCTTTTGCTCGAACAGATCGAAGGCGCGGCGCAATTGCCTCATGTCGCTGGTGAAGTCGGTCACCGACAGCAGGTTGCGCTCGCCGGCGATCACCACCGCCTCGCGCGCCTGGTTCAGGGCTTCGGCGCCGGTGCGCATGGCCACGGCCATCAGCGCCGAAATTTCGGCGCGCAGCCGCTCGGCCTCTTGCCCCAGGCGCGCGCGCGCCTGCTCGAGGGTCAGGCCGGAAAAATGCGTGTTCAAGTAATTGGCCGTTTGCTGCAACTCACCGGCGCTGTAGTCCACGTCGGTAAACAGCACGCGGTTTTGCACGTCGCCGTCGGGCGCGACGATGATGAGCAGCAAACGCTTTTCCGACAGCCGCAGGAATTCAATGTGCCGGAACACCGACGGGCGGTGCGGCGCCATCACCACGCCGACGAACTGCGACAGGCTCGACAGCAGTTGCGCCGCATCGGCCAGCACGCGCTGCGGCTCGCCCGGCGACAGCGCGGAAGGCAGCGGCGACGGCTTGCCGCCGTCTATTGCGCCCGATATCGCGCCACGCGCCTCGCCGTGTTGGGTGGTCAGGATGGTATCCACGAACAGGCGATAGCCGCGCGCCGTGGGCACGCGCCCGGCGGAGGTGTGCGGGCTGGCGATCAGGCCCATCTCCTCCAGATCGGACATCACGTTGCGTATCGTCGCGGGCGACAGCGCCAACCCCAGGGTCTTGGCCAGCGTGCGCGATCCGACAGGCTGCCCATCGGCGATGTAACGCTCAATCAAGGTATTGAGCAACAGGCGGGAGCGCTCGTCCAAGTCCGGCATCAGGGCATTATGGCCTTGGAACCGGCTCTTGCACTTTCAGGTCGGAGGGTTTTGCACCTTTCCCAGTTGCGGAGGAAGGGGTTGGGAGGAGCAAGAAGTGCCGGCGCTTGAACCCAACCCGCTTGAATCAACTCAACCGCATCACCTGGGGTCACGGAGCGGCCTCGTATGATGGTGAAGCACCACACTAGAATTGGCGCTACGAACATGGACGCAACACTTATCGTACTTCCCTGTTTGCTGCTGGCGTATGCAAGCGGATGCTGCAACGCGGCATATTACGCCATACGCCTGGCAAAAAAAAACGACCTGCGCCAGCAAGGCTCCGGCACGCTGGGCGCCCGGAATGTGCACCGGCTTTATGGCTGGCGCATGGCGATTCCGGTGTTTTTGTTCGACCTGCTGAAAATATGGCCCAGCCTGTATCTGCTCGCCGCATGCCATGTTGCAAGCCCCGTCAGCCAAGCGCTGGTGGTGTTCGCCGGTTTGCTCGGGCATATTTATCCGGTGCAGTTGGGATTTCGGGGCGGCAAGGGCGTGGCCGTTTTCATCGGTTCGGCGCTGTATATCGTCATGTTTCCGCCCATGACCTGGCTTTTTGGCGTGAATTTGCTGCTGGTCATCTTCGCGCACAGAAAAAAACCGCGCTACACGGTAAAACTGGCGGATACCGATGAAGAATTCAACCAGATTTTTGAACTTAATTACCACACTTTTGTGGAAGAAATTCCACAGCATGAGCCCAATGAATTGAAAAAGCTCAAGGATAAATTCCATGAAAACAACGTCTATATCCTGTGCAAAGACGGCCACAAAATTGCCGGAATGGTCGCCTGCTGCGGCCGGCGACCCTTTTCTCTCGACGCAAAAGTTGAAAATCTTGATTCCTATCTTCCTGCTCACAGCAAGATATACGAAATACGGCTGCTGGCGGTAAAAAAAGAGTACCGCCGCACAAGAGTTACCGCCATGCTGCTGCGGGCGCTGGTAAAATATTTGCTGAACAACAAAGCCGATCTGGCGATTATATCGGGAACCACGAGACAGCTTGCCATGTATGAAAAAATGGGCTTCCAACCCTTCCACGGGCTTGTTGGCAAGGACGGCGCATGGTACCAACCCATGTACATAACCAAAAAATATCTGAGAAGCGCCAGATGGATGCAATAAATTTCTTGCCCGGCCCGGTTGCGATTTC
>Ga0209629_10003880_pt1 | contig 10898 bp, 5 predicted proteins | sample TergutCu122P5_FD_187286 | JGI IMG/M metagenome (GOLD analysis project Ga0209629, IMG submission 187286) | Cubitermes ugandensis P5 segment gut microbial communities from Kakamega Forest, Kenya - Cu122 P5 (SPAdes) (version 2) | ecosystem: Host-associated > Arthropoda: Insects > Digestive system >... | reverse complement strand
TATAGGTGTTTTGGGTTATATCGGTATAGTTTAACATAAGGAACACCCTCCCGAAGTTTGGCCCTTTCCTCCTGTGACACCCTGTATATATATATATAAAATGAGCACAGCATCATTGGTTCATTTTGTTGCATCACAGTGTCTTAAACTTGCTGGTCAAAGCCTATGTTGAATAATACAAATATCAGTCATTTCACAAACACATAACACTTCAAATACAAAGAGCATAATTAAAAAATGTGTGTATGCACATTTCAAAATGCACCGGTGTGTGTGTGTTTTGTCATGCTTGTAATACATCTTCTCCGAAACAGAACAAAAACCAAACTGACTTCCTCTTCATGCTTAAAAAATCCTACTGTTTCCACTGAAATTTCTGGAAGATCCCCTTTCTGTCTGCAGTTTTATTGGCTCCTCCCTCTCTAGTATTGACAAAGTAAATTTCACACATTATTTGCATATATGTTATTAGATCATTGAAAAATATACTTTTCTGTCTCTTTCATAACAAGCCAAGTACTTGGGTGGGGAAAGGACAACCTTTCCACCTGCTACCTCAATACATACCTCTGATCACTCAAAGAGATCACATCCGGCTTCAAAAACCCATAATGTTCTGTTACTTCATTAATCCGCCTTTTTTAGTTACAGAATTTTGAATAAAGATAAGTGTGTTGGATGGACTATGTAAAGATTTGGTATTGAATGTTCCATAACACAGCGGGATGAATTCTGTTGTATTCCTAAAATCTCACCTTTGTTTCAGAATTTGAGCAAAACGAGGTGATAAATATTGCTGATAATGTATCAGTGTGATTTTTAATGTTGTACTGTGTTATGCATGTTTTGCCTGTTGTTACCTATTCAGTATATTCACAACATTCCTGCATTTCTAAATGCTGTCTTCTCTGTCAGCAGTTCACAGATGCCATGCCAAAAAAAAAAATGAATTCTCTGAACATGGATACTGCATACAAGTATTCTCAGAATTGTGTGAAATATGATCTTTAGAGACTTTACAGTAAAACCTTGTTATTTTAAAGTCCTTAGGACCTAAAAAAAATGGGCTTTAAATTATGTGAGAACTTCACTCCTCTGGGTTATTACAGAGCAAGTGGTAATTTCTTACCAGTAGTTTGTCCTGAAACATCAGTAAGAAATTACCACTACTCACTGTGTAATAACCCAGAAGATCACAGTTCTCATCTACTGCGCAGTGGAAGCCTGAAATCACACATTCAAATTATGTGATTTTGAATCGTCCAAGTACTGATGTTATGTTGTAAGCTATGATTTTTTATTTAATTATGTAAATGTAAAATGTCCTTATATATATTTTTTAAATGCCCATTGCATATTTTTAATACCATTTGCATGCCAACACAAGCCAGAAAACGGTAATTTACTTTTGTGAAACTTCGATCTTTGTGCACTGCTGTATAATTGTGTAGTCACTTTTCTTCGATCATCATAGTGAGTCTCACACCAGTGCTGGTAGCTTAGCCAGGACACTGTCCTGTACACAGCATATGATGTGGTAAAATACTGACTATGGTGCCTGTGGATCACAGAATGGTTGGAAGTTGGGGTTAGCTGTAGTTTAGTTCTCACAGTATTTTTTTAGTCTTACACAACCATGAATGATGCAGAATATGCCCACACCATACATAGTTCACACAGTAGTTCCTTTTTATGACAAAGTTTTTTGCTGGCTTTGTGGTTTATTTAGTTTGGTTGACACTTAGAAAGTTATTGAAGCAATAGGGGCAGTAATTGGGACCTTGACAGTTTTCCCATGTATTATGTCACAACAGTACGCAGCACATACAGTGGACGATAGCTTGTCCTGTCTGTAGTTATGACAGGAAACAACACACACCACATATTTTTAATATATGCTTGAATATTGTTGTAATTTTAATACAGTTTCATTATGGTGACACTGAAGGTAGAATAGTTTAGCTGAAATGCATGTATGAAATGTATAATATGTGCAACAAGGGGCTGAATTTGGTAATCGTATGATGTATTTGTGTGTTTACTGGAGCCACATGGAGCATGTAATTACAAGGTTTCAGGAAGTGATATTATAAAGTTACATTTTAGGTGCATTCACATAAGTCATGAAAAGCATGTATTACCTTCATGATGTTTGTCTGCCCATCCACCGTAATGTATCATCTTTCCTCCCACTGGACCAAGTTTCATGAAATTTCATGTAGGAGACTTATTATAATGTGTCAAAAAAATCCAGATTTGGTTAAAATAGGACAAAAATTCCAAGCTGTTTACTTGAAGACATAAGTACATTTATATTGTTGATAGCGACATAAAATCATAATAAAATTAATTTCTTCAGGCTAAGTGGTATTAGGCTGTTATGGTGTTGGAGAAAGTATCATTAGTACAAATATTTCATAGCTCAACAGCAGTACTAAAGAGAACACATTGTTGCATTTCTGTAATGACAACAATTTCAGTATCTTTGTTGTTGACAGTGACATTCTGCACAAAAATACAAGGAACACATTGCTTTTCAATGGCAATGCTTTCAGTGTTTCTTGTATTGTTGACAGCATCATTATTGCTCAACAATATGCGGGCACCTCACTTTTGCGTTTCCAAGGCAACAGTGGTTATGAGAACAGTATCATGTTATACATACAAGGCATATCTTGTTTAAAGAATTTTGTAGGTGCTAATCAGAAACAATGAGGAATTATACCCTTCTGCCATTCAGGAAAAAGTTATCAGAGTAAGGCCTTTCTAAACAAAGTGGAATTTGGTTGGAGCATGCCTTGCAGTTGTAGGCGTAAGAATGACTTCTTCCTCATGGTAAAAGAGCAAGGTTGTAGCCAGGGTATTACATTCACATTATGCAACTTGTATTAGTTCAGATGTCTGTGTGACACTTTCTTATATCTAGTTTTGCCTCCCCTGTTTTCAATATGTGTTTTGTCTTATCAGGTACAGCAGACTGATCCTCTCCCAAAGCAGTTGTGCTCATCTTGTGTTGTGAAACTGAACATGTGCTATGAATTTTCCCAGTCGTGCATTGAGGCTGAGGAGAAGCTGAAGTCCTTGACTAAACTAAAACAGTTCTGGTAATGTAACATGGATATATATGAAGGTTATACCAAAGTCATGATCACCGTACAGTTACAGACAAATGCTAGCTTATTTGCAGTGTGTGATACCTGTATCTAGTCCCATCTGTTTCCTCACAAGGGGATGAAAATCATGTCACAAACTCCCATCATGTGTTCGCATTGCAGTGTGAGAAAATGGCTGGGAAGGGCATGTCCTGGTAATGTGCAGTGATATAATTTTGGTTAAGCAGGATATCCTCACATCAGATACTCATGTATGACTTCATCGTGCATGTGGAGATACTTGCATTGGTGCTAGCAATGTCAGATGATGGATAAATCTTTTTAAAGACCATAACACAGACATTACTGGTCAGCCTACTGCCTCTGCTGAAGGAAAGAAAGGAAAACTAGATCTTATCAGAGAGAATTGATGCATGCCAGTCACAAAAATGGCAGCAGAGATTCAGATAAGGCACCGTGTAATCCAGGTTGTGGTGGGAAGCTTGGTATACCAGGAAGTTCGTGCCTTCTGGGTTCCTCGCTTGGTGACAGAAGAGCACAGACTTCAGTTAAAAAGGTTTTCTCACAATTGCTGGTACATTTTGTTATTGAAGGCAGCAACTTTCTTCACAGCATTGTGAAATGTGGTGAAAGCTAGTTTCACCACTTTGATCTAGAAACAAAACAAGAGAGCACAGAATGTCATCACACATCACCCAAGAACACAAAGTTGAAAACAATGCCATCAGCCCATAAGACAGTGGGAACTGCCTTTTGGAATGTTGGTCGATTTTTTCCCCACAAGTGGAATGCAACGATGCTACTTGTTACCTACAGATGCACCAGAAGCTTTATCATGCACTGCGTGACAAACATCCAGGGAAGAAAATGACCATCCTGCAACATGACAACACATGACTCCTCAGTGCTCATCTGTGCAAGGAGAGGATTCAGAAGAAGAGGTGGAAAGTTATGCCCCATCAACAACCTTACACTCCAGACCAAGCCCCCCTAGACTACCATCTTTTTGGATTTGTAAAGAATCAGATACGAGGCCAGCGCTATGTGATGAATGAGGCAGTCCAAAGAGCTACCCACACCATTTGTGAACAGCTGAAATGGTGTTTTACTACAAAGGGATCTTCAAGAACAGTGGCAGAAATGCAACAATCAGGATGGAGGATTTTGCAGAGAAGTGACTGCAATGCACAGATTTCAATACTGTGGTATTTTTCTATTTATAACTAACGAATTCCATAGAGCAGAGTCCTACCTGAGAAGCTAATAGTTTGTCAGCTAGTTTAGAAATTCCCTGCATTTTATGGAACTTGAGGGTTTATTACCACATTCACAAGCTCCTGCCACCTGTCCATGACTCCCCATTCCACTTCTTGAAGATCCATTTTAATATTATCTACCATCTACATCTAGGTCTTCCAAGTGATTTCTTTCCATCAGGTTTCCCCACCAAAATTCTGTATGCACCTTTCCTGGCCCCCATACATGCCATATGCCTTGTCAATCTCATTCTTTTTGGTTTAATCATCCTGTTACCTTGTCCTTCTTAGGTCCAAATATCTTCCTCAGCACTCTATACTCTAACACCCGGAGTGTGTGTTCCTCCTTCAGTGTCAGGGACCAAACTGCACACCCATATGAAACAGGCAAAATTACAGTTCTGTACATCTTGATCTTTATATTTTCAGATAGAAAACTGGAAGACAAAAGATTCTTCGAGAAATAATTTATATATGTTTACACCTTCAGTAAATTGTGAAATTAACCTTTTAAAGCCTAACGACGTATATATATGTCGTACCGCAGCGCTAACCTCCAGACGCTACATTTTAAATATTTATTCAACAAATATACATACTGAATATTTTAAACATGCTGCATACTCTCCGTTTTTTTCCTCTTCAAAATGCCGTTTATTTCATAATGCTACCTTGTTTGGTTCCTGTATTATTCGCATTTTACCTACAGGGTGTGCTAAAATTTAAATGTAAAATTCCGTCTCCAAAAGGTTAATGTGGTCATGACTAATGGTACGGCCCTTGTACAAAATTGACGCTTTATTTTTAAGTTCAAAACTCTTAAAAACAAAAGAGGCACTAACTCCATGGAGCAGAGCCTGCAGCTTGTAAGGAGCTTTTCACCATGTAGATTAATTTTCATGTTCACAAGAGTATGCAATGGATCCTATCTCAAGCCACTTGAATGTAGTGCACATCTCATACACATTTTTTTTAAGATCCCTTTAGTGTTATTCTCCCATTTATACATGGGCCTACCCTCAGATTTTATTATTTGTGTGAATTTCTTATCTTTCCCACTAATGGTAAATGTCAAATCCGTCTCGTCTCGACTTGACTCTTTCATCTCCCTAACATGTGGATGAGAATACTAATTAAAATATGTATGTTTCTCTGCCCTCTTGTTATTTCCTCTCTAGCAGGTCCAAATATTCTCTTATAAGGGGTTTTGATGTTAGTATATAACACTTAGGATTAGTAGGGTTGTGGCTTTTGTCCATTGTCTTGTTTTCAAAGAATACAGTATGTTGAAACCTGGACATTTTCCCATCTTCATCTCTGCATGTGATGCAGTAGAAAGTGCTGATACAGAGATTGAGAACAGCTGTTCAAACCCTACTGAATAGGTGTCTTCATACCCATTTCAATAAGGGACACAGATCCAGTTTTTGAACTAATGTTTGTTTAGGCACATTGACTAAGTTACAAAAACTGATTATTAGCATTGTCACATTTGTCTGTCCATCCATTTGTGTGGCTGCAAGACATGACTACGCTCATACTGGATGGATTTTCATAAAATTTTATATTGCACACTACTATTAAATATTTTTGAGAAAAATCAGGTTGGTTAAAATCAGACAAAAAGTATCTGGAGGTTAATGTGAAGACCTAAGTATGTTTTATGTTGTTCACTGCAACATGTGTAGCTGAACAATATGAAATAAGTCTCACTGGTATGTTCCTATGGCAGACACTGAATAGTTGTTGGCAGTGATGACTAGCTGAACAGCATACTGTTGCATTTCCATGGCAGCACTTTTAATATTTGTCCCTTATTGCATTGCAACAGCCATTAAAACAAAATGGCTGAGCTGATACATGTGTGAAGGAAAGCATAGATTTGAATATGCCACAATGGCATGCTATTCTTACATTTCCTCTCTTCTTTGAATAGATGACGATGGACAAAACCCAGAAGCCTAGTAACCCTGAGTCCATATATTCCCTTCATCACTTGTAGGTGAGTAAGTGTCGCTGTGAAATATTATTAGGTTTTTTTTTTTTTTTTTTTTTTTTTTTTTTTTTTTTTTTTTTTATAATTTCACTTCTATAGTTACAGTTTGATTGCAGTAAATAGAAAGGACAAGATACCTGTACACAATGTCTAAAGATTTGGAGTTTTACACTTACAGAATATTATGTATGCAAGGTAAAGGGTAAAGAGTGACATTTCTAGATCATAGTCCCATATAAAAAGTGATAATAGAATATTATTTTTCTGATTTTATCTGCAATACAAAAGTAAAAACTAGAGTTAGTTTGGGTACAGGACAAGAAGGCCATGAAAACAAATATTGGAATCATTTCCTACAATGCAGTTCTGAAATTTTTGTCTTCCCATCTCTTGTCTAAAACTGTCATGTTGATAATGCATGAAATTACAGTTTTGCCTTTACCTTAACTTGACTCCCACTTTACAAACTTTAATGAAATTCGGTATTTCAATATTTTTTGAAAATCTGTCAAGAAAATTCAAGTTTCATTAAAATCTGACAATAGCAGGTACTTCATGAAGACCTATGGTCATTTATGATAACTTCTCACTGAATTCTTCTTAGATGAGAAATGTTTCAGGAAAAAGGTGTAGAGAAAATCAACAGACATGCCGTTTATGAGATAATGTCGAAAAATGTGGTAAAACGAGACAGGCCACAGATGACAGTGTGGTGCGTGCGCTTTGTGCCTGATAGCTGAGACTACAGAAACACACACGGAATATTCAGTACTTACGTCATGTCCCCAGCGGCAATAGTTACATGAATGCGCCTCCATCTTACATTTATACGTATGTTGCCTACCTTGTAAATTTATTAAATTTCACCGAAGAACAATTTGTAACTAAGTTACCTTTGTGAACTGAGGGATACCTGTACTTAAAAAAGTGAATGACAGTATAATTTCTTTACCAGTTCTGTTTGTTATATTATTATTTATCAGGATTTTAGAAAAATTTTTAAAATGCACATATTCCATGTATCACACACAAATATGTCTGTGGGCATCTGTCTGTGTAATGCTAATATTAGATCTTTATCTTCAGGTCCAAGTTCCCTGGAGAGACAGTGTCAGCATCTGTATGCAGCAGAAATTCTGTTTTCAAGATGGAACCTGATTCACAAGTGAAGGTTGAAAGCTTGAAGTTTCAACGTGAAAATCTCAAACTTGGCAGTCCTTCAGATTCTCAGAATGACAGTAGACATGCAGTGTTCGATGTTACTGACCAGAGCAAGGATTCTTACTGCTGCCCACTCTGCTGTGAAGGACAAATGAAGATCTGTATTACAGAAGGGGAGGCTTCTACAATGATGACAGAAACAAACACAAAAATAGATGAACCTCTTTCAGATGGTAGACAGTCTTCACACTTGTTCAAGGAATCAGATAACGGCAGTTTCAAAGACGGAGATTGCTCGGACATAGCTGGCACCAATGTTGGTAATATTAACCATTTACAAAATAACGTCATATATGAAGTAAGAGATGCAGAAGGAAATAACTACAGTTTTGTAGAAAGCAGAGTTGGGTGGTGGAATGGTGAAAGTACTTTAGAAAGTGCAGAAATTATAATAGAGACATTAAATTCAAAAGATGATGAAGTTCTTGATGAGGCAGGAGATGAAGATGAAGTTGCAGTTAACAGCTGGGATTTAGCAGGCCAAGTGGAAGTGGAAAACAGCACTTTCACGTGCCAAGTTTGTGGGGAATCTTTCCCATCTGAAGAACTTTGTTTAGAGCACTCCAAAATTCATACTGAGGAAGGCTTTTACCCTTGCAGTCTTTGTGGGATGTGCTTCAGCAGTGATCTAGACATCGCAAGTCACTGTGAGGAACATAAGGCTGAGGAAAAGAAAGTAAAAGATAAAATTTCCAAAGGTCGTATTATATGTAGCATGTGTGGTAGGAGATTTAACAATGAGAAAACACTGAATGAACATACATGTGGAAGTATGGAGACCAAACAGTTTCGATGTGAGATGTGTAAGAAGGCTTACATATCTGAAGAAAGACTGAGATTTCATCGCAAGTTTCATGAAGGTGCCAGGCCAAACCACTGTGTTCAGTGTGGGAAGGAGTTTGACAATGAAGGAAGCTTATATTACCATACACGAATGGTTCATGAAGGTGCCCGGCCATTCTGCTGTGAAGAATGTGGCAAACGGTTCTACTCCAATGCAAGATTAGAAGCACATAAACGTGTTCATTCTGGGGAGCGACCTTTCGAATGTGAAGTGTGCGGCCGTCGTTTCTATGATCGAGAAACACTCAAGGGACACTACATCACACATATGTCAGTGAAACCTTTTCAGTGTGATTTGTGTGGTGTGTGTTGTGGCAGAAAAAGCATGCTGAAGCAGCATGTGCGTATTCACCATTCTGATACTTACATGCCAAAACGTGTGCCATCCCTTATTCACTATTTCTGTAAAATCTGTAATGAAACATTCACCAGCTCATCAGATGTTCTGACTCACAGGACAACTCACTGGGGAACAATACAGAATTTAAGTGGTGTGAATAAGGAGCCCAAACCTCATGTCTGTGAATATTGTGGAAAAGCTTTCTCAATGGTAAACTCACTTGGTAAGCACCGGAAGCAGGAACACCCTGACGAACAGCCTTATGTATGTAGTGTTTGTAAAGAGACTTCTCGAACACTGTATGAAGCCAGAGCTCACAGGAAAACCCACACATCAGCCGAAGAACCAGACGATAAAGAAAAAGTAAAGCCAGGTTCAGATAAAGTTGTGACACAGAAGGTATTTATATGTGAAGAGTGTGGTAAGCCTTTACCTGGTCGACGCAAGTTCATGGCGCACATGAAGGCTCATCGCATGGACCTACCATTTGAGTGTACAGTATGTGGAAAAAAGTTCACTGAAAAGCAGCGTCTCCTTGTTCATATGCGTTTACACACTGGTGAGAAACCTTATTCATGTAGTGAGTGTGGAAAGCAATTCACTCAATCATCTGCTCTCTACACTCATGCACTGCTTCATACAGGTGAGAAACCCCATTCTTGTGACCTCTGTGGTAAATCCTTCCGCATCAAAGCAGATCGAGACAATCACCGACGCACACATACGGGTGAAAAACCATACCGTTGTGAGTTCTGTGCGAAACAGTTTCGAACAGGTCAAGTTTACTACCAGCATCGCATGATACACACTGGTGAGCGACGTTTTCCCTGTGATGTGTGTGGGAAAGCATTCAAACGTTCACATACACTTGTTGTTCATAAACGAATTCATACAGGTGAGAAACCTAATATCTGTGACATTTGTGGCAGGGGATTTCGCCAAAGAACAGATATGAAGAAACATAGGGCCCTACATTCTGCTTAATTCCGTGTTGTAGGTGTTTGAGGTGTAGTGGACATATTTTTTTAAAGCAAACTAATACATTTGTAATGTTATTGAAATATAATTGTGTGATCAAATTATACGGTGAGTTGTTTCCTTTGTCTTAACGTCATACTGTAAGATTTTATGATTTGCAACTGCAGAAAAGTTAACATGACTGCTGAAGTACAAAGATTAACCTTTAATGTCCAAGAGTACTATGGGTCTTAATCATGTCTTTTGGCTGTTACTATCTTGTAATGATGCAATTCTATTGTGTAACTCCTTAGTCAATCATAAAAATTAAAACCCTCCCTAGATACTACTGTTGGGACTTCTCAAATACCATGTTATATCTTCAACATGTTTTGGTCCAACATGGCCATAATCAAGGAGTTTGATAATAATGGGCTGAAGGGTCAGGCAAAGAAACCTGATAGTTCTGAAATAAAAATCCCATTTCTGTGTGAATTTCTTTTACCAAATTGCTGTACACCTCAAAGGATTTTATACTTAACACTCACTTCATAAAATTCACATCTGAAAGATGGTATCCATTGTTAATTACATATTGTTGCAATCAGGATGAAAAACTCTGCATTACTCATACCTGCAATTACTTCTTCCAACCCTGGAGGAAGTAGCTGCAGGTAGGAATTCATTTCTAACAATGCTGCAGACCAATGGACATTTCCACTTCATAAGATAACATAATGGGAACATTGTTTTGAGAACATTCATTGAATTCCCCATGATATAAGCCATTGCCCCATCCTTCTGGAACCACAAGGTGTGGAGTTCAATATCATATTGTAATTCAGGTTGTAGCCGATCATTTTTAATATAGTAATTAGGTTTGCTGGCGTCTGTTACAGACGGTGTATGACCATGCTTTTATACTCTTAAATTAAACTGGCAATGTTAGTGATAGTTAGTGATAGTTAGGAGGGGTGGTACAGAGAGGTAAATTTAAACAAGATAACGGCTGGCAGCCGATAACGGACACTGGCAGTTGAGGGAGAAAAGCAGTCGCATACAAGCGCGTGGTGAGTGCCAGTGATCTTGTTATGTGAATAAGAGTTATTTGCTTTCGACTTTATACAGTACCCCTTTTTCTTTGTATCAAATAATAAATGATTAGTAAATAA
>Ga0209629_10003879_pt1 | contig 10899 bp, 10 predicted proteins | sample TergutCu122P5_FD_187286 | JGI IMG/M metagenome (GOLD analysis project Ga0209629, IMG submission 187286) | Cubitermes ugandensis P5 segment gut microbial communities from Kakamega Forest, Kenya - Cu122 P5 (SPAdes) (version 2) | ecosystem: Host-associated > Arthropoda: Insects > Digestive system... | reverse complement strand
CTTCTGTGGTCAATCCGCTGCGTTGAATCAAATACAAGCAAAGGAAGGATTATAGCAATTTTATCATTCCGCAGGAATGAAAGCTTGGTAGAAAATAGCGTCATCCCCACAACCTTTTGCATGCCGTTAGGTATGCAACTACCGAGCGGTATTCCCTAACGGGAATTTAATTGCTTAAACCATGACCCGAGAAAATAATGTACAGCGAAGGCTTTTTCCACTTTTTCTTCCATCTCTGCCGTTTCTTTTCCGGCAATCAACTGCTGAACTTCCTCTAATGATAAGGGCGCTACCAATTCTGCGGGTAATAAGGTGATTTCATCTTTCTTTTCATAGCCGTCATATATGCGGGTGGTCATAAAGGGTCCGGTGGATTCCATCACTTGAAAGCCTTTATTTTGATGCTTTTGCCAGTCTCCCGCAGCAATATCTTTGATGATACGGTCAAAAAAATCATGACCCGGTACGGAAGCCATCAAGGCATTGCCAATGATAAACGCTTTACCGCAACGAAGCGCATGAGCCGCCGGTTCCATTCCCATACAGCAGGTAGCGTTCCACAACAAGGCGTCTATCGGCTCCAAACATTCATAATCCATATCGACATACAGTCCGCCATAACGATGCAGAATCAGATAACGGACAAAGTCCCAGCGTTGAACATCCATTGGAAAAGAACGGTAGAGAGGAAGCAAATCCGGAAAATCAGACTCCATGAATTGCTCTACAGTTTTTTGATTCCAAAACCGGTATTCCCATGCCGGATGCTTTTCTTTCCATGTTTGAGAAATAACGGATAAATGTTTGGGGACGCCAGTCATATCAAAATAAATCTGATGAATGATTCGAGGAATTTTCAAACCGCTGTCTTTTCCGGAAACCACGCCGGTTAATTTTTCTTTGATGAATAAAAAGCCGTCTTCCTTAATATCTGAAAATGAAATTTGATGCTCTATATTTTGGGAATGTATATCCGCCTCAATGTCAGCTATCATAAAGGTTGGATGAATAATACGTTCCATTTCTGAAAGAGGAATATCGGCAAATGGGTGGTTTTGAATGAAATGCGTTGGATTTTCCGAGCAGCCGATATTGCTAATCAGGTTTGTATTCGGAATAATCGATAACCGGCGTTGGACTAAATTCAGATAGGCATACTGATAATCCCATGAATCGGCATTTCCTGCGCAATGAACGCGGAGATTATGATTCCAGATGTTCTTAAACGGTTTATGGGCAGGCAATTGTTCGATATGGTTCGTTTGTTCAAAAAGCAGATACGATTTTGGTCTTAATTCATAATCTTTCCACACGCGGCGCCATCCCGCCCATCCCCAGACATGCGTCAGCGTAGAGAAATAGTAACTGCCGTCGCCCCGTACAATGCCTCCCTGATAATTGCCTCCGGTGATGTGTCCGATGCGTTCGTCATCACGGTATCTTTCAAGCATAGCGGAGCAAAAGCCGAAAAAACTGTCTGCCGGCAAACAGTCGTCTTCGAGGATGATTCCTTCCGGTTCCCGGTCAAAAAACCAACGGATTGCCTCGCTGATTGCCCGTGCGCATCCGAGATTTTTGTCCCTGAAAAGTTTAAAAACCTGACAGTCCCAGTCAACAGCAGTCGCCATCTCCCTGACCTGTTCGCAAACGGCTTTTTCTTCCGGACGGCGGGGACCATCGGCTGCAATATACAACTTGGAAGGTTTCATCTTCCTGATTTGGGAAAAGACGCGAAGCGTGGTACTCGGTCTGTTGAATATCAAAAAAAGAATTGGGGTATCTGTGTTATATGCTATCATAATTTTTACTAAGAAGAATACAAATCAATCATTTTTTCATTAAAGGTGTCTGTGGAAAAATACTTCAAAAATCGTTTGCGACCGGCTGCTCCCATCCTTCGACATTCTTTTGGATTAACAAGCAAATATTCGATTTTTTCGGCGAGGTTTTTAATCGAATATTTAGGATCATCTATCGACAGATCGGCTAATAATCCGGTACGACCATCCTCAATGATCTCTGCCGGTCCGCTTGTGCGATAAGCTACTACAGGCAACCGATGCATCATCATTTCCAAAATTACATAGCCAAATTCTTCGTATAGAGATGGAAATACGCCTATGTCGGATATGGAATACAGTTTATATAGTTTTTCTTTTTCTAAAAAACCGGTAAAGGTAATATGGGTATATAAATCATGAATAAAATCCATAGCCGCTTCAAAATTCCCCTTTCCCGATATAAAAAGATGAAACTTTATCCCTTTGTTTTTCACTACCGTTAATGCCTGCAACAAACATTGGACACCTTTGATTTCATCCAATCGACCTGCAAAAACGATAATTTTTTCCGCACAACTGATACCCAGCCTTTTTTTATTTTCAGCCTTAGTTGTTGCATCAACACGCAAATAATCGCATAATGCATTGTAAATTAATGTATTTTTTGTGTTTTCAATTTGGTAGATGTCGTTATTTTGCAGCAACGAATGTTGTGAAATAGAAACAACTCTGTCCACATATTGATTGATTATTTGCCTGACATTCCTCACTTCATTACGTATAACGGTAATATCCGGCGTCTCATTTTCAGTTTCAGGGGATGCAATAATTTCGCGCAGTTTGGTTATATCGCCGCATAAACTGAACAAAGACTGCGAATAATGAATGGTGAAAACGGTTTTCCCTTTCAAATATCGTTGAATGTACTTTGCCAAGTCCAAATATTCTATATAGTTCAGATGAAAAATGTTGTCGGCATTCATATCAATATATTGACGTAAAATGCGTATCACATTAATATAATAATCATCATATATTATTTTGTCGAACGGCGCCAAAACAGGATTGGGGAAATAAATAACTTCCACCCCATCCTCCATCTGCACGGAAACGTCAACACCACCGGCACTCAAATGCACAACGTGCATTGCAAAACCGCAGTGTTTCAGTTGCATTAATTGTTGGATATAGGCGCCTACCCCAAACCGAGCGCCTTTGCAGGTGTGATTGAATATGTAAATGTGTTTCATGATATTACAGGACGGTCTTCTAATAACAGTTTGATACCCAAACCACTCAATCCGTTATACAGCCCCAAAGGAATTAAAGGAAACCGGTCAATGAAAACTTGTCCCAACATATCGCAACTTAAAACGAGCGGTTTTTCCGAAAATCTTCCTGCCGCCATTGTTTTCTTTATGGTGTTGATGTCATTCTGCATGGATAAATCAGACTTACTTGCCGGATGATTGGCTGCCGCCTGATACAATTCCGTTAAATAATCTTGCGGAAAAGGTATATCTGTTCCTCCTCCGCATGGCGATGTCAGTCTGACCGCTACATATCTCACAATACCGGTAAAATCGGGATGGGATACAATTGTTTTTATTTCTTTCCGGAGTATCATTTGGTCGAGGTCGGCAAGTATTTCGTCTGAATCGCCTTCCATCAACCGGTTTTGCAATATGTATTCCACACCCCAGCCTGTTCCGCAAACGCCATGTTGAATGTCCATGGCTGTGGTGGCGCCGACAGAGGCAAATATATCATCCGTGATTTCCGATACTATTTCGCCGTTGGCATCATCTTCATACAGACGTGCATAATGTGCAAAAAACAGCAAACATCCTGTTTTTCCGTAATAAAGCCCCGGATTTGTCAAATATATCTTATTCAAAAGCAAATGATTATATATTTTTTGGATAATCATTTGCTTCTGATATTTTACAAATTGGAGACTGCGAGCCTTACTCATTTGAGATCATTTCTAACCAATTGTTGTATCATCATAGTAAATTATTATTACGCTGCAAAGCAAACACAGATGATTTATCAATTAGTATGAACTTATGGGAGTGAAGGATAGCCATAAGTAGGTCCGGTTTTACCATATTGATCATAAGGTTGATATACACCACCACTGGCAACTGTCCACTTAATATTAAACCCCAAAGCCGCGCATCGAGCGGCTTCAGTCTTGTCGTTGTCAGCGGGAATCGCCGCGGTACCGGGATGACTATGCGTAATTTCCGCTGTATTACTATCAGCTTTAGTGTTAATATTTTTCTCATCGCTATCAGTCCAAACCGTGTATCCACCGTTTTTATCTTTTTTCTTTCCCCATTCGTATTTAGATCTTTTATGCATAAAATTAAAAAACTCCGTTGCACCTTTTTCAGAGAGAGTATTTTTACCATTGCGATAGTCTAAAAAATCGCTCAAAGTCATTTCCATTGATCCTGTTTTTCCATATACCTCTACAGTTGCCGTATTTTTGTAATCATCAACCGAGCTAAGAACTTTACCACCTTCATCTAAGACATATTTATACTTTCCAATATAAATCGCTTGTTCTTCCTTGCTTATCGCCGGAAATACCATCTGTGTGTCGCTTATCGACATCCTTTTCATTTTTAGAGAATTTTTCATGTTTTTTATTTTTAATAAATTTATTTACAGTTCATAATTGATTTTACGTCACTTTTATAGTGAAATAATAGTAACACGCTTGTCACCAAACTCAAATTTTTTTTCAGGAAATAGTTTCCGATAGGGTGCAAAAGCCTCTTTATCTTTTTCAGAAATAACACGAACACTTTTGTAGAATATACTTCTTAGCGCGTCGTAAATATCGCTGTCTATTTGTACATTATCTACTATATAAACATCACATTCGGGACAATCATCAAGTATACAAAGCGTGATATTGCTATTTAATTCTTTGTAAGTGAACAGCTCTACTTCAACAACTTCTTTGATGTTTTTCTTTTGTTTATATTCTGTTAATTCCGGTTGGTTGGTAATGCGTTTCAGGGAACGTATATACACAGGGTTAATTGCCTCATATATCTTCCGGGTAACTACCCTGCCGTTTATTAAATAAAGCGTAGCCTCATCATTAATTACGCTTTGAGAAATATTCTTGATATAAACGCGTATCGTACCATCACGACTTCTTGTTTCATAAGAATACTTGTCTGACGGATTATCTTCTACATAACTACCGCTTGGCATTCCAAATGCAAATAACCCCTTTGTACTGTCAGACGCTATGTATTCAACCTTTTCAAAAGCTTGAAGTAAAAATGCGGATACAAGCACACGCGAATAATCAAAGGCAAGATCATTGTTTATATAATAGTTCCATTTTTTTCTCACATTCAAAGTTGTAAGGGGCTTTGGGTCATAATAATTTGGGATAATACTATAATTATCAAAAGCAACCAACTCAAATTCCTTTTTCACACCCTTAAAATCAGATTCATATTTTTCTTTGACTCCATACGCATTGGCAATAAATCTTGGATTGATAGCTTTAAAAACAATGCCCGGTATTGGTTTACCAATGCCTGGACCTTGAAATATCACTGTATCATTGTCAGCTATATTCCACGGATTATACGGGTCAATCTTTGGAGAGGAACAACCCGCAATAACGGAAACCAAAAATAATAATTGAAAATATAAAGTTTTCATATATGACATACCTTACCGACATAATAAGACTGTTCGGTTTTCTCAATTTCCGGAAATTCGTTCCGAAGCGTCTCCATTGAAATTCTTTTTATTTTTTTCATGTCAATAATTATTTAATTGTTATTAATTGTTTATTTTCTAAAGAGTAATAATTGTTACACTTTTAGTTCCTACAAGTTTTTCCTTTGTAAACAGTTTACTATACGGCGTAAAAGCTTTTTTATCGACTTCCGTTATCTCCCGAATTTCTTTAATGTGAAACAAGTGTAAAGCATTATAGATTTTCCGGTCAATCTTTATATTGTCAAGCAATGTGACTCTACATTTCGGACATTCATCTGAAACTGCAACTTGCTCTACTGTCAAATCATTTGATTCGAAAAGATCAATTTTAACAATTTCAGTTTTCCCTTTATATCCACAATCTGCCAATTCTTCCGGGTTTGTAATACGCTTTAGTGAACGTATAAAAACCGGATTAAGAGCATCATATATTTTTCGAGTAATTACCTTATTATCACTCAACAGATAAACAGTAGCACTGTCATTGATGGCGCTTTTGGAAATATCTCTTGTTTGAAAGCGTATAATCCCTTTGTTAATGCTATCTTCACGAAAACTTTTGGGGAGGATTATTTTAGTTTTAGGCATATCTTTTGGGCCGGGCGGCGTAAAATCTATGCTTTCAATGGCTTGAGGCATTATTGCACTTATAAGCGCGCGCCCGGCACCAAACATATTTTCATCGTTGATATAATAGTTCCATTTGTTATGCCCCCCAAAGATAGGGGAGGAACCAGCATTGCGAACAGGGAAAGCTCCATCATAAATAAAAAGGGAAAAACTTTTTCCCACCCCTCCATTTTTTTCTTCTGTTAAAACACCATGTTTGTTGGCAATCAGCCGCGGATCAATCGCTTTGTATATGGCGTCTGTTATTTGCCACGCACCTCCGTAGTATGGACTTGTTAGCCTTAATAATGTATCTTTATCAGCTACATTCCGTAGGTTTTTGACATCCCTTTGCGCCGAACTGTACATAGCCGTCATCGTTCCAAATACAAAAAATATCAGTAATCTTTTATTTGTTCTAATCAATTGTCGTATCATCATAGCACATTATTATCACGCTGTAAAGCTAAAACATTTTTTCTTGATTAGCACAATAAAACTGCCCAATTTTTTATTACACTTGTGTAACATATTTTATTACACTTTAGCGGGAAACATTAGTAACTTCTTTCTATCGTTATCTTATTATCTTTCAAACTATACTTCAGATATTTTTTTATTGCGGGAGATGCAACGGAAAACGCATCGATACCGTAGATAGGAGCATACAGCCTGAATGTACAAATATCTGTAGCAGTTATCAAAGGAGTTGTTCGCAAATGACTGTGGGTTATTTCCGCAGTATTATCATCCACTTCGAGAGAAATGAGTCGAGAATGAAATTTTTGCCAACTTGTTATTTTCCCGGTTTTATCTGCAATGAAAATGTAGTCGTTGCCAAAAGGGATTTCATTGGACTTTGCCGCTCCGGTGACGATATATAATTTGTAGTTTTCTCCAAAGGGAAGTAAAATAAAGTTTAAATGATAACTCTCCGGAGCGCCAACTTCATAATTGCCTTCAAATATATTTTTTAGTATCTTTCCTCTGACCTCTATCAGCGTTCTTTCCTTTTCCGATAACTCCCTTTTTTCAATTTTTACGGATTTCGGTTCGTCGAAACTATTTTCAAAAGTATATTCCGCAACGCATGTTTGAAGTTTTTCTCCCAAGAATATGGTCTTGATTTCCCCCATATCTTCGTATGAAAGATAACCACGTATATCTTTTTTTAAAATCGGGTTTCCCATTACTGAATCGCTTGAAATCCAAGCCGCCTTTTCGTATAAATAAAGCAAATTCCCCTCATGCAAAACCGAATCTAATTTATTTGTTAATTCGCTTTCCGACAATTCTATCTCTTGAGCAAATAAGCTGCTTGACAATAAAGACAGGAATAATACAAATGATAGTCTTTTCATGTTTTTTTATTTTAAATTTTTTATTACTTCTGACACAAAGATAATACAAAATTTTCACTAATACAATAAAAACTGCCCAATTTTTTATTACACTTGTGTAACATATTTTATTACAATTTACAATTCATGAATAAAATCGAAGTTTAATACACCGGATATCTTTTTCAATAAGCCTGTGTCGATATATTCGCGTTTGAAAATATCGTAAACGTTATTGCGCGAACAACTTATTCGCCGCGCAAATTCGGCAACCGGCATGCCGCATTCATCTACTTTTTTCCTGACTTCCTCTCCATAATGGACTTCATTTTCTTTCGGGTTCATAGCAATTATTTTTTAGGTTTGCGCATACATTTGCGATGCCACAAGCGAGGCATACAATCCGTTTTTTTCCATTAATGAATCGTGCGTGCCGACTTCGGTTAAATGTCCCTTGTCTAATACCACAATCCGGTCGGCGTGGCGGACGGTGCTTAGCCTGTGAGCGATGATGACGACCGTTCTTCCGATGGATGCTCCTTTCAGCGCTTCCACTATTTTTTGTTCGTTTATTGTGTCAAGCGCATTTGTCGCTTCGTCCAAAAACAGGAATTTGGGATTGCGGTACAGGGCGCGGGCAATCAGCAAACGTTGCTTTTGTCCGCCGCTTAATCCCCGCCCGGTTTCGCCAATCATCGTGTCGAATCCTTTGGGCATTTCGTTGATTTCACTTTCAATCTGGGCAATGCGAACCACTTCGCGCACGCGGTCGTAATCGATATGTTCGGAGTCGAGCACAATATTGTTCAGGATGGTATCACTGAACATTTTGCCGTCCTGCATCACAACGCCGCACATTTCCCGCCATTGACGCAGGTTAATGCTGCTCACGTTCATTCCGCCCATCATTATCTCGCCGTAACTCGGTTTGTAGAGCCGCACCAACAGTTTCAATAAAGTTGATTTTCCGCTGCCGCTGCCTCCGACAATAGCCGTCACTTTGTTTTCGGGGATTTGCAGGTAAATATGCTGCAACACCAACGGGGCGTTGACCGTGTATTGGAACATAACGTTTTCGAGGGTAATAGTTTTGTTTTCGGGTATTATGGTTGTGTTTCCAATCGACAATAATTCTTCCTCATCTTCAAGTTGACGTATTTCGTTCATGCGGAGAAAACTGATTTTTGCGTATTGTGCCGAAACAATAAAGTTGATGAATTGTACCAGGGGACCATTCAGCATACCAAGAATGAACTGGGTCGAAATCATCACGCCGAATGTTATGTTTCCTGTGATAACTGCATTGGCGCAAAAGAATACTATCGACATATTTTTTATGTTTTCTATAAACTGTGCGCCAAGGCTTTGCGTGTTGGTAACAGTTAATACCCGTTTGTTAACCTTATACAGCCTTGCTTGTATTTCTTCCCATTTCCAGCGCCGGTGTTTTTCGTAGTTGTAAATCTTTATGTCCTGAATCGCCGACACGGTTTCTACCCAGTAGCTTTGATTCTTAGAAATAAGTTCAAAATATTCCCAGTCTAATTTTTTCCGAATACTGAGAAACATCATTACCCACACTACATATAATATTGAGCCTGCAAGGAAAATATAAAATATGATTGCATTATAAACCAACAGAATAACTCCGAAAACAACAAATGTTAAGGTTGAAAAAATCAGCGACAGGGAATTGTTCATTACAAAACTGCGGATTCGTTCATGGTCTTGCGCCCGTTGCAAAATATCACCCAGCAGTTTGTTTTCAAAAAAAGTGACAGGCAGTTTCATCAATTTAATCAGGTAGTCGGAAATCAGAGCGATATTCACGCGGGAGGTAATGTGCATTAATATCCAGTCTCTCACCACATTGAATATCGTCACGCTCAGCAGAATAGAAATATTCCCAATCAGTATCATGTTAATGAATTTAAGGTCGGAAGTCTTTATACCCACATCAATAACCGCCTTTGAGATAAATGGTAAAACAGCCTGCAAAGCCGTTACAATAAGCATAATGGCAAAAATCAAAGTGAAGTCTTTGGCGTATGGATAGAAATAATTCAGTATGCTGAGAAAGCTGTTTTTTTTCAGCTCTTTTTCTGCCTGCGTTTCAGTAAAACCGACAGTAGGCTCTACTGCCAAAAGAATTCCTTTTTTCTCGCCTTTGGGATACCAGCCTCGTTTAAATTCTTCATGCGTGTATTTTATCCGCCCTTTTGCCGGGTCTGAAATATAAATGTGTTTCTTGTCAGCAGCGTAAACAACCACAAAATGGCTCTCGTCCCAGAATAGGATTGCGGGCATGGGAATTGAGCAAACCACATCGTCTATTGTGCATTTTATTGCAGCCGTGCGCAGTCCGATATTTTCTGCGCCGGAGCTTAAGTCTAACAGCGAAACGCCGTCTTTCGTTAATCCGCATTTGTCGCGCAAATATTGCAAGGAATAATATCGTCCGAAATACTTGGCTATTATTTTTAATGAAGCCGGTCCGCAGTCTTGCGAATCCATTTGAAATTCTTCGGGAAACTTTTTAAACATTTTATTAAGAATTAGGAATTATTTTTCTGTTTTTGCTTTCAGATTGTCGAACAAACGTTCAATCAAACGTTTGGGCTTGATGATAATTTCTACGGTTCCTTTTGATTCAAAATCGAGAGGCAACGCTATTCCGAAATTAGTGACGAATCCATTGGGGAAAGAGATGATTACCTGATAGGCTTCGCCCTGACCTTCGCGGGTTTCTATCCTGTTCGATATTCGAGAGATGGATTCGACTTTTCCCTTTAGCAGCCCGTATTCGTCGTAGGGAAACTTATTGATTTTCACATTGGCGGTTTGCCCGATTTCAACTTTTCCGGCTCCGACAGAAGGAATCATCACCTCGCCAACGACTTCGTTTTCATGCGGGATAATGCTGAACAGTTCTTGTCCCTGCGGCACAAAGCTGTTTTCGCGCCAGAAGCCAAGATATTCAAGTTCACCGCTTAATGGAGCGGTCAGTAGATATTTTTCTTTCCATAGTCGTATCATATTGGTGAGGTTATTGTTTGCCGACATCAGTTCCGACAGGGCTTTTTCGGCTGTTTCTCTTTCCTCCAAAGTTGTGCGCTGAATTTCCAAATAATTTTTGTTTATCTCCGATTGTTTTGCCGACAAATCGCTGCTAAGGGTTAGAAAAGATTCCTTTTTCGATAAATGCTGTTGGAGTTTATCCTCGTATTCGTTTTCCGTAATTGCTTTTATAAGCAGTAGTTGTTCGTCTTTTGTTAATTGCTCCGAGCTTCCGGCAATGATTTTTTCTTTTAACGTCAATTCTTGAGCGATATTAGTCATCACATCTTTATCGGCTTCTATCTGGCGATTCAGAATTTTGCGAATGGTTGCATAAATATCGGTATCTTTGA
>Ga0209629_10003878_pt1 | contig 10901 bp, 8 predicted proteins | sample TergutCu122P5_FD_187286 | JGI IMG/M metagenome (GOLD analysis project Ga0209629, IMG submission 187286) | Cubitermes ugandensis P5 segment gut microbial communities from Kakamega Forest, Kenya - Cu122 P5 (SPAdes) (version 2) | ecosystem: Host-associated > Arthropoda: Insects > Digestive system >... | reverse complement strand
GGGGGGGGGGGGGGGAGTTACAGTACCTGAAGTGTGTATTTTGATATTTTCCACAACTTTAGTCTGAAACATTCCTCTTTTAAGAAGAATTAAAGGTGGTATTTCATAAATATACAAAGGTCTCATGTAAAATACCCATTGCTTTTGTCAGATTTCAATCAAACTTGACTTTTCTCGACAGACTTTCGGAAAATACTCAGATGTCAAATTTAATAAATATCCGTCTAGTTGGAGTCGAGTTGTTCCATGCGGACGGATGCTCAAACGAACGGACAGACACGACGAAGTTAATAACCGCTTTTCACAATTTTGCAAACGCACACAAAAAGACAGGAGAGAAACGAAACAAGACACAAAGAAGGGAAACAAAAGGTAGAAGGTGACAGAGAAAGAGGTTGAGAGAGACAAACAAGAAGGAGAAGGACAGAAAGAAAATATGGGAAAACAGGAAATAAAAGACAGGAGAAAAGGAAACGAGAGTGGAAATAAGAAAGACAGAAACAACGAAGACAGTAAAGAAAGGCAAGCAGAGAAGAGGAAAAGTGGAGAACGCAAAAGGAAAACCCCAAGATGAAGAAAGAACGGGAACAGACTTATCAGACTAAAGTTTATCCCTTCCACAGAATATCGTGTCACTCCTCAGCTATTTCACTCTGTATGAAACGCAAGCCAGGCACAGTTATAGCTCATTCAGCTCTTCTTCCCCAGCTTTTGCAGACACAGAGTGAGGCCCGATATGTATGTTGCAATAACAGAGCGAAACAACGTCACAAAATATTCAGGGCTACCCGACCAATGTAACTAACATCACGTCCTTAAATAGTACATCACTCAAACCTACCTGAAATTGTGGCACTCGGAGGTCCTGGGCTGGGAGTGCTTCCTCCTCCGGACAGTTGGCTGGACTGACGTCTGAAACATACAAAAAGACACACGTTAAGTGCCCATAACATGTAACATTTTACTTTGAAGACATATAAATCGTGCGGAGGTAAAAACAGAATCACCCTAGACTCAGCACTAGCTGGTGATAAGTGGTAAACAGTTGTACTTTTACTTCAGCGGCAGTATCTCGCGGTACACATTGCACAGAGGCTGGGAACGATCCACAGACTGTGTAGGTGCAATTGTGGTGAAGGTATGTCTCTGCTCTTACCGGGAATTGAGCTTCAACCGATACATTCTCGTATTAAAATTGTTAGTGTGTGGCAAGAGCATTCCTAGTAACCACAAGCTGTGTCGTTGAATTCCTAACCTTGCCCTACTGATTCGAATCAGCTGTGCGCATTACCTTGTACCTCCTTTTTCAGTGCCTCACGTTTGTAAGGAAACTGACAGAGGTGGTGGCGCTGTGTAATGTAGCCACTGCCAATCTAAACGAGAAATTCTGGGTGACTGCGAAGTCTCACAGCTGCTGATGTAAATAGACATCCAAGACAATATTTAAAAGAAGGTGATGTCATCCACTTACTTTACTATATTTTCCAATACAGCTCACATATATTTATTTCTGGTTCATGTAATGACGCTTCCAATTTCTGAAAATGATGGATCATTAGTGAATAAGGTTAGAAAGGATGCGGACGGAAGTGTTCGTAGTTTAATTTTAGGTGCTATAACGAAAACATGTTACTCATCTACAAAACGGTAATCAAACCTATGTGAAGCTAAGGAATAGAACTGTGGGGTTGCGCCAGCAAGTCCAACATAGTCATCATGCAGAGATCCCAACCCAAAATTCTCAGGGCCATAGCAAATGCACTCTGGTATGTAACAAATCATACTCTACGTACAGACTTCAACATCCCTTATGTAAGGGACGTCATCCATGAAAGAACCAATTAACGTCATAACAACCTGGAAGCCCATCCCAATCCACTATTAGAGCCACCAATACAACCAATAAACACTATTAAAAAGATGCTGGCCTTTAGACTTACAAGTCACCTGCGGTGACATCGCTGGATGAATACCCTACCGCGTCGTAGTAATACATGGTATCGTAGCGTACTGTGTATAATCATCATATAGCTCATAGATTGTATTCTTTTTGATTGCTAATAAAAATAAATAAATAAGGTGCTATAACAGATTTTCGGGAGTAACAGAGGGAAAGAATGAAAAAGGAATGTCGGTCAGGTTAGCCGTCACAAATTCTACCGTCTTCCCACGGAGAGTAATTTATGTGTTTTGTATGAACTGCAGAACACACCGCGAATATTTTTCCATACAGTATTAAATGTTTGGTTTTCATAATGCACATGGAAAGTTTACTGTGCGGTACGAACCGGGTCGTTAAATAAAGTACATGTTAAATCCTGGTCTCCAAAGGTTTAAATTCAGGACCTTCAGAATACGAAGCCTGAGCCCTAGCCATTTTACCGCGACGTACAGCTGACATAACTCAACGATAAACGACCTCCGTAGCTGATACATCATCGTCCTACATTTACAAGAACGTAGATATTACAAGTAGTGGTTATGAGGATTACTACGGAGCTATGTTGCGTGATTTCAGGCTTCCGCCGCGGTGTGAAATGAGATCTTCGTTCTTGAGGGATGTTACGCAGCGAAGAGTGGTAATTACTCGTAGTTACCGACGTTTGGGTCGTTCCCTTCTTCAAGTGTAAATGAGTTAAAAAAGCCTTGGTCTGCATTATAGGCTGATATATGGAATGCTGAAAGCGTCGTAATATAATTCATTAAATATATATAATATATTTATTATATACTATATAATATATACAGTTTCAATTATCAAGACTTAAACCTAAATGCCATTTTTTTCAAAAAAGGTGGGAATTAGTTCGAAGTCACAACTAGTTCAAGCTATGGACGGGTTTAATAAACCACTGTGGAGCAACTGTTATCATAAGAAAGTCTCCAAACCCTGCGCGGGCGGCAAACCAATTGTTAAAAATAACAGGCCTATTATTTCAAGGAAAGCATATTTTATATTACGCGATTATGGGACTAAAATAACTTTAACCATTGTTACTGCAATAAAAATTAACACAGTATTTCATTATAATTTAATTTTTAGTTCTTACATTATTTTTTAAGAATGGAGGAACCCCAATCAAAAACTTGCCAATGTTTCTTTGTCGCTGACAATGTTTTAAACAAACAGAGACTTACATTGGGCAGAATTATGACTTCAGTGCACATTAAAACTCCATATTTTTCTCACTTCTCTCGTATCAAATATTGGAAGCGTCCAAAATAGTGTGTTCTTGTAATATGCACAGAACACTCTTTACAAAATGTAACTATTCACGCAGAATTCTACATATCATTAAAAAACTGTGCATTCTGATGGGGGGAGGGGGCCTATATTTAATTGTTTTTGAAAATGGACCGCAGACCTCAGTCCGGCAATTGCACTCACCGGTTTAAATCTTTTAATACTGACGAAACATGAGCCATTCTTGGCCGCAAGTTCCAGAGAATGGAAAGATTACTGGGTCTGGTGTGTGTGGGTAAGCAATTTAACGCATGATCACCATATTAGGTACAACTCTTTATTTTTGCTAGACTTGGCGCCCATGATGACGTCACGACTCTGAGGTTACTTATTACAAGCACAATAATCACCGTCTCATTTGCAAGGCGTGCTTAGTCTAGAGCAATATGTCTGTCTGAGTTACAAGCACAGGCCTATTCGTAACTACGGCTACCCCACTCTAAGAATCGGTAACTGAAAGGAATTAATTTTCAAATAATTCCAGCCATATAAAATGCGTGATGATATATTTTTACTGTTTTTTTTTTTAATTTTTAGGCGTGTTCCCAAAAATGCGAAAAACGACTATTCGCTTCGTCATGTCTGAACGCCTCTCCGTCCGCATGGAACAACTTGGCACCCACTCGAAGAATTTTCATGAAATTTGATACTTGAGTATTTTTCGATTATCTGTCGAGAAAATTCAAGTTTCATTAAAATCGTACAAGAATAACGGGTACTTTACGTGACGACCAATGTACATTTATGATCATATCTCGCTCCGTTCTTCTTAGAATGAGAATATTTCACACAAAAGTCGCAGAGAAGATCAAAACACACATTTTATATTCAATAACTTTTTCCCCGAAAATCGTACTGTTTATGAGATAATGTGGAAAAATATGGTAGAGCCAGAGAAGCCGTACACGACAATACGGCGCATGCGCTTGGCATGTTGGCTACGAGGGCCACACACAATATCCAACACTTATTGCTTTTCCACGGCAACAATGGTTAGGCAAAAGAGCCTCAATGTTACGTCTATACATAATAGTAAGTTGCCTGTCTCTTTGACAACTTATGTCAACCTCTATTTTCTACTTTATTTTTTTGATACTGAAAAACTTATTGAACATAAAGGATGAGTTGGAAACGTAAGTGGGAGAAGCATACTGCATACTGAGTTTTTGAGGGGAATCCTGAAAGAAAGGGACCACTTGGAAGACGGGATGATATTAAAATGGATGGTAAAATAGTCTGGGAGAGCTCGAAGTGGATTAAGCTCGATCAGGAGAAGTAAATGTGACGGGCTGTTTTGAACACGACAATGAACCTTCGGGTTGCATAAAAGGGGGCGTTGCCTATCCGGGGAACTTTCTCAACGAAGACTCTCGTCAATGCAGTGAGGCAGATAGTTAATGAATATTATAAAAAGGAGCCCGAACAGAACACAACGCTTCCTTCCTTCCTTCCTGCATGTATTTCTAATCCGACTTGTATGCCTACTAGTAGTACGCAAGTATTTTTGCTGTTTTCCTTTACTTTTATGAAGAAGTTAATAGACTAAATTTCACGGATTCTCAATTTTTATGACGTATGAAACCCTACTTACTGAACACCCCTCGTAAATGATACTGCGATGGACTCAACGATTTTCTTTCTCAGACCGAAAACATTTAGATCCGTAAGTAAAAGGTGGATCTTAGTGGACCTTACACTTACAGTGAGTGCATATTACACACATGACAGGTTAAGTCACACGTCAGTAGGGTCACTTGTGAGGTTCCATCATGATATGTCCGCATATACGTTCACTTATGCCTCTGTTTGAAGTAACCAATCCAAAATAAATGCAATCAAAATACATCGACAGAATTCATTCGAATGCTCTTGCTTGCGGACAGAAATACTGACACGCAACTGCCGCTCCGATTTGTTTTCCCAAATGCCTCTAAACACAGAATTATGCCCGCTTTAACCACTCTTTGCCAGCATTTAGTAATTTCAACTTTCCCTCTTCGACCCTCAAAAGAATCTTCAGAAGTGGCATGGTAAGGCATGGGCTGGATTCATCTGGCTCAGGATAGAGACAGGTGTTGGGCTATTGTGAATGCGGAAATGAAACTTCGAGTTCCATAAAATGCGGGAAATTTCTTGACTGGCTGAGGACCGGTTAGCTTTCCAAGAAAGACTCTGGTCCATGAAGTTTGGATTGGTTTGGATTTGTTAGGTTACGTTAGGTTACGTTACGTTACGTTACGTTCGGTTTCGTTAAGTTAAGTTACTTTACGTTACGTTACGTTACGTTAGGCTAGGTTAGGCTAGGCTAGGATAGGCTAGGTTAGGTCAGGGTTGGTTAGGCCAGGTTAGGTTAGATCAGGTTAGGTTAGACAGACAGGCAGGCAGGCAGATATATAGATAGGTAGGTAGGTAGGTAGGCAGGCACGTAGGTAAATAGGTAGGTAGGTAGGAAGGTAGGTAGGCAGGCACGTAGGTAAATAGGTAGGTAGGTAGGTATGTATGTAGGTAGGTAGGTAGATAGATAGATAGATAGTAGGTGGATGGATGGATGGATGGATGGATGGGCGGATAGATAGACAGATAGACAGACCCCAAAATTCCAATTTTCGTTCAAATCGGACAGAAGTACGAAAGACCATGTTCATATACGTTTTCACTTGTGATAAGGGTATTAAGGAATGTAGTAGACCAACGAACTCGGCCATCAGCAGTCATTAATACAGTACACGTTCTGGGTTTAGAAGCTGATGGAAAGAACCGTTTACGAGACCAAGAAACAATATACGTTGACGAATGTGTACGACGACTAGTGATACTGGGAATGTAGATATGCAATTTTCTCTTGGATAATCTCATAGAAAGTTCTGGTTTAGAAATGAGAACAGCTCTTTCAGTCAAACTTACCTGAAAGGGTAGGCCTCCTTACGCTTACACCTGAAGACGATAACAGATCCAGTTACCGAAACAGTATGTTGTTTCTGCAATGCTAGACGATGGACAAGTTCCACCAATCGAGTAAACCTAAATGAAAGGTCTTCCACGTGTCAAGTATGTAATAAATTAATGAAAAATATCAAAAATCAGTTCAAGGATAGGACACGTTTCCTCCTCTACTTTCTGTAGAGGTCATGTATTTGCCTTGAACTGGTCTGCAGAATGACTGCCTGCAACTAAGGTCGCATTATGCAAAATTTATATATAAATGCGCACAGCATAGACCTCTACAGCGCTTCCGACCTGGGATTAAATATTCAGTGTCCTTAAACACTTGTAACGCAGATCTCTACTGGGTAAACTGGGGAGTTCTTGTAAATCTCCGACCATGTAACTTTGCAGCAGAATCGTTTGCGCTAGGGAAAATTTTCTTGTCCTATTTCATCCTTTTCTCTTTATTCCGTACTTCACACGAGTATAATAAGGCTTCCTAGAACCCTTGGGGCTTGAATAGGCCTGTACATGGATTGCTTTACCTTTTACAGAAGTATTTCTGTTTATAATATACATGTTGGATGTACGCTTATATTTTCGCACCATTTCCATCTTTGCAGCTGTTCAATAATGATATCTCAGATGTAATTTGTAGGAAGACGCCTATTTATAATCCACATTCGTATAGAATTTCATATTTGTATCTCCAGTAGACCATTAGTGGTATCAAACTGACAGCCAAAGAGGCTATAAATTCAACAAACATTGCACCAAACAAATCTTATTTTTCGAAGACCGTTATCGTGCCTTCTAAAACACTTTGTTGAAGGGAAGACGAGGAAGAAGACGTGAGCAGCTAATGGATGACCTTAAGGAAATTAATTTGAAAGAGGAAGCATCATATCGCACTCTCTGGAGTACTCGCTTTGGAAGGGGTCATTGGCTTCATTTGGGGGGGGGGAACAAATCTCCCCCCAATATTTTTTCCCCCTAAGAATAGTTTTTAAAATTGTGAGTTGAAGAGGGGCAAATAAAACAATGGGATGAGAGTGGGGAAAAGGGGTGTATATGTATTAAGGACTGGTTCAAACCAATCTTCCCCCTCTTTTTTGCACCCCTCCCTACGTATGTTATTAGCCAAGTTACGCCAAAAGAAGAGGCTACGGACCTGTCGTACGACGGACTACATGATAATGGTCTTCCACTCTCTCCGTCCTCTGCTTAATTTCAGTGTACTGAGAACTTAATTGTGTATTGCACAAAATGACGGTCTTCTAGATTCTTACACCGCGTAGGACAATCAGTTTGTTCAGACGTTTCGACAGGAAACTTCCGCCCTGATAAAAGGCATCACGTTGCTCCGAAGCGTCGGAACGTATTATCCTGAGCGGTGTAAGAACCCAGAAGGCCTTCATATGAGTGACAACCGCCTGAAAACCTGACAAGGTATGTAAAGGACACGTCTTTTTGTAACTGTGAAATTGATTAATGTTGAAATGGCTGTGTGTAAAGTTTACGTTGTATTTAGCTCATAACAACGAACTTGAGGAAGAATTCCAAGGCCCAAAAATAATATTTTAACATCTGTCACTGATGTCTTCGACTTATTGATAGCTATTACACTATTCGACGTTGGATATACTGTGAAGGTGACAGGGTTCTCTTAAATACATCAAGAAAGAAGTGAATGTAGCTAGTAAATATTGCGGAAATGAGAAGCATGCGGTGTATCTGAATGTATTAATAAAAAGCAGTTACGGAGGATGCAATGACAAAAGAAAAGCGACGTACTTCGACCATCAAACTGAAAAAGTTGGCACCCTTGAACTAGATTCTTGCAGTTTGCGTTTAACTCTACACTTCCCAGTGTCGTTACAGTCAGCAGCAAATGTCCGTTGTCATTTTTTCCTTCCACTTACATCAGACTATTTTGTTACTTAATTAAAAACAGTCAACCCAAACAAAAGCTGAGCAAAAAATCTGCAACTACGTGAGTTTGCGGAGTGATGCTGTTAGTAGCAGCTAAATGAATTTACTTTCTTGTCTTTGAAAATTACATTGCAAATCCCAGTGGCGCAAGTGACAGTGAGTACTGACACACTTCTCAGATATAATAACAAAGCCTCACAAAAAACTTGCCACGACCTTGTTTCTTGTCATGTCCCAGCTTCTCTTCATGTGACTCGCACCTGTTAAAGACTATACGAGCTCCACCTGTGCCACATAAACATTTAGAACTCTAAATAAAAATAGTTACTGCATGGAAACTTTAAAAATACCCAGGAAATGTAAGTATAATGTAACATTCAGCCGCGTTCGCATAATAATTTTTGCCGTGGAAAAGCAATATACATTAAATAGGCCTTTTATGAGTGTGTGTCTGTATTCTCGCCTCACTTATCCGGCACGCAAAACTCATCTTTTCTACATACCACTGTATTGCCATCTTTGTCCTGTCTGCTTCTACCATATTTTTCAACATTATCTTATAAAAGGCACGATTAAAAAAAAAGAGTACTGAGCATAAAATGGGTTGTGTTTTGACCGAACATCCATTATCTTTGAATAAAATGTGTGGTCTGATTTTCTCTACAACTTCTGTATCAAATATTTCTCATTCTAAGAAGTATTCAGCGAGATGCCATAAATGTACAAAGATCTTCATGTAAAGTACCCGTTATTCTTGTCAGATTTTCATGAAACATGAATTGTCTCTACAGATTATCGAAAAATACTCAAGTATCGACTTTCATGAAAATTCGTCCAGTGGGAGCCAAGTTGTTCCATGCAGACGGACAGACAGACAGACAGACAGACAGACAGACATGATGAAGCTAATAACCGCTTTTCACAATTTTACGAACATGCGTGAAAGCAGTTAAGTTTCTTGAACCATTGTTGCCCAACTTGTTTCGGAAATAATTTTTAACAACTGCTTTCCCTTACTTCACATAAAACTGTAGAGGTCGTTACGGTTGACAACAGCCACTGTACCGACAGAAACTGAGATATACAGCGTGCCCACTTTATCGTTCCCCTGAACATTTGCAGCTGTTACGGAGCTTTACTGCATATAAAGCCTGTATAAGCCAGGAATTAAGAGCTCGTTTTTACCCAGAACTTCATAGAAGATTATCGAAGTTTTCTAAATTCCCGGCGGATGTAGTCTTCCTACGCGACAAAGTGGCAATGCAATGCAAGAAAATGGACATGCTGTATTTTGTCCTCACAAACTTACCTCCATATTCTCCCAACAGTTACAGTTCCTACAAAATTTTAAGCTTCGGCAATTCTGTAAGTTTGGCAATATCAAAATGTGGCTGTCCAGCGTCTGCTTCCGGCTTTAAAAACGCAAAATTCTTAAGAGAACGCGTGTGCCCTGTTTATATGACACTTAATTCCTTGGTCTTCCTTTACAAATTGAACTACAATAATACTATGACATTAATACCCCAAATTGCAACTGGATAAAAAAAGTAAATCGATAAAACTCCTTGGCATTTCCCTCATGCAACTCACGTACCGTTATTCGTTGGCTGAAGTCACGTGGCATTTCTTTCCCACAAGGCGACGGTGTACTGAGACTGTAATCAGTGGCAAACACTTCAGCAGAATTAAACGTACATTAATAATTGACAAACTGAGGCTTGAGGTTCCTACGGTGGTTAATTTTAAGGCTGTATTCTTCTGAGATGTGACACCGTGTGGTTTGGTAGAAAACAACAAACGTTTCGGAGGAACGAAAACTGTAACCACACACATACAAATTATAGAAGGATTTGTATTTATAACCGTTACTAATCCATAGGCCTATTAGGTTACTAATGTTACCTAATATTCGTGACACGAAATCTCAGAAAATGACGTCAACGTCTTTGCTGCCGATCGAACTTGACACTGAAACAGAACCCATAAGAGGAAAACTGTGACGGCCGAGATGGGATTCTTATGGACAGTTGCTGGTTGTACTTTGTGAGATGAAACAAGTACATAGCAACCAAACGCAAATATTTACCACATCTTGCGAAGGTTATACCAAGCTAAACTCGCCGGTTACAGGGATAGTGGACGCCCGGGAAAATGGAGCGGACGTTTGTGATCGGAACAGACCTTCGTGAAAATCATGAAAAAAGTTAAGCATTTTTTCCGGAATCATCACCGGATAGACTTTCGGTTTCCATTAAACGGTCCTTATGTCATTCTGAACTCAAAAGTCCATCATATTGGTACTGATAATATGGCCTTTCAAGTAGGGCTCATGCCAAGTTGACGGTAACTTAAGCGTATCTTTCCTTAAATAAATGCACTTTATGCGACTTCATACTTCACTTGGCCTCAACATTCACTTCTTGTGTGGTTGCAAGTTTATAACTGCAGACGAAACCCACTGGTGTGACGTTAATCACATTGATGTTACTGCTTTATGCATTACAAGTCTCAGATCATCTGCTGTAGCTTTAAAACCCGGCTCTCGATATTGAGAGGCCGAAGTCTTGTGACCTGATCTAAGATATTGCCTTTGCGAAAGCAAATAACAAGCAATACTTCTTTCTTAAACGTAAACCGCATGGCGCTACGTCAAAACATTAAAAAAATATATATGACATTAACCCTTAGGCTACTAATTTCGTATATATATGGAGCTCCTAGTAAAGCCAGAAATGCTAACGTCGTATATATATGGACCTACGTTTGGCAACGCTGAAACAGTCTCTTTCTATTTGCTGCA
>Ga0209629_10003876_pt1 | contig 10902 bp, 10 predicted proteins | sample TergutCu122P5_FD_187286 | JGI IMG/M metagenome (GOLD analysis project Ga0209629, IMG submission 187286) | Cubitermes ugandensis P5 segment gut microbial communities from Kakamega Forest, Kenya - Cu122 P5 (SPAdes) (version 2) | ecosystem: Host-associated > Arthropoda: Insects > Digestive system... | reverse complement strand
CATTCGCTGCCGCCGCCGAGCCGGTATTGGCTGTAGTGGTTTCGCCCGCATTTGAAGCCGATACAACCGTCAGAACCGATACCATAACAATCATTACTAATACCGTCAAAATAATACGCGCGTTCTTTTTAACAGAATTTACATTAAATCTTTTCATAAAATACTATAATCCCCTTTTGTTTTTATATTTTTTTTCCGCAAATTTGCTCGGCTCGAAATTTTTTCCGCCGCCGTCGTAAAATTTGCCGAATATTTCATAATACTCAAGCCTCAGGCACTGTATCCCGACAATCAAACCTTCAAGAGCCATTACGATTATATTGCCTATTATAAGAATCGGTATCCCGAATGTTGACGAAGTCTCCGAAAGAAGCACAACAACGCCCATCATTCCGACATGACCTAAGGCAAAACCCCCGATTCTGATAAACGAAATCGTATTTGTCATAAACCCAAGCACGCTCTCAAAAAGCTCAAAAAGATTGGCTATAAAAAATTCGACGGCATTGTTAGGTATTATTTTAGGCTTGCGTTCTATCAGATTTGCCAGAGGCTCTTTTAAATATATCACAGCAACGCATAACGCTATAATAAATATTATAACCGTGAGCGATATATTAACAGGCGCGAATTTCATCATCACAAGCACAACGGTAACCGCCGACAAATAGAATATAAGACCCGCCAGACCGTTTTGAGAAAACAGAGCCTTTTCAATGTTCTTTTGTTTTATGCCGTTTACTATATTTATTATAATCGCCGCAGACAAAGAAACTATGCCTAAGGCAATGGCGGCAAACAAAATCGTGTTCATGTGGTCCATAACTTTATAGCCGTTTATTACGTTCTCAAGCCCGAACACCGACCCGAAAATAAATCCGAAAACCGCCGACGACAAACCTAAAATACCCGCAATTCTGCCAAGATTTATCCTTTTGAATCTCCATAGCAGAAACCCTCCAAGAGAAACAACCAATCCCTGCCCCAAATCCGCAAACATAATCCCGAAAAACAGCAGATAAGTCAAAGCTAAAAACGGGGTCGGGTCTATTTCTCCGTACGACGGCAGCCCGTACATTTTTACGAACTGTTCAAACGGTCTGACCGCAGGAAAATTTTTAAGCAGCGTCGGAGGCTCTACATACGGAACATCTGACGGCGAATTTACGGGAGAGACTACCATTGACAAAGGCTCAAGCTGTTTTGATAAATTCCCGACGAATTCTTCAGGAATCCAGACAGCCATGCTGAAACTCCATTTTGACCGCACAGCCTTTTTTCTGAGTTCATATATATTGAAAAGCATATAAATCTTTTCGTAATATCTGTCGAGCAGTTTGTTTGTTTCTTTTGTAATGTCAGCCAGTTCGGCGTTCAGTTCCTCAATTATATTTTGTACTCCCGCTATTTCTTTGGCAAGCGCGGCTTTCGCCTTTTCCGGCGTGCCGTGGGCTTTATCTGATATTCTGACCCTCTCGAAATGCTGGAGTGAAAACATAGAGTCCGCTTTCGCGCTTTTTGTGCGCGGGGTTATATATATCCCCCATACTTCTGTTTTTCCGATATGCGACGGGATAAAAAACACATCGTCCATATCCGTCATGCCGTATAAAGTTATAAAATCATATGCTCCGCGCGGCATGTGTCCGAACCTGAACTTGAAAAACTCAAAATTAAAAAGAGCGTCAAGATTAGCCGATATTTCGCCGATATGCTCAAGCTGTCCTATAATTCTCTGATTTTCCATGATAATATTGTTAGCCGCGTTTATTTCTTCTTTATGCGTCCTGAGTTTATCCGCGCTGGTTTTTATCAAATACTGAGCTTCGCGTATATCCACGTCAAGCTCTTTCTCAATTTCATCAAGCGTAACTGTTCCCGCCGCCGCAGTTTCTGTATTTTGGCCTGCGGTATTGGCATAAGCATTAAATTTTTCCGAAAGGTCTATATTTACAACCTGCGCGAGGCTTTCCATGTCCGACACCAAATCTTTATACGGATTGCTCTCGTCTGAGAAAGTCTGTTCTTTAAATTCTTTATAATCGCGTATTACAGACGACGCGTCCTCAATGTGTATATGCGGGTCGTTTACGCACATATACAGAACGGGGGTAAATTGGCTCAGCGAGCCCGATATATTCATTAATTTTAATTTTGTTACAGACAAGCTACATATTCCTCCCTTCCGCCGAAGCCGATGCTGACGGCGTTGAATTTGAAGCCGCCGCGGAAGCAGTATTATTCAGTCCGTATATATATTTTCTTATCTCGTCCTGCGGCATTTTGTATCTGATTCCCTCAATCAAATAAAACAGATTTTTAAGCTCAAACTCTTTAAGCTCAAAATACCGAACGACGATTTCAAATCCCGAATATGATATATCTCTTGATTTATAATATTTGTAAAGATAAGCCTCCATATATGCGGTCATAGAATCATAATCATAAAAAGACTGTTTTTTTGCGTAATATAAATTATTTTCGCAGTACGTAAAAAAGTTTTCTTTGTTATCGGATTTAAGCAAAGCGTCAATGTCGCCCGGCTTCAGCTTGCCGCTTACGGGAACGAGCAGGGTTTTTATTTTTTCGGGAGCGGTTTTAAAATTAAACATCAGCCTCGATATTCTGCTTAAATTTTTGAGGTCGATTTGAGCCTTTATAGCGTCCTGGATTTTTATTTTTGTCTCTTTGTCAAAAGATTCCGCGCCCTCGTATAAAATTTTATAGTATTCGTCGTAAACCGCCGTTTCTATTTCGGTATAATTTTTAGTTATATCTTCGTTTACATATTTTTCAAATATATAGAAGAAATCGCTGTTTTTTATAGCTTTTATAAACTGTTCGGCGGTCGTTATATTTTTCAGGGCTTCAATGTCTATCTTCGGTCTGTTTCTGTAAATAGCCTGCAGTTCAATAATGCCGCCGCTGAAAATATATTCGTCGTTTTCATCGGTCAAAGAGTTTTCTTTAGCATTTCCCCATACATACTCGCGCCATACTTTCAATATATATTCAAGCTCGTATTTAGCCATGAGCAGATTTATAAAATGCCTTTGCTTGCCGTTGGTGAACCTGTACATCTTAAGATAATCGTCCAGCATGCTTTTTTTGATAAAATATTCAAGTTTGCTCCTGTTGATTTTTTTCAAATCAGAGCTGCCGGTAATTTCACCGTAAACCGTTTTATCATGGAGGTAAACGGCAATATCGGACACGTCCTGACACTTTAAAAGATTTTCATAATCTTCCGGTTTCAGAAGTTTTCCGTAAAGGCATCTGCATTTTGCGATTACCGCCTCGTATTCAAAAAGAGGCATATGACAGTTCCTCCTGTCTGTGAATTAGATTATATATTAAATATCTGCGGGGTTTATTATAAAAGAATATATTTTTTCAACCCATGAATCTATATTTTTATCGACTATTTCTTTTAATTTTTCTAATCTCTCATCACGTTCTTTATAAATCTGAGCTATTGTCTCTTCGGCGAATTTTTCTTCGGTATCGCGTACTTTCTCTAATCTTTCCGAAGCCTGTTTTTGATACAGGGCTTTGCGCTCGTCAAGTATTGCCGACGCTTTTGTTGGAAAGTCAGCCTGTTTGCGCTTTGCCTCTTTTATCAATTCCTGCGCTTCGGATTCTATTTCTATAATTTTATTTATTATATGAACGTTTTCCGTAACGTTATCTGAAGTCATAAATCATCGCCTCGTCTCATTTTCATAATTTCTTATTATACATCAACATAAATAAAAAATCAATAGGGAGAATAAACAAATTATTGTAAATAATTATAAGATATTTTTACCATTAATAATTAATTAAGTAAAAATCGTTGAAGTTATTGAAAAAAAATACTTTTTGTGATAATATATTATTCAGGAATTATTATAAAGGTTAAAAGGTAAGCGCGGCGTGATAAAAATATTCGGTAAAATATTTGATGAATTATTTTCCTCCGGCGAGGATAATAAGCCCGTATTTCTCGCAAGTTCGTCGGATATGGGAAAAATGGACGCAGACTGCGTTAAAACTCAAAATATATCTTTCGCCGAACTTATGGAGAAAGCGGCACAATCCGCTTTTGACTGCATTACTCTGAACTGCAAAGATATAAATAAAATTGTTATATTGTGCGGAAACGGAAACAACGGAGGCGACGGATATATTCTTGGGCGGTTGTTTTCAGAAGCCGGTTTTAACGTATGCGTAATAAAAATTTTAAACGCCGGAGATTTATCTGACGAAAAGTTACAGGAAATTTTGTCCGGTTCGGATATAATTATAGACGCGGTGTTCGGGACCGGATTTAAAGGGCAATTAATGGGCGAGGCTCTGCGGGTTATAAAATTTGCAAATCATGCGCAAAGCAAAAAAATCGCGCTCGACGTTCCCTCCGGCGTTGACTGCGATACCGGAACAGCCGCTCAAAATTCTTTTAAAGCGGATTTAACCGTCACGTTTGAGTTTATAAAACGCGGGATGGTTTCTTATCCCGCCGCAGGATTTACGGGCGATGTTGAAGTTGTCTCTATAGGATTTGGCAAAGAAACGCGCGATATTATACTTGATAACTCCGAAAAATCAATTTTATTGACTTATGATTACGTAAAAAAAATGTTTGACTATTGTATTCTTGATAAAAGAAAGTCAAGAAACACAAACAAAGGCGATTTCGGTAAACTGCTTGCGATATGCGGGTCAAAAAATATGACCGGAGCGGCTTATTTTGCCTCAATGGGAGCTTTGCGCACGGGAGTCGGACTGTTATATCTTTCTTCCGAAGAAAAAGCCCTGGATATTTTGCAAACAAAACTTAACGAGCCCGTTTTTATGCCAATAGATTTTTATAATTTTGAAAGTATTATAAAAAGTTTGAATAACGTCGGCGCAAACGCTTTATTAATCGGACCCGGTCTCGGAGTTGAAAACAGCAGTAAAATTATAGATATGCTTAACGATACTTGCGATATTAACATTAAGACAATAATTTTTGACGCTGATGGAATAAACGCGCTGTGCGGGAATATAAATATATTATACGAGTTAAAAGCCGAAAAAATACTCACGCCGCATCCCGGAGAAATGGCTCGTTTATGCAAAGCGGCGGGATTTATCGGAATTGATTCCCCTGCTGACGTTCAGGAGAACAGAATAACTGCCGCGTCTGATTTTGCCCGGAAATATAACTGTACTCTTGTATTAAAGGGCGCAAACACTGTCATAGCCGGAAAAAACGGCGGCATATACATAAATCCTACCGGCAACCCCGGAATGTCAAAGGGCGGCAGCGGCGATATATTGGCGGGCATGATTGCCTCATACTGCGCTCAGGGAGCAGACCCTATAACTTCAGCCTGCATTGCGGTTTATTTTCACAGTCTTGCCGGAGACATTGCCTCCCGAAAATATTCCGAAACCGGTATGCTCCCATCGGATATGCTTAATATAATTGCGGAAATTCAAAAATAAAATATATAAAACAAAGGATTTTTAAATTTAATAAATAATTTTAAAATGGAGTATTTATTTTATGAAATCTTTTGTTAAAATAAAAAATATTATCGTTATTTTTATGTCGTTATTTGTGTGCGTCAGTATTTTTTCATGCTCGGCAAAAAAAGACCCGTCCGTATATGACAGCGAACCTTTGGAGAAAAAATTGTCTATGCCGTATAATATAGAAGGCGTTCTTACTCAGGACGGCGAAAAATACAACGTTGTAATCGAAAACTCCGCAGGCAGTTCAGACGCTCAAAAAATCGAAAACGGAGAATTTAAAGTAAAGTTTATGTCGGGCGACGTTACCGAAGGATTGACGGTTGAATTTTTTGACAGCGGAGTATTTTTATTTTTCGACGATTTAAGATTTAAGACAAACAGCGAGATTTTTACAAATCTCGGAGCTTTGAAAACAGCTCTTGAAACTTTATCCGCGCCGTACGAGGAAAAATATATCACAAACACAAATCCGGTAGAGGGCATAGATATATTGGAAATAGGCGTAACCGCAGACGGCGGCGATATAAGGGCATATGTAAACAGACTTGACGGTTCGATTGTAAGATTAACCGAAAATCTAAACGGCGCAGAAATAATATTAGACGTGAAAAAATTCGAGAACACAATAGAGCCGCTTACAAAAGACGCAGACGCGCAGCCCGACGAAGTTTACGACGTTGTGGACGATTATATTGTTACATAGAAATTTAGAATTATATTAATAAAAGCGGGGTTAAAAAATATGGATAATAACGAAGAAGTTGTATATTTGACGGAAAAAGAAATTGACGAAATATTTAAGTTAGAAACAACAGGAGATGCGATTAATTATATTGAAGATATGCCTGAAAGAAAAAAACAACTTGTTATGAAGTTGTTTAATAAAGAATTAGTTATAAAGCAATGGCAAACAATAGCGGCTGAGAGGTATTGACAAATGGAATATGCTATTATTGCGGGAGTGAATGGCACAGGAAAATCTACGGCATTTTATACAAATAAATTTGAAATAGATAAAAACAGCATTAGAGTAAATTCGGACGAGCTAATACACGATGAATACAGTAATAACTGGCGGGACGAAGCAATTCAAATAAAAGCAGGCAAGGAAATATTAAAACTTGTTCAGGATTGCATATCAAAAAGAGTTAGTTTTAATCAGGAAACAACTTTGTCAGGCAAAAATATTTTACGCACAATAGAGAAAGTAAAAGAAATTGGCTATTGTGTGTCGCTGCATTACGTCGGGTTGGAAAATGTGGATTTAGCTGTTCAAAGAGTGCAAGAACGATTAATAAAAGGCGGTCACGGCATAGACGAAGAAACAATCCGTAAACGCTATATTAAATCGTTTGAAAACCTGAGGGAAATCTTGCCGTTATGCGATAATATAAATATATATGACAATTCACGCAATTTCGATATTATTTTAATGGTAAAAGAGAGAAAAATAAAATACCTGAACGATAATATTCCGTCATATTTTTCAGATATTATTGATTATATAAAAAGTTTATATGATTAAACTAAAGGAACACCAAAATATATGAGTGAAAAAACAGACAGACGAACATGGGTCAAAATCGACCTTGACGCGATTGCGCAAAATGTAAGAATTATAAATAAAATACTGGACGGCAAATCAAAAATTATGGCGATAGTCAAAGCCGACGCTTACGGTCACGGAGCGACGTTTGTCGCGCGCGAACTTGCGAATTGCGGAGTTGACTTTTTCGGCGTTTCGTCGATTGACGAAGCTATGCAGTTGAGAGAAAACGGCATAACCCAGAATATACTGATACTCGGATATACAAATCCCGTTGACGAAAATATAAAAAAACTTATAAAATATAATATAATACAAACCGTTTTTGATTTGGATTACGTCAAAACAATCTCTAAAATCGCCGGAAATTATAACGGGAATATAAAAGTCCACATAAAAATAGATACCGGAATGAACCGTTTAGGATTCAGATATACAAGCAAAAATAAAGATAAAGCTCTTATTCAAAAAATAAAAGAAATCAAACGTCTTGATAATATTGTCTGCGAAGGTATATTTACTCACTTCGCGGTTTCCGACGAAAAAAAATCAAATTTTACCAAAGAACAGTTTGATTTGTTTTGTGAACTTCTGAAATCGCTTGAAAAAGAAAAGATTTTTTTTGACATAAAACACGCGGCAAACAGCGGCGCGACGTTGAATTTCAAAGATATGCACCTGGATTATGTAAGGTGCGGATTGATTTTATACGGGCTTTATCCGTCAAAATCAACGGCATTAGACGCGGAAGCTGAACATATCGGTCTTGTCCCGGCTATGGAACTTAAAACTTTAATATCTCAGATACATACGGTTAAAGAGGGCGAAACGGTGAGTTACGGCAGGACTTATAAACCCGGAAAAGATATTTTATGCGCGACATTGCCAATAGGATACGCAGACGGATTTTCGAGACTGCTGTCAAACTCGGCGAGCGTTATAGTCAGAGGCAAACAAGTTCCCGTAATCGGCAGGGTTTGCATGGACCAAAGCATAATTGACGTTACGGACTGCAAAAACGTCAAAGCAGGCGATATTGTAACGATATTCGGTTACGACGAAAAAAGCGGAGAGCATATTTCAGTCGAGCAGGTTGCGGACATGATGGAGACTATAAACTACGAAGTCGTATGCCTGATTGGGAAGCGCGTGCCAAGAATATTCTATAAAAACGGCGAAGAAATCGGGCATCTCAATTATATAATACCGGACGAACATAATTAAAAAAGCGAGGATATATAATAATGAAAACGAAAAAAAATATTATTTTACTGATGTTGTTTATCTCTGCTCTGATTTTGATTTACTCCTGCGGCAATAAAAACAACGAAACGCCAAACGCGGCAATAACATCAGAAGGCTCAGACAAAACAACAGAAAATTTGAAAGGGGAAGGAACTATTATGCAGACACAACCGCAAACAACAGAAAACAAGCAAAGCAGTAAAAGAACAGTCGCCGCTCCGACAGTGTATAATATAACTGCGCCGGTCGCCGGAAATTATCCGCAGGGATTATTTAAACGCCCGAACGAAAAAGACGTTTCGTTATCTTATTTTACGCAGACGCTTGAATGGATTCCCAAAATCGAGAAAACTTTTGCCAAAGATACGCAGTACACCGCTGTGCTGACACTTGCGCCAATGTCAAAAAATCAAACGTTTGACGGCTTGACGCTTGATAAAGTAAGAGGCTTGCCTGTAAACAACGTATCGGATATATCGTCAAAGATAATTGACGACAGTATGGTAATTACTATTGTATTTGACAAAACCGCAGCCGAAAACGCAGAGCCGGAACTGCTCTTTTATGATGAGTTTGACGGCAATGCGCTTGACGAGACAAAATGGAACGTCTGTCCGAACTGGGACAGGCAGGGACGAAGCACATGGGACGACAGTCTGGTTTCCGTAAACGGCGGCGTTCTCCGGTTAGGCGTTGTACGAGACGAGGCATTGGGCGCTTCAAAAACTTCTAATGAAACGGACGCAAAAAACTGGCTCAGAGCCGGAGCGGTGCGAACCAGAGACGTAAATAACGTCGATATAATTTTTGAAAATTCGTTCGGATATTACGAGGCAAAAATAAAATTCCCGCAAGTAAGAGGATTATGGGGAGCGTTCTGGCTTATGAGCGAGACTCAGGGAATACTTACGGACGAGGGAACAGACGGCACTGAAATAGATATAGTCGAAACTATATACAGCGAGAAAAAACAATATAACTGCGCTCTTCACTGGAACGGGTACGGCGACAAACATAAAGCCGTCGGCAGCGACGCTTCTAAACTCCCGAAAGGCATAAATATATACGACGGCGAGTTTCATACTTTCGCGCTTGACTGGTCGCCGAGCGCATATATATTTTACGTTGACGGCGTTGAATTTTGGCGGTGCGACGGCGGCGCAAACTTTGACAACTGCGGAATCAACCAAAATCCAAACTATATAAAGTTGACCGCCGAGGGCGCGGAGTGGGCGGGTTTGCTGCCGGTTAATTTTACCGAGTGCGAAATGCTTGTGGATTATGTAAGAGTATATAACCAGCCGATGATTAAATAATCTATTCCCCGCGCATACTGCGTATAATTTCGTTCATTTTCGCGTATCTCTGAGGCGAGACATAATCTGTAATCGAATTGCCGCTGCCTATTGCTATGCCAGGCTTGTTTATGAACGGAGTTATGACTTCTTTGACGTAGCTTTCTATATCGATACCCGAAACGTCGCATAATGCGTCGGTGTCAATTCCGCCGAACAAAGCGATTTTATCGCCGTAACGTCTTACCCACTCCGAAAACGGGGCTATAACGTCTTCGTTTGAATGTTTCGCGTCGATTTTCGCGACGTTTATTATATCGTCCATGACCTCAAATATATTGCCGCATGAGTGCAGTAAAAACGGCTTTCCGGTTTTGCGTTTGATTAAACCGATTATCCTCGCGTACTGCGGGATTATATGTTCTCTTATGTCGTCCGGCGCAAGCATGGGCGACATTTTATATCCCAAATCGTCGCCGAATCTGAACACGCAGTACATATCGCCGTATAAGTCCAAGAATTTATCCCAGATATTATACAGCATATCGCCTACTTTTTTAAACAACAATCCAAACAGTTCGGGGTCGTCGCTTCTGATATAGCACAAATCCATAAATCCCGTGACGTCCTGAACGCACTCGAATAATCCGTTGCCCACGCCTCCGACGAGCTTCATGCCCGGATATGCCTGTACGGCTTCCCGCATACATTCAAAATGAAACTTAGAGCCGTCCATATAAATTCCGGGTATTTTATCCCATTCGTATTTGTTGTAATCGCCGCGGTCTTTTATAACGCCGTCTTTATGCCCGCCGAGAGAACCGCTTCCGGGCATAAAGGGCGAGGCGCAAATCTCAAAGCACGCCGCGTCGTAGCCGAGTATTTTAAAGGCTTTATTATAATTTTTATAATATTCTATTGCGTCAAGTCTGCCGTCTCCTGTGTTTCCGAGAGCGATTTCAACTCCCGAAACTTCCGTCATTATTCTGTTTGAGACGACGTGTTCATACATTGGAGTGCGTTTTGGTTTTTGGTTTCTCGCCGCCAAAACTAAATTGTTATAGTCTGGCTCGAACTCTCTTTTTATGTATATGTTCATGGTGGAATGTCTCCTTTATTAATAACATCATATTAATTTTCGTCAATGCCCAAATAATCCGAAAGTTCGGGAACTTCGGTTACTTCTTCATAATCCGAAAAATCCGGGAAATCTATTTTTATATCGTCTCCGAAAACAGCGTTTATTTTCATGCTGCTTTCCAGTTCCCCGTCGTAATATTCGTCGGCGTTGACGCTTAAAGAAATAAGTTCTCC
>Ga0209629_10003874_pt1 | contig 10906 bp, 11 predicted proteins | sample TergutCu122P5_FD_187286 | JGI IMG/M metagenome (GOLD analysis project Ga0209629, IMG submission 187286) | Cubitermes ugandensis P5 segment gut microbial communities from Kakamega Forest, Kenya - Cu122 P5 (SPAdes) (version 2) | ecosystem: Host-associated > Arthropoda: Insects > Digestive system... | reverse complement strand
CTGGCCATTATCTCCGTAACCGTTCAACTTTGGATATAGGTGTTTTGGGTTATATCGGTATAGTTTAACATAAGGAACACCCTCCCGAAGTTTGGCCCTTTCCTCCTGTGACACCCTGTATATATAACTGGAAGATTTTAAATGTGAAAGATATAGAATATATGGAATATTATTGTGGGAAAAGATGGTGTATGTTAAGCTTACCTGGTTAGTTGAGAAAACTGTAAGTGGACTGAATATTTTGCGTGAAGTGTATAGTTGTAATGCTGAAAAATTGATATTGTGAGTTGTGTGAGTGTCCATTGTTTGAAAGGTTTGGTTGGAATAAGGTTCTGTATAGTTTTGGAGTAATGAACCTGAAAATAGTTGAAAGAATTTAATTTTATGGAAAGTATAATGTGACAATATCTAAAGAAAGGACTAATATGTAACAGAAAACATAGGGCGACTTACATATGTTACAGTGTATAGTAAGGTTACGTATGCACTTTCGGATTTGTGTTACAGGCTCTCAAGTAAAGAACCTGAAAAAGAATTGGGAGATTTGAAATATACAAGATACAGAATGTATGTAATATTAATGTGGGGAAAGAAGGTATATGTTAAGCTTACCCAATTAGTTGAGAGAACTGTGAGTGGAGTGAGGTATTACGGGTGAAATGAATAGACTGCTCCATGGAGTAAGTAAGTAGACTCAAAACATGCAACATTTCAGAGTAAGTCATGATGGTGACTGTACTACTATTAAACTACCTTTTGTGATTTTTATCTGAGTAGTTACTATGTGAAGACCATTGTGAGCAAACATAAATGGAAAATTTGACTTCATACTGGTGCCAATGTTTGAGGTATAAGCATTAATACAGCATGCAGTTTGCAACTGACAACTGCGCTCTAATGATACGTTGATGTGACAATTGTACCATGAATGACTCGTGTATAAATGAATCACATTTTAGTCTTGAAATAAGCTTGATATAAAATAAACAGAATTTACTGCTTTGAACTGTGTATATGTTCTTGCATTAACTTCCCTAATACAGAAACTGGTCTTGTAAGAGAACTTGAGAGACAGTACTCAGTGACCAGGGAAAGAATGAATACAAATGTTGGGGTTCAAGTAAGCTGCTTGCTTATCCATGCAACTTGAATTGCACACCACCCCCTCTGTCAACACCAATAACAGAGAACACTAAAGGGATGGAATACAGGCCAGAATACAAGTAAACACTAATGGATGAAAGCAGTGGCATGCAGAGGTGGAGGTAGCTACCAGGTATATGGGTAGGGGGAGAATTCTTTCCCTGAACTGACTTTACTTCTGGTGATGGACATCTCCCATAAACTGAAGGATGCTGTCCACACAAAACAAAAACAGAATCAACAGTTCATGAAATTATATCGTTACAGTACATTTATTAAAATTTAATGATTTATATAAGTATCACATAATGCTTAAATATTACATATGAGGGAATGAGAACAATGAAAGTAACTGCACTGCAACATATAAGGGACATTTTCCAGGACTTCGGTTGTGGTTATAAACAGCCTGGAAATTGTCTGCTTCTGAAACATATTTCTTTAACCAAATCAAGAGATTATGTCCAACATATGTAGAGTATCGGTTCAGTAACATCTTCCACCACAAACCATTTAGGCTTACCATACACACTATACCATTCAATTAAATTTCAATTTATTTTTAACATGCTACACACAAGAGTGGGTCAGAAACAAGTTTACAAGTACTATTATTTTTACGAGGCGTATCCGGGAAGTAAAGATACAAAAGTCTTAAACATGTACAACATTTTTAATTTACAAAAGCGACAGTGCGAATGAATTTCCTGTACATAACTTTATTTTTCAATACAGTCACTGGCACTGTCCGAACATTTATTAAGTCTTGGAACCAGCTTCTGTATCCCCGAGTCATAGAAGTCCGCCACCTGCCCTTTGAACCACATTGTGACTTCTTCTTGCAGCTCATCATCATTGCTTCGATTCAGGAGTGTGGTGAAAACCCCATGTTTCATCTCCACTCACAGTAGAGTCCAGAAACTCATCTCCTTCCTGTGTGTAGTGTGTGAGAAACTTCAGCGCGGAACACCCCTTTCATTTTGTGATAGTCCGTTAATATTTTGGGCACTCAGCGGGTGCACAATTTTCTGTATCCTAATTTTTCTGTCACAGCTTCATAAATTGTTGTCTTAGACACTTCGGAATGATGTGATGCAACTCTCTTATCGTCACATGTCGATTTGCGTGAATTTTTCCTTCAGTTTCCTGAAGAAGGTCATCAGAAATCAAAGATGGCCTACCGCTCCTTTGTTCATCGTGAACATCAGTCCTTCCTTTGGAGAATTCACGGCACCACTTTGTCACATTTTGCCGATTCATAACATTACCATAAACAGCAACAATTTGTTTGTGAATTTCCGCTGGACGTTCACCATTTGTGTTGAGAAATCGTATGATGGAATGCATCTCGCATTTGGCAGGACTTTGGATCGGTGGTGCCATTTCAAACACATCTCATTCAAACAAAGCCGGTTTTACCAGTGTCAAACAAGCATGACTCACAGGTAAAGGATCAAGGTTGACGGCAGTGTTGCCACAATAAGCATAAAAAATTTCCCTATCAGCCTACATGTGATGTATCTTTACTTTCCAGACACGCCTAGTACATACTGAATTCACTGAAAACTCAAATGCTGTTGTCATATATGACAAAGGGTTCCAATGTTCATGGTAAGGAATACGTGCAGGAGCACAGCTGTGGCACTTCAACATCATAACCCACTTGGAAAATCTGTCATACTTGGAAGTCTAAGGAGATGTATTTTGTGGGCTTGGGACATGTCGTCAGTCATTATCCACCGAAAGCTAATGGAAGTGAACAGCAATGATGCCAACACCCAGGCAACAGGTTGCCAAATAATGCAGCACATTTGCATCTGGCAGTGAAAATGTGATGGATGACAAAGCGGATGATAAAGCTCCTCAATGACATGGTCAAAAGGGCACACATTGAGGAAGACAGGTTTGTAACTTCGTGGCATATGGCATTGGACCTTGGTTTATGCTACAGCACTGTGCAACACATGATGGTGGATGTGTTATAATACCTAAAGGTTTGTGCCAAATGGGTGCCTCATGCATTAACTGACAAGAAAGCGGCAAGGATGATGGCCTGTCTAAGTTTCCTGCAATGTTATGCAGTAAAGAAGAAACAACTGTCTGCATCAAGTTGGTACTAGTGACGAAGAATGGATCTATCATTTCACTCCCATCAGCAAGCAATCAAGCATGGAGTGGAAACACTCCACCTAACACAGGTAGAATTTTCAAGTTACACCATATTTGGTAATGCACCATGCTGAAAAGCATATGGTATGCTATTAGGAGAAAACATGTTAGTCTTCTCAGAGATGATGCGATTTTCCTCCATGAGAGTACCTGGCCACACATAGCATAGCAAACTCAGAACCTGCTGCAAAAGTGTGGTCGGGAAACATCAGACCATCCACCATACAGTCCAGATTTGGCACCAAGCAGTTTTCAACTGTCAAGTCACTGTTTCACTTGTGATGAAGATATCAAACATGTTACCATCACATGGCTGACTCAACAGGGACATACGTTCTATGCGTATGGAAAGGACAAACTTATCACATGCTCTGACAAGTACCTCAATTATCTAAGGGGGCTATGAGGAAAAAGTTTACCACTGGCTTCTTCGTTGTGTTTTCTTTGGTCAAATCTTGCCTTTTATTTAGTGTACTATAAACTTACTTTCTGATCCACCTTCATATTGGCCAAAGAATTTAAATGTAACAGATAAGAGCTACATCAAATAGCAAACAGGTTTCACTCAACCTCAGGTCTGGGTGCCATGTACTAACTTATCTCACTGGTGATGCTATCATTCATAGAAACTTCAGCTTTTCCTTTCACTGCCCAAAATGCGCAGTGCGCAAACTTCAATTAAGTTTTTCTGAGTAAACTCACCTTCACAGAAATTCTGTTTTATGCATTTTGTTACATCTACAGATTCCATAAGTCTCATAATAACTTGTCATCTGAGGACTGTTTTGATAATTCTGCAATTAGTTCTCCGAAGTCATCTACATCTGTTTGAGTTTCCATATGACTTGTTTCAGAATTTACTTTGGAAATGGACCAAGATTTCATCATGTAACTAGACTGACTGGAGCATCCTGACAATGCTGTTTGAGTTTCTGTTGAAACAAACACAGAGTCATCCTCCACAAACTGTGGCCATGCCGTCTGAGTTTGAATATTTGCAAATCCAAATTCGGAATAAAAAGCCTCATCACAAGTTTGTGTATACATATTTGTATACAGAAGATGATCAAAAGATGGAAAATCCTCAGTTGTCTGTGTTTCAGTGTTCAAACAAAAAGTAAATGATGGGTCTCCATCATCAGCACAGTCAGTAAGGAAAGACCTGCTAAAATCTAATTCTGTCTGGGTTTCTATACTACAAGACTGATTTACATCAAAAGCAGTTTTATGGTGTTGCATTAGAAAGCTGTCCATTTGTGTGGGTTCATCAGCTAATGCAACCAGATTAGTTTCTATATTTGACCTACATGTAGAAGTTGACAATTCAGGTTCAAATGTAGTAACTTGTGCACTGAAACTGCTGTTTGAATTATCCTCAAAATATCTGTGTAGGTTATTCATTGTTTGAGAACTTGAATGAATGCCACTTGAACTGGCCTCACATGACTCTGATTCATAGAAGGACAAATTCAGATCAGTCTGTGTCACGCTGTGACTTAAAATTTCTTCTTGTTCCATAAGAACAGTCACTGACAACGGACTTGTCTGTGTGCCTGATGAATTTTTCTGGCTGACCAAAAGATCTGGCAGTCTAGCATCAATCCTATGTGTGTATGAACTACAACCGTCAGACAAATTCATTGTAGATGTTGATGAGATATCATTTAAGGAAGTAAAATTAGTGCCCATGTGTGGACACTTTGTAAGAAAATTATTCAGGTGCTGGTTACAAATTTTTGTTTTTGTACCAATATGACCTGCAGTCTGAGTCTCCATACTCTTCCTTTTCTTCTTTGTTGCAATATTTGTTGCCTGTTTTGTAGTTGATTTCTGAGTTCCATGTGGAATTGGAATATCAGCATCTTTCATGGCCTTTCTGAGGATGTAATCACCTACAGTTTGAGTCTGTGCACTGATTTTTGGACGTTTATTTCGTGACACAATCCCTGTCTGAGTCTGAGCTGATGTTCTGCGTTTAGAGGCCCTTTCACATGACTTAAACAGACCAGGTGCTTTCTTTGTTCTTTTATTCACTACTATTTGCCCATCTGTTTGAACTCCTTTATCCACAGCAGTTCTTAAGCTTTTACTGGAGAACTCAGTGAGGGCAACTAAGTGTACTGGAACTGCAACTGCTGTTGGAACTAACTGTAGCTCTCCACAATTACCCGAAATTGTGACTGTCTTTTCTTTGTCAAATGCTGTGCCAGTAAACTGTCTGGAATTAAAATAATTTTAGTAAACAAGGACACATTAAAACAGAAACACAAATGCCACAAAAACTTCAGATTTAGCACATGACACACTAAAAAATTTTATGCTGTCAGTATTGGCATAATGCTCCAAGCATTCTTAACTTTAGCACACAATGCAGGTAAGTGGATGAACTGGCCACTTTGCTCCCCAGGGAAAGAGCCTTGAGCACCTACTGGATAAGAAATAAGGTGGGCTGAAGGAGCAAGTGGCAGAGAGAGAAACAGAAAAAACAGCTACTGCCATTAATCAAAATGACTAAGTGGTATAGGTTTATTTTCCGTGAGAGTCACTCCACACATCAGAGGAACTATTTTCTTTTTTTTCTTCTTTTTTTGGTCAACAATGTGGCAATGTCGGAAATGGAGTAAACAGGCAGACCCCCTTATCCTTCATTGATAAATTATGCGTAGTGTACACTACATTGTACATCACAGTGTAATTTCTCTCTCTCTCGTACTTATGAAGGTCAGGGATTCTGACATTTTAGCCTAATCCTCAAGAGAAAAAGGAGAAATGAAAAAATACAATACCTGTACTGTACAGTATCATGTACAGTTTCAAGGGATGACAGAACAATAAAAATCATGCTTTTCCATTAAAGCGCTGCATAAGCAATGAAAAAACATGTTACTGTTGCACATTTTACAATGAAAATCATACGTACATACATCACCTGTAATAAGAAAATTTTATTTGTTAAAAAATATCTTAGCTTATTGTGGGTATTCACCAACTTCTCCATTCTTCTTGTTACCTTCTGAAACACACACACTGCAATTATGCGGCAACTAATTCAAACAGCAAGAATGCTAGAAACAGAATGCTGGCAAGTTTGCAGGGAAGCATGGGTAAGGGGACAAAGGAAGTCAAGTACTGGGCACATTTGGGCTGCTGGATTTCACAATGTTATGGCCCGTTCTTGCTTGGTGCACATTTTGAAACTTATGAACCGTTTATTACTTTAATTTTCAAAATTTTGGGGGGGCTGCGCTAAACCACAAATGACTGAATCCGCAGATATGGAGGTCCACCTGTATATGTTTGAGAGCACATGATGTGCACTTGTGTATGTTACCTTAACATAGAGATGTATGTACAAGAGCCACCAGCAGAAGGCGAGCAAAATCACACAATTTGAATCATGGTACTGTTCTATTGTGGCACATAGAATGAAAATGGAACAAACAGTACAACAAAAACTGATAGCAACCATGAAAACAAGTCTCCCAGGTTGCCCACAGCTGGCTGCCAATGATGGGGATAGCTGTGAACACCATCACCATATCCCCTGTTTGAAAATCACATCCCATGCAATGGCTGCATCAGTCTGGAAATATGATGGTAGTCACATGGACTGAGGTTTGAAGATTAGGGACGCTGTTTTAACATTCCCCCATGCCAACTCCCCCCCCATTGCCAGAAACACTAACAGTACTGAGTGTGCTGCAACATTATCATGTAGGATGGATGAAATTTTCAACCAGTTTGGATGCTTCTCTCTAACTGCACAACACACATGATACTGCAGAAATGAACTGTAATACTGTACACTGACAATCTATAGGACATGACACACCTGAACACCTTGGTTCTGCATGCCAAAATGATCACCACCTTTGTGGATGACAGATTTTGTCAGACCTCACGTTTTTGTGGTGTATGTGAATGATGCCATTCACAGGACCAGTACCAATTCATAAGCCTGTCATTTTCGAATGAAAATATTTCCAGAGTAACATGTCTTACAGTGCCTGCACTGATTTCTCCTAATTTAAATGATGTGGAACTCATTTGGCAGCAATCAGGCACATTTCTAAGACATATAAAGTTCAGAGCAATATGGACTCACAAATCCCTGTACGCACAGCTAATTCATTCACAATCCTGTACATACGTGGGCAATTCCAAAATCAACCTCCGATTGATTGGTAAAAAGAAACGCATTGTCATAGCACCATAGCGCACGCTCAGTAGTAACAAGTAATGTTTGTTATCGCTGAATGCCTACCCTCATACATTTTCGCTGCGTAGTGTAGGAGTAATTACTGATGAAATATGGACACTATCATCGCTGCTCCCGACAGCTGTGAGGTATGTGCTGTGATTCATTTTCTTCACACAGTAGTACAAAGCACAGCCGAGATTCATCATCGACTGTGTCATGTATACAGTGATAATATTATGAGTGACAGTTGTGTGAGAGATTGGTGCAGACAATTCAGGGATGGGCACACTGTGCATGACGAAGGTGGTCAAGGACGACACTCAATTGTGACTGACGAACTCGTTCATAAAGTCAACCAATGTGTGCGTGGAAAATGTCGTTTCATGATATCGGAACTTTCTGAAGAATTTCCACAAACTTTGAGGGCTACTTTGTATTGAATTGTCACAAACAAAATGGGTTACCATAAGTTCTGTGCACAGTGGGTACCAAAACAACTGACTGACTTTCATAAAACTCAAAGAATGGAGTCAGCCTTGACGTTTCTTCAGCGCTAGTGGGTGGAGGGGGATGAATTTCTTGACAGAATTGTGACTGGTGACAAGGCCTGGGTACAGTTTGTGAATGCAGGCAGCAAAGAGCAGTCTAAACAGTGGATGCACATACATTCCCCCAACAAGCCCAAGAAATTCAAACAAACACTGTCGAACAAAAAAATTATGGCTACAGTATTCTGGGACCATAAGACCTCTGATTCTTCACATGCTACCGGTCTCTGTATGTCATATAATTGGCCGGCAGCAAAGGAGCCTACAATCTCCATGGACGGAGGAGTTCGAATTTAACAGTGATGAAATTGCAACCATCTATTTAAAAAAACATTATTCGCAAACTAATTATCTGCTTTTTCTAAAATTTTAGTACAGAAATCTTAAAACTATATAGATGCAGTAAAATAATTGTCATTACCTCAGTAATTGAGCTTTGTGTGATACAGCTCAAAGCAATCTTCCAAGCAAAGGCCCACATCACATATTTGGCAGCAGTACCCTCAAGTTTTTTTTTTTCCGTGCTTTGAGCACACAACATACCTCCTCTGAGGTTTTGATTTTCCAGTTTTGGGTGCCACTTTTCTCAGAAAATGTCTTTCAGTCAACCGTGGAACTGTGTTGTCGGATGCCTGTCGCCCCCATACACTCCGTGTCTCCGCAGTATGTGCATATTTCATAAACAGACCTTCCACTAGCTGAATTCTATACAAGGGCTGCTGTATATTTCTTCCCAGTGTGCCAACACAATCAGTTGAATGTTCAATCTTTAGCTTCCTTGCTGATTCTGTACTGTTGAAGAAGTTGTCAATCCACAGTGTATGTCCACGACCAAACAAGAGTTCTAAAATATCCAGTACTACAGCTACTGTTTTGGGGGTGTCTGGAGTAATCAGACTTGACTGTAGGACCATTTTTTTGCCTGTATGTACAAGAAAACACCACAAATATCCTGTTCTTGATTCCTATAGTTTGGAAGTTTTTATTCTGAACTATGAAGCCTTTGGTGGCAGGTACTGCTTTATTGACAGAAGCCCCTTCCAGAGTGTCAAGCTTTCATCGATGGCAATGTTTTGGTTTGGTAGATACAGAGTTTGAAACTTTATGTTCAAATGACATCACAGGATAAATTTTGAAAAATATGGGAGGTCCTTGATATGTTGGTAAGCTATCATTATCTATAAAATGCAAAAATTTACAAACCAACTCAAATCTCTCTCTATTAATTACATCAGCAAATCCAGGTGTTGATATTACGCTTCTTTTCGAAAAGTATGACCTGGCTGTTGGTTTCTACACAATGCCCATCAATAAAAACAGACCTAAAACTATGTAAATTTCACTTTCTGTGGCAGGTGTCCATGACCTCACAGATGATGAGAAAAGATTGCCTCGGGCATTCTTGTATTGTTCTGCGCACCTATTAGTTTCTCTGACAATTTGTTGTATGATTTCTTCGTCAAAAAACTCAAAACATTGTACAATGTCACATTTTCTCACCATTTCTAGGTCCAAAATCACAATGGAACACTTCTCTGTGTCCTGTGTAATTGTCCATAGTCTCCCACCTGAAATCTCGATGCAATATTTACTCTTCATCTCCACTGTCACCATTTATAATTGCATCTGCTACAGCTATGTCATCAATTTCATTATCACTACTGCTAACACTGGCACTGCTACTATCACTTAAACTTTCGTCTGAATTGTACACAATTTCCAGCACTTCACTGGGTGTCAGAACTTCCTCTGCCATTGCTATGCCACCAGTGTCACTCCTGAGTCAACACCTGAATGAAGAGGACTGACTGAAAACATGCTGGGCGAATACAGTATGTTCATAGCTACACCCAATGAAAGGCTGAATTATTTTCTGCTTATCTACAAAAGGAACTGACACATAATATCTGTGTTGACTTCAAACTAGCAGCAGGAATGAAGTCCACGCAGCGCTCGAGTTTTTACAGGAAAATATTTCATCTAAAGAACGCAATGTAGCATTTATGAAGGGCTCATTCTCCCACAGCAGAAGACACTTAAGATCGTAGGCTACAAAGATACATTGTTCAGACTGTAGGTTTATTTCTTTCAGTTTGAGTAAAACAGAGAGAACTCTGAGAGTGCACATTTTTGACAGTCAAAGGCGGACTTTTTTTTAAATAAAGAGAAACCACTTGCAATTTGATAGTTCAAAAACTGTGCATGTGACAGGAGATTGAATCCACCTGTGCAGGGGTCTACACTACGCACGGCATCCAGCAACATGTGTGGAATCAGCGTTCTATACCACGTATCCACAACGGCGCTGAAGAGGTAGGGAATGTAAACTCCTCCATCCATAGAGATGGTAGGAGTTTAAATGTCCTCCGTTGCTGAAAGCTTAACCAGCCTATCGGAGGTTGATTTTGGAATTGCCCTCATATAACATTATCTGCTGGTAACATTTAAAGTACATGCCACATATTGGCCAATATATCTAATCCATCTTTGCATTTCGACATTTCTGGCTTTGAAAAACTGCTATGACTTGCAGAGTGACCATTACAAATGCAGTGCATGCTTTAAAATGTACGGAATCCATTCTTTGCATTGCTACAGGGTCCGCCAGCCGAACCTGACGGTTTTACAATAAGTAGTGCATAGTCAATGTTTAAGAAAAAATGGTTTTTATTTGTTTAATAAACACAGGAGATGTTGCAATTTAAGAATACCATATAAATATTTCAAAACATTGTCAGACATGAAAAATAACGTCGTTTAAATGATGACTCTGGTTTTTTATGCACTCGTTCAGCCTCAGAGAGAAGTTGGTGAACACCTGCTCACACATTCGGCGAGGTATGGC
>Ga0209629_10003873_pt1 | contig 10907 bp, 6 predicted proteins | sample TergutCu122P5_FD_187286 | JGI IMG/M metagenome (GOLD analysis project Ga0209629, IMG submission 187286) | Cubitermes ugandensis P5 segment gut microbial communities from Kakamega Forest, Kenya - Cu122 P5 (SPAdes) (version 2) | ecosystem: Host-associated > Arthropoda: Insects > Digestive system >... | reverse complement strand
TTATTCCGGCATTTATCATTTTGATACCACGTTTGCGAACTGCGGTTCGAGCATCGCCTGATAATTTGCGAAAATCCTCTTTTTCTATTCTATCACATTGTTTTTTCATACCACAAAGGTACAAAAAATATCATTATCTACAAAATAATTTTATATTTTTATTGCCGTCCGGTTAATAATAACGTTTATTTTTTAAAGAATGTTGGTCAAAATTGATTTTCAATTTTATAAATTGTAATTTTTCAAGATTATTTTGTATTTTTGTGTGCATAAATATTTAAGTTTAATTTAATATAAAAAATAAAAAAAATGAAAAGTAAATACAAATTTATTATGGCAGCCACAATTACCGGCTTGAACCTTGTTTGTCCCCAAGTTGATGCACAGGGGCTCAAAGATGTGTATAAGGATTTTAAATTTGGTAATATTCTGAACAGTACCACCGTCAATAACAGCAATATGAAAGCGTTGGTACTTACGGAATTTAACAGTATTACTCCTGAAAACGAACTAAAACCCGATGCAACAATGGTTCAAAGCGGTTCTACCAACGAAAACATAAAGGTTCAATTAAACGCCGGCGCAAAAGCAATTCTTCAATTTTGCCAAGACAATAATATTGCATTGCGCGGTCATTGTTTGGTTTGGCACAGTCAAACGCCATCATGGTTTTTCAGGGAAAACTTGACAACCACTGGTGCAATAGTTGATTCGGCAACAATGAATAGGCGTATGGAAAGTTACATAAAAAACATTTTCTCCCTTATTACAAGCAGTTATCCGAATTTGAATCTTTACGCTTACGATGTGGTCAATGAAGCATTTGCCAACGATGGAGGCGGTTTGCGCCCAGCCGGCACCGCTTCGGGGCAATCTCCATGGACGCTGATTTACGGGAACGACGATTTTATCGTAAATGCTTTCACCTATGCTCGAAGATATGCACCATTGGGATGTAAACTTTTTTACAACGACTATAATGAGTACATATCTGCTAAAACTAACGACATGTACAATTTAGCAATGAAACTAAAAGCAGCAAACCTTATTGACGGTATAGGTATGCAATCTCATTTAGACATGGGTTATCCCGATGCGAACCTTTATGGGCAGGCAGTAGCAAAATTCGCATCTACAGGGCTGGAAATTCAAGTTACTGAGATTGATATTACCACAAGCACCGGCGATTTTGTTGCTCAAGGTCTGAAATACAGGGATATTATGACCAAAATTTTAGCTTATAAAAATAATGTTTCGGCTTTTGTAGTTTGGGGCATTCAGGACAATCAGTCGTGGCGTAGTTACGGAAAACCCGTTCTTTTTGATTCCAACGGCAACAAAAAGCCCGCCTATAATGAACTTTATAATCTTGGAAGTAGTACAGGCACCCCAGAAATACAATCCACAAACTCACCGAGAGCGTGGATAACGGGAAATCAATTGAATATTACAGGTGTTTCACAAGGCAAACCATGGTTCGTATACAGTGCAACCGGCATTTTAGTAAGTCGAGGTATCGCAGAAAGTGCAAAATCAACGATTACACTCAATATACCTTCGGGGATCTATTTCTTCAGGGCAGAAAATCATTCTCTAAAAATCGTGAATTAGTCCCTGTTTTGTAGACGAGTATAATAAAACTGATATATTGCAATTTCACTCATATTGTCTGAAAATTCCTTCTTGGAACGGTGTCCAGAGGCAATGGCGCAGTTTTGCTTTGCCGAGTGCGGTGTTTGCCCAAGTGTTGCAGGTAAAAAAGATATTATATCGTCCTTTTGCCTGATAAAAAGCGTCTGAAGTGCCGTAGGTATTTGGCGTTGAAATATTTATAATATTACCGTTTTCGTCTCTTTTAAAATATTTTTGAATATAATCAACCAAAAGTTTGTACTGCTGCTTTGAAATCTGAATTTTCACGCAACTTTCATTTTCAAAAACATTTTTCATAAAAGTGGCGTGCATAGCCGACGGACTCAGCCCAAACGCCGCCTTGAACGCAATCGAAGGTTTTACGTGGTCCCAGTCAGGCACATCAATAAAAAAACCGGCATTGCCCCAACCAATCGCTACAAACTGCTGCACCGAATCTTTGTCTTTGGTATCCGAAAATTTTATCTCTTTGCTCCAGTCAATAATTTCGTTTTTTATCGGCATCACAAAATCGGTGTGCTTGCCGTTTGTAGAAATGCAAATCGCCATTTGCGGCGGCGCATTTTTATCTTCGTCAATTTTTATCCTTGAAAAAATATAATAGCATAAAAAATATAAACCCGTCAGTATCAGCAATATACCGATAACAAACGCCGCTGTTTTTAGAACTTTTTTCATAAATACTTTATAAAATTTTATCGTGTCCTCTGTGGTTCTCTGTGCTTTCTCTGTGGCTCTCTGTGTAAGAAAAAATCACACAGAGTGGCACAGAGGTCTCACAGAGTTACACAGAGTTTGAGATTACGGGTGAAGATGCGCAATGACATTGTATTTTTTACTCAACCTAAATTTATTATATAATAATTTGATTACCAATGTTTTATAAATAGTAAATGGTAAATAGTTAAATTGTAAATTATTTTATTCATAAATCGGATTATTAATTTTACCCATAAACAGCACTACGCCCGTACTTTCTTCCTGAATTACAAACAAAAACGGACGATTTGCCATAAACATTTCAGGAATTGAGGTAGTAAAATTGCCTATTACAGTAACTGCTGCGGCTTCCGTTCCCTGTTCATTTACATCAATATAAGTTTTTTGTTTTACAAGTCCAATATAATTTGGAACATCAGAAATTCCTGAAAAATTGGCTCTGTTATCATCAAACGCAATACCCATTCCTAATTCTGTTAAAATTGGTTTCAATTTGCTTTCCGTATCATAACGCACTTTAAATTTTGGAATAGAAACATCAAACTTTTCACGTAAAGTTCTGTTTTTCAAACAATTATTCCAATAATTTGGCTCGTTAAGAGCGGTAATCATATCGGTAAATGTTTTTCCGCTTTTGGGCAGCAGAAAATTCATCGTAAATGCGCCGTTGCCGTAAGGAATGGTCAAAAGTTGCAGATTTTCGTCTGCAAAATATTGAAAATCATTCTTTTGAGTCATCATTTTTACGGTAATTGGCTCAGTCGGCGTTTTGTAAAAAGTTGTAGAAAAAGTTTTTTCTACATCAAAAGCGAGCGAATCAGCCCAAACGCTCTTGAAATACAGCGCATTAATCAGATACATAACCACGCTTGGGTCAATCGGCGGCTGAAACATATCGTTAATCAAGCCGTTTGTGTTGTCGCTGCACCACTTGTTAAGAATGGCGGCGGCGTTTGGCAAACTGAAATCAAGTTGCTCAACCTGCGCATTGTAATACAGTCGATTCAAATCTATAAACGGCTGTTTTACAGGAAATTCGGGGCGATACCAGATAGAATTTGCGAGCGCAAGTTGTGTATTTGCCGCATCGGTTCTCATAAAGCCCTCGCGAATGGTTTTAAAATACTCATTTACCGCTTCGGGCGCGTAATTTTCCATACCCATAGCGGTCTGAATGGCGGTTTTTGTTTCGCCGTTCGCGCCGTTCCACACCATTGCCAACGCCATATTCAAACTCAATGGCGAAAGTACAACGTTCTCATCATCAGGGTTTTGCGCATTTGCCACAGAAAAAAGTTTCATCGCAAAAGCATTGCCCTGCGCCACCAAAGCCGAATCGCTCGCAATTTTCAGCGGCTCGTCCGGCTTATTAGAATCGCAATCCTCGCAATTCGTCTGATTGCAGGAAACAAACATAATTCCTGCAAAAACTGCTAAAAAGAAAAATTTAAGTGATTTCATTTTTTATTAAATTTTTAATTAATTGATTTTCAAATATTTATTATTTTATTACACCAGATTTATACCTGATTTTTTGTTACTAAACAACCTAAGTAACAGTTTCCTTTCTTTCTCAACCTGATTACCTGATTAATTTAATTTGCTTTTAATCAAGTAATCAGGTTATAGTTTAGATGTAACGCGTTGTTACTCATGTTATTCTGTTTTTTTTATCAGGTAAAAATCAGGTCTATTTTCTTTACTTTAAAGTGTGTAAAAAATTTATTCGCTTTCATAATAATTTATTTTAAATTATTTTTGGAAATACGATGCAAAGTTAGCATAAAATTTTCAATTATACACAAACGTATAAAAATTAGAGTACTTTCATTTTTTATACGCCATATCATTATTTTTTTTTACGAAAACCAACAAAAAGTGGAATAATTGCCTAATAATAGCGTAAAGGTCGGGAATTTTTGTGATGTCTAACTGTTGAAAAAACTGCGACCCAGTTTGTAAAGTGACCAACTGTATTTTTTTGCATAGAAAAGGATTTTTTCATACTTTTGTAAATAAAAAATCAGATGAAAATTATTTCTTATAATGTAAATGGTATCCGTGCGGCTCTTACCAAAGATTTTGCTCAATGGTTAAAAGCGGAAAATCCAGATGTTCTTTGTTTGCAGGAAATAAAAGCGCATCCCGAACAGATTGATATTGCGCTCTTTGCCAAACTTGGCTATACGACTTTTATTCATTCTGCGCAAAAAAAAGGTTACAGCGGCGTTGCCATTTTAACCAAAATTGCCGCCGATAATATTGCTGTCGGTATGGATTCACACACTTTCGACAACGAAGGGCGTGTAATTCGTGCCGATTTTGGCGATATTTCGGTAATGAGCGTGTATGTTCCGAGCGGCTCTTCGGGCGACGAGCGGCTAGAATTTAAAATGCAGTTTTTGGAAGAATTTTTGTCTTTTGTTCAAAAAACGCGACAAACGCTCCCAAATATCGTAATTTGCGGCGATTACAATATTTGCCACAAACCGATTGACATCAATCATCCTGAACGACAAAACGGCGTTTCGGGTTTTCTGCCCGAAGAACGCGAATGGTTAGACAAGTATCAGGCAAGCGGAATGATTGATTCGTTTCGCGTGTTCGACAGCCGCGCCGAGCAATATTCGTGGTGGAGTTATCGCGGTGGAGCGCGTTCGAGAAATGCCGGCTGGCGAATTGATTATCAATGGATTAGCGTACCCCTTTTGCCGCGCCTCAAAGCCGCCGGAATTATGCAGCAAGCATTCCACAGCGACCATTGCCCGGTGTGGGCAATTATTGATGATTAATGGCTAAAAAATAAAATAATTATCTTTGTGGCTGATTTTTTATTAAATAAATAAATATTTAAAATCAAAAAAATATATGCAAAAATCCAAACTCGGACTTGATTTTCAAAAGGTTGCGCACGCAAAAGATATTGCAAAAAATATTGCAAACGGCGTACAAAGTTTTATAGAAAACTACACTACCGTTGCGGTGGAACGGACAATCTGCCGCTTGCTCGGCATTGACGGCGTTGATGAAAACGGAGTGCCGTTGCCAAATATTCTTGTCGGCGAACTCAAAGACAAGGGCGTTTTGGGTGAGGGAATTATGTATTTTCTCGGCAACGCAATGGTAGAAACATCACTTTCGCCGCAGCAAATCGCCGAAAAGGTTGCGGACGAAAATTTTGATATTACAAAATTGCCCGTTCATTCCAAAAAAGAGATTGAAAATGCGCTGCAACCAATTATCAATCAGGCAATTGCACGAATACAAAATAACCGCAAACGCCGCGAGGACTTTATCGCAAATATCGGTGAAGGTACAAAACCGTATCTTTACGTTATCGTTGCCACAGGCAATATTTACGAAGACGTTGTTCAGGCGCAGGCGGCGGCGCGGCAGGGGGCGGACATTATCGCCGTTATTCGTACCACAGGGCAAAGTTTGCTTGATTATGTGCCGTTTGGCGCAACCACAGAGGGCTTTGGCGGAACTTATGCAACACAGGAAAATTTTCGTATTATGCGTGCTGCATTAAACGAGGTCGGCGAGGAAGTCGGACGTTATATTCGCTTGTGCAATTACTGTTCGGGGCTTTGTATGCCCGAAATTGCCGCAATGGGCGCACTCGAAGGGCTTGACGTGATGTTAAATGATGCTCTTTACGGAATTTTGTTTCGCGATATTAACCCGCAGCGCACGCTGATTGACCAGTATTTTAGCCGTATAATCAATGGTTTTGCGGGTGTGATTATTAATACCGGTGAAGATAATTATTTAACAACTGCCGATGCTGTTGAGGCGGCGCACACCGTTTTGGCAAGCGATTTGATTAACGAACAACTTGCTTTTATCGCCGGCATTCCCGAAGAGCAAATGGGTTTGGGACACGCTTTTGAGATGTCGCCCGACCTTGAAAACGGCTTTTTGCTTGAACTTGCGCAGGCACAAATGACGCGCGAAATTTTCCCAAATGCACCGTTAAAATATATGCCGCCGACAAAATTTATGACAGGCAATATTTTCAAAGGACACATTCAGGACGCACTTTTTAACATCATCGGAATTTGGACAAATCAAGGTTTGCAACTGCTTGGAATGCCCACAGAGGCAATTCACACGCCTTTTATGTCGGACAGATTTTTGTCTATTGAGAACGCAAAATATATTTTTAATAATATGAAAAATATTGGAGATGAGGTTGTTTTCAAAGATGGTGGAATTATACAAAATCGTGCCAGGAAAGTGCTTGACGACACAATCTCATTGCTTGAAACGCTTGAAAAAGAGGGACTTTTCAATGCACTTGAAAAAGGTATTTTTGGTGATGTAAAACGTTCAAAAACTGGCGGCAAAGGTCTTGATGGTGTCGCACAAAAAGGCGAAAATTACTTTAACAGTTTTGTTGGGTTAATGAAGAAATAGGTTTTTAAATGAAAATAAATAATTATAAATCAGCGTTTTGGCTGTTGGTTGTGGGGCTTGTTTTTTTTATTTTGGGGAAAATATTTTTTGAAATTTATAATTCATCGCCGCAGAAAGTAGTTGATATTGAGAAGTTTCAGAAAGTTTTTAGCCAAAAGGAAAAGCAGGCACAGCAAACTGTCGCCTTTATGGAAAAAAAAGTTTCCGAAAGTAATACGCTTGATTCTTTGGAAAGCATTGATTTTCAAGGGAATGATATTATTTATTACGTTTATCAAAATAATCGCCTCGTTTTTTGGTCCGACAATTTGATTGCGCCAAGCAATGGTATTGATTTTCAGGCGAATACGACAAATTATATCAAATTACCGAACAATAATTGCGTTTATGTTTGCCGTCAGAGCGGCGATTTGAAATTTGTTGCGCTTATTTTGCTGAAATTTTCATATTCTACTGAAACAGAAATACTTAACAATTATTTTGTGCGCGATTTTCGCACCGACCCCAACGTTTTGATTGTTCAAGGCAGCCACAGCGATAATTATACAATTTCGGGCAGCGAAGGCGAGTATCTTTTCTCTATGCAAATACCTTCGCAGCCCATTTATACTGATTTTTGGCTTAAAATTTCATTTTTTGCATATTTGTTTTTCTTTTTAATATTTTTCACATTTTATGCTCTAATTCCAAAGATTTTCAAATCTAAACAACTTGAGTTTTCAAAATTTTTAATGTTTGCCGCTGCTGTCGGCGCAGTGATGTTTTTCGCGCTTTTCTATCAAATTCCAAAAGGGTTTTTTCTCGGCGCAGCGTTGGTTTTCGAGCAATTTTATGCAAATGAATTTATTTGCAAATTCGGGCATTTTAATATTTTTACATTTTATTGTTTATCAACATTTTACCTGCTTTATCAAGTTGATACTGCTGCAATTTTTAAACGATATAAATTTTCGTTTTTGTTCGGAATTATTGCTTTTTTTGTGTGTTTTGTGCTATTTTCCAATCTTTTACACGGAATTATTTTCCGCTCGGCGGCGCAAATTTCCATACTTCAATTCGATGATTTTTCGTTTTCACGCCTGTGGTTGCACGGGCTTTTTGCGATGTGGGGTTTGGGATTTATCTTTTTGTTTTTCAAGACATTTGCGTGGATTGAAGGCAAACGCAATTTTCTGCTTGCCGCAATAATAAATTTGATTTTTCTATGTATTTTTTGTGTTTATTTAATATTTATTCACAATCAATATTGGCTGCTTTTCTGCATTTCTTACATCGTTTTTCTGACAATGTTTTTGCTGATTTTGCATTATGGTAAAAATTTTAATTTTTATTCTAATGCATTGAATGCCACATTGTTAGTTGTTATGACCGTTTTACTTTCATTAAATATTTTTTACTTTGAAAAACAAGACCGAAAAAATGAATTTCGCAAAATTGCCGAAAAAATTTTAACGCAAAATACCGACCAAACTGTTAATCAAATTTCACAATTAGAAACATTAAATTCGCAGATTGCCGCCGACCAAACGCTGAAAAACCTTGCTGCCGAGCCGAATTTGCTTGATGAGGCAAAACGTTATTTTGAAGAAGAATATTTGACTGATAAATTAAGTAATTACGAATCAGCGATTTACGTTTATAAAAAAAATTCTGTTGATTTAAAAAATTATAAAAATTTGATTAACGAATACGGTACGCAAGTTTCGCAAAGTGCTTTCTATCAAATTTCTGCCCCGCAAAGTACAAATTCTTTTGTCGGTATTTTTCCTTTTTTTAAGAATGATTCACTTTTTTTTGTGATAAATCTTGAGCCGATTCGTAATTTCAGAAGTTACAGTTTCCCTAATTTATTGACTAACAGCGACAACCACGATTTTTCAAATCTAAAAATTGCTACCGCAAAATATTCTGACGGCAACCTAATTTCTTCAACGGGACGGTTTGCCTATCCTGCCACAAGTTATTGGTTATCAAATATTAACGGCGCAGATTCATCATTTTTTTACAATCGGCACGAAAATTTTGTTTTTGCTGCCGCAAATGGCGAAAATAGCGTTGCGGTGGTTACAGATTTGGGAAATCACAAATTTATAAATTATTTTGTGTATTTTTTCTACGAGTTTTTGATTTGTTTTTTGCTTGCGTGGCTGCTTGTTTGGATTATTTCGGCTCTTAATCATAAACAACTGAAACTCAATATTATAACGCGATTTCAATACTTGTTTTTATTACTTTTTCTGTTAAGTTTTGTCGGCGTTTTTTCGCTTTCGTCCGAATTTATTAAAAACCGCTACCGCGAGCGGCAGAACGAGGCAATTAACGAAAAAATGACTTATATTCAAAAAGTTTTGCAGGAAAAATATTTTTATAATTTAACGCTAAATGATTTAGTATCAGGCAGTTTGACAAATGTTTTGCAAGATATTTCTTATACTTTTCAAACCGATATTCATATTTTTGACAATAATGGAATTTTTATCACATCAACGCAACCGATTATTTTCAATAAAAATCTGATTAGCAGGCGAATAGCACCTGAAATTTTATTTTCAAACAAAAGTTCATTTAGCCAAAACCGACAAATTGGAAATTTGAATTATATCGTAAATTATTCCGAATTTCTCAACGGCGATAATTTACAAATTGGATATATTGCTATACCACAATATTTTAGCCAGACCGAAATTGACAACGGAACGGAAAATTTTTTAAAATATATTATTCATATTTATGTAATTGCATTAGTTATTTCGTTGATTTTCAGTAATATAATTCGCAAACAACTTTCAAAACCCCTACTCGACCTCGAAAACAAACTTCGTGCGATGCGGATTGGAAAACGCAATGAAAAAATTGAGTATAAATCGAATGATGAAATTAGCCAACTTGTTGAGCAGTACAATATTACAGTTGATGAACTTGACCGAAGTGCGCAGTTGCTCGCAAAATCGGAACGGCAGTCGGCGTGGAAACTGATGGCGTTGCAAATTGCCCACGAAATAAATAATCCGCTGACCCCGATGAAACTGTCGATTCAGCAACTTCAGCGCACCAAAAAAATGAACGATTCTCAATTTGACGAATATTTTGAAAAATCGACACAAATGCTTGTAGAACAAATAGATAACCTTTCGTATATTGCAAGCACTTTTTCTAATTTTGCAAAATTACCTGAGGCAAAGTTTGAAAAAACAAATTTTAAGCAAGTTATAAATTCTGCTGTTGAATTATTTAAAAATAATGATAAAAATGTGATAATCAATTATTTATTTCCAGAAAAAGATATTTTTGTTTTTGCCGACCCCGAACAGTTGCAGCGGGTTTTTAATAATTTGCTAAAAAATGCAATTCAGGCAATCGCCGACGGGCAGACAGAAAAACTTGTTGAAGTAAAATTACAAAGCATTGACAATAAAGCAGTTGCAACAGTAACCGACAATGGCTGCGGAATTTCGCCGGATATTGCCGACAAACTTTTTGTGCCGTCATTCACAACTAAAAGCGCAGGAATGGGTTTGGGACTTCCGATTTCGAAAAGTATAGTCGAAACCGCCGACGGGACAATCACTTTCAATTCCAAAACAGGCGTAGGAACTACTTTCAGAGTAGAATTTGCAGAAATTATTTAATTTTTTTAAGAATTATTTTTCTATTAAATAAAAAAACGCTACCTTTGCACCCGCAAAAAAACGGCGGGGTAGCTCAGTTGGTTAGAGCGTCGGATTCATAACCCGGAGGTCACGAGTTCAATTCTCGTCCCCGCTACAAACATTGATAATCAGCGTTTTATTAAGTTTTTCTTAATAGTGTCCTCTAAAAGAATAAAAAGTTACAGTATTTCTTTCAAATTTGTAGATGATTCGATGCTCTCTGTTTATTCTTCTATACCAAAATCCTGACAAATTTTCTTTGGTAATGATGCCAAAAATAGTTGGTAATTTGTCAAAAAACATTTTGTAATTTTGTAGCGAAGTTGAAGAGGAAACGTGCTCTGCTGGGGAGCAACTCGCCAGAAATAAACTTCGGGTTACGCAGTAAAAATGGACTGTTCGGATATTTTCCGAACAGTTTTTTATATACTGATAACCCCAATTATGTCTAAAAAAACCTATTTT
>Ga0209629_10003872_pt1 | contig 10910 bp, 9 predicted proteins | sample TergutCu122P5_FD_187286 | JGI IMG/M metagenome (GOLD analysis project Ga0209629, IMG submission 187286) | Cubitermes ugandensis P5 segment gut microbial communities from Kakamega Forest, Kenya - Cu122 P5 (SPAdes) (version 2) | ecosystem: Host-associated > Arthropoda: Insects > Digestive system >... | reverse complement strand
ACCAGTCGCGGGGTGGAGCCGGTTGGGCATACCAGCATCCCCGTGCCACTGGATCCGCTGAATGCTGGTTTCAGCCCGGATGGCACCCGGTTGGCGTTCGTGCATCGAGGCGGCGTGAGTGTCGCAGCCTTGGATGGGTCGGTTGTGTGGTCGGAGGTTGGCGCTTTCGCCTCAGTAGCGTTCAGCGGGGAGGACCAGGTCTGGACTGTGGACTATGTGGGATCGCTTACAGTGAGGGTTCTGGTGCGGTGCTCGCAGACTGGGCGCGTCCTGGCATCGACCACGCTTGACGACCCCATGGGCGCCCGAAATGGAAGATTGTTCGCGTCTCCTCTCGCCGGTAAGGTGTGGTTGGACTTGGGTGATGGCCAAGGCGCTTGCCTGAGCCGAGAGCTGTGGATCGATACCGACGGGGTGCTGCGTCGTGGTCCTTTCCTGCCCCGCGACTGGTTCCCCATCACTACTCACGACGATGGAGGACGGCTCTTGGCGCAGAACGACTTTCTGTCCGGGTTGTCGCTGTGGTCCTATCCTGACATGAAGGCACTCGTCACAAGAACGCCGTGGACCGTGGACGATGTTCCGGGTGTGGAGCCGGAGGACACGGGTCCGTACTACGACATGTGTTTTCTTCCTTCGGTTGGCTTGGCGTCCCCGCACATCCTTGTCCAGGAACAGGAGTCCGAAGCGTGGTACTTGTGCGATGGTGAAACGTTGGCGCCCTTGGAGCGCGTCCGCTTCGACCTTCCGGGCCATCGCGGACGACAGCGCCCCACAGACCCGGCGATGGTGTTTGCTCTGCATGCGAAAGGTGACATCATCGTGGGGCAGGTCGCGGGCCCCGATCCGGCGCTCGCGGTGTTCAGGGCTCAAGACTTCCTCAAGTAGCCTGAGTTGGGTTCGCGCGCAGGCGTGGCGCAACTGGGCCGCCCCACTTGGCTAACGTGTCGATGCTGATTGTTGGCTGACTGAACTGCTGAGGTGTGCTCGATGAGAACCTGGCCGAGAACAGTGCTGTCGCTGGTGGCGGCGTTGGCTCTTGTGGCTGGGCTGCTGGGGGCCACCCAGCGGTCTGCCGGCGACCTCGTTGTCGCAAGCTTCGACGCGTTGGGGAATGTGGTGTCAACGATGGATGCGTTGGCGGGGGTGTCGGCGAATATGTCCGATGCGGATTCCCGGTTGACCAGTGCGGCGGATCAGTTGTCGAATGTGGTGGGTTACACGTATGACGCGGCGAGCCGGGTGACGGTGGAGACGTTGCAGGATGGTTCGACGCGGACCTGTCTCCCGACTACCTGACTGTCCCCAGAGGCCAACTGGCGTCCGCAACAACGGAATCGTCCGGCTCCGGCGCGCCCGCGCGTATGAGATCAACCCACTCGGGGGCGATGACCTCGATCACCTCGAGAACATTGTCGCGCTCCCACCCCTCGTGGGTGAGCGCCCAGCGCGCGAGCAGCCATAGCCCTTCGCGCGCACGATCCCTGCATCGGCCCTGCAAAGCCGGATCGGTCAGCGAAACACCCCGCACAATGTAGAACAACAGGTCCGCGATCCGCCCGCTCCGCCACCCGGGCTGCTCCCCCAGCAGCGCCGCGAGCATGACGGTCACGGTCGGTTCGGCGGCGGAGTAGATGTTGCCCTGGGAGAAGACATACTCCTCAATCCGATTCCACGCGGCGGTGGCTTCGGCGACGTCGGCGCTGGACAGGAGGTCTCGCAGGGCCGCGCCAACGTGGGTGGCGGGCCCCGTCGCCACCTGATAGGCGGACCAATTCACTTCCTCTATCATTCGCCTGGTGATCGAGTTCACGGCCTCAGTCTCCCCACGGCCCATCTGGTGCACCGCGTGTGCCTGGCGCGAACAGTTCACGCGGATAGACCTGACATCCCACGCATACCGTGCCCTCCGCCCATTCCGGCCCAATGGACGCATCCCTTGTGCGCCAACCGAACGGCGTGCTCATCGGAGCGCCTGACTGCGTGGTCTGGATTCGCATTTCCGCATGCACCTCCGTCCGAGTTACCGACCGTCTGGATGTTGCCGTCGGCGCACCGATAGCTAACATACCAAGGACTACTCCGATCCGGGGAGGCTCAGTCGTGGTCGAGTTCGGCCACGATCAGGGAGCGACGATGAGGCGGAAGCCCTTGTCGCTGAATGTGATGTTGCTCCGGGCGTCGACGAGCATGACGCCGGCCCACCAGATGGTGTACCCCGGCGTGTCGAAGGCCTTGTCGGTGCCGGCGGTGTAGCACAGCACCCAGCCGGCGGTGACGCCGATCGGGTCGGTCATGAGGAAAAGCGTGTCGCCACCGACCGCCGCGAGCGCCGGGGCGGCCGTCTCCTGGGTGATGCCGGGGAACCACGACGGACCGCACGTCGCGCCCTTGCCGAGGTTGTCCGGCGACGCGGACTTGTCCGTGATGACGTGAAAGCCCGGGCCGACGAAACCGGATGCCGGCCGGAGCGCTGACTTCCACCGCGACGTGTCGACGGAGACCTCAACCCCGAACATGCGGCCCTCGCCCGGGGTCAGCGCGCCGGACACCGGGTCGATGGCGGGCACCAGCACGGTGGTGGCCTGCTTCACGGTGATCGAGTAGCCGTACGTCGTGTCCGTCATGGTGTAGTCGATGGTGACCAGCCCGTGCGGACCACGGGCACCGCTGTAGGTCGGCGTGGCCGGTCCCGCCAAGGTCGGTGTGTCACCACCGGAGGCCGGCGTGGCGTCACCACCGGAGGCCGGCGTGAGGATCGTGCAGGCGGTCGTGAGCACCGTCGCTGCCACCAGGACGCCGAGCCAGCCCACGAACCGTCTCGCCGGGACGTGTCTCATGTCCCCTCCACATCGTCGTCGGGTGTCCGTCCAGACTACGTGCTTGTCGGGGCCCCGGCGTCTGGCTGGGCTCATCTGGGACGTCCTCGGTGCCCGCTGGACGGTGCGGGTCGTGCAGGATCAGCGTCGGTTGCCGGGTGCGCGTCTCGCTTCGTCCGCGCTGCACTCACGCACCTGACCATCCACCGCCTTCGCCCCACTGCCGGGGCTGGGGCGGCCCCAGTCGTAGGTAGTTTCTGGCGCCGCAGGTCGGACAGAAGACCCATCGCTCGACGGCACATCCGTCATCGTCGAGGATGTCCCCTGCGCGCAGGGTCCCCCTGGAGCAGGCGGGGCAGAGCATCTGCGCGTGTGGATCCTGGGCGAGCCGGATGCCCGCCTCGGCCCAGCCCGCGGACTCAACCGCGCGATCACGCGGGTCGGCTGCGCTGGGCATGCTTCGCGTGACAACCTGGTGCCGGACCTGTCCCGGGCCGTCCCACGGTACGCCGGCTGCGGACAGCACCTGAACAAGCCGGGTGTACCCCACCTGGGTGGACTCGACCGACACCACGCGGCGTCCGCCGACGTAGATCGTCAACCGGGGGCCGGGCAGCATGCGCACCTTCGCACGGGACACGGCGGAGGCGGGGAAGCTCCGGGGCCGGTGGAACAGGCCTCGTACGGTGATGGTGGTGTGATCGACCCGCACCTCCCAGCGGCCCGCATACAGCGCGAACATGACCATCAGCCACGCCAGCACGCCGCACACGATCGCGGCGATGGTGCCCGCGACGTTGCTGGTCGTGAAGCTGAACAGGACGGACAGCACGGCGACGACCCCAATGGCGCCGATGGCAACCGCCAGCACCGCCCCCGCCCAGACGTACCACCGGGGCATCCGGATCGAGAAGCCGTCGGGGCGCATGGCCGCCTCCTGGTGCCACCGGCGCTGCGCCAGGATCGGCGCCCAGACCATGACGCCCAGGAACGTGACCAGCGACAACACCATGGTGAGTCGGGGGTCGTACGTGCCCATGTCAGCGGACCTTCCGTATCCGTGCTTTCCGGGGAGCTTCGTTCTCTCAGTCTAGGTGAGGACAGCCGCCTGGGGAGGGCCGCCAGTTGGCCCGCTAGACTGGAGACATGAGTATGGCCATGCGCGTCGCATTCAGGGGCGGCGGATAACGTGAATGGGTCGGTCTCGCCTGCGAGCATCCGCGATGTTGCGACGTTGGCCGGGGTCTCCCCTGGGACGGTGTCAAAGGTGCTCAACCGCCAACCTGGCATCGCGCAGGCGACTCGTGATCGCGTCTTGGCCGCAAGTCGTTCTCTCGATTACCGCCCGAATGAGATGGTGCGGGGCATCTTTGCCAGGCGGAGTTTCGCGGTCGGCCTCATCACTTCGGACAGCTACGGCCGTTTTAGCGGTCCCATCATGGCGGGCGCCGAAGCGGCGCTGGGGACGAAGAAGCTGTCTGTCTACATGGCCGACACCCACGGCGACCTACGCCGGGAGGCGCAGCAACTTGGCGCCATGCGGGGACGACGCATCGACGGACTCATCGTGACAGGACGCTGCTCGAACGTGCGCCCGTCGGTGGGCCACCGGTTGCCTTTCCCCGTCGTGTACGCTCACACGCCGTCGGATGACCCGACCGACTACTCTGTCATGGTCGATGATGAGGAAGCTGGACGGCTGGCCGCAGAGCACCTGATCGCGATGGGGCGCCGTCGCATCGGCCACATCACGGGCCCCGAGGACTTCGACGCGGTGCAGCGACGTCAGCGTGGCTTTGAAGGCGTCCTCGCACAGCATGACATGCGGCCAGCGGGCAACGTGCTGGCTGGCTTCTGGTGCGAGTCGTGGGGGCGCGAAGCGGTCCACCGTCTACTTGAGGATGCGCCAGACATCGACGCCGTGTACTGCGGGAGTGATCTGTTGGCGCGTGGCGTGCTGGATGGCTTGCGCGAAGCGGGTCGCGCCGTGCCGGAGGATGTCGCTGTTGTCGGGACCGACAACTGGCGCCTCGTGGCTCTGGCTGCGCGGCCCCCATTGACCACGGTCGACCTGCGGCTGGAGGATGTCGGTCGTCGGGCAGCCGAAGTGCTGCTCGCCTCCATCGAGGGCCAGGCAGCTGCCGGCACCGAGATGGTGCCTCCACGTCTTGTGGCCAGGTCATCCTCGGGAGCCGTGATGGATGATGCTGAGTTCCGCACCGCCGGCTCCTACCACGAGAGCTGTATTCACCCGGCACACTGCTCTGACTAGTGCCGTTGAGATCCGTCTGCCCGACTTGCGGTCGACCGGCGCGGCGCGAATGGCCTCAATGCTGGGCGAAGCGGACTCGGGTGGGAACCGCCTTGGCCTGCGTCAGCTCAGCCGGATGGTGTTCCAGGAGATGGGCGGGATCGTCAGGCCAACCGTGCCATCCTCCAGTCGCACCGTCGAGTTCGTCCGGGGCATGAGCGTCGAGTCGTCGTCTGCGCTGGAGGTACGCCCGAAGTCGGCATGGTGGAACGACGTTCCATGGGCGCTGGACACCCCAGCGAAGGCGCGCAGATCGACACGAACCTCGATGGTGTCCGTCTGGGATCTGTTCACGATGAACAGTGCACCCGACCGGTTGGCGTCGTCCCAGGTCGCCACCGCGTCGATCACCGGGACATCGCCGTACGCTGCGGTCTCGTAGTTGGGAACGTCGATGGCCACACGCAGGACATCTCCTGCTGCTAGCCTCGACGCCTGCGCGAATGGATGGTAGATGGTCTGCCGCCACACCCGCCCGTCCGGTTCGGTCACGATCGGGGCGATGACGTTCACCAGTTGCGCGAGCGAAGCGGCGTGAACTCGGTCGGTGTGGCGCAGCAGCGAGATGAGAAGGCTGCCGACGACCACCGCGTCCGCGACGCTGTAGCGGTCCTCGTTGAGGTGCGGCGCGATCGGCCAATCGTCACCGGTCGGCGGTCGCGACGACTCCCGATGCTGGTACCACACGTTCCACTCGTCGAACGAGATGTTCACGTGCTTCGCTAGGCGCTTGGTCGCGCACACGTAGTCCGCGGCGGCGATGATGGACTCCACCATGTGGTCCATATCCACCGCAGAGGCAAGGAATGAGCCGAGGTCGTCGCCCTGCGGACAGTAGTACGAATGGGCCGAGATCAGGTCGACGTGCTCATAGGCCTCCTCGAGCACGATCCGCTCCCACTTCCCAAACGTGTCCATGTGCGAGTTGGAGGATCCGCAGACCACCAGCTCGAGTTCCGGATCCAGCATTCGCATCGCCCGGGCCGTCTCCGCCGCCAACCGGCCGTACTCGTGCGCGGTCTTGTGCCCGATCTGCCATGGTCCGTCCATTTCGTTGCCCAAGCACCACATCCGCACGTTGTACGGCGAGAGCGCGCCGTTCTGGCGCCGAAGATCCGACCACCGGGTACCGCCCGGCGTGTTGCAGTACTCGAGCAGGTCGAGGGCCTCTTGAACGCCCCGGGTCCCAAGGTTGAGCGCGAGCATCGGCTCGGTTCCCGATAGAGCCGTCCAGCGCATAAACTCCCCGACGCCGACGAGGTTCGGCTCTGTGGAGTGCCAAGCCAGATCGCGTCGGACCGGCCGCTGATCGCGTGGGCCGACGCCGTCCTCCCACCGATATCCCGACACGAAGTTGCCGCCCGGATACCGAATGGTGCTGACACCGAGCTCCTTGCACAGGTCGACGACGTCGAGCCGGAACCCGTCGCCATCAGCGGTGGGATGCGCGGGGTCGTGGATGCCCGAGTAGACGCAGCGCCCGATGTGCTCGATGAACGAGCCGAAGGTACGGCGTCGAACCGGACCTATGCGGAAGGCCGGGTCGAGCGAGATGGTCGCGTGAAGCATCAGCAACTCCTCCTTGGTGGGTCGGCTCCGGCACGGCGCATGGGCGGTCGTGCCGATGGGCAGCCTACTGAATGGCGCCCGCGGGCTTGACTTGCCCGGATGGCACGGGAATCGCCACGCCAGGCGTCACGGGCGTTCCGAAGGCCGGCGCCCCGTTCTTCCAGGTGAAAGGCTGCGCAGACATGACACGGTCCCATCCCGAACCGGCACGGCGCGCGGAGTGGTACACCATCCACCACTGCTTACCATCCGGCGACTTGACGAAAGTGCCATGCCCCGGGGAGATGACGTCAGCGTTGCCCTCGAACACCGGCGTAGGCGACTTCTGCCACGCGTCCGGGTTCAGCAGATCGTCGCTTCTCGCCGTGAGCATCCCGTAGCAGTAGTGGTCACCGGCGCTGAAGTTGGCCGAGTACACGAGGAAGACCGCGTCGGCGGTGACAAGCGCCTCCGGTCCCTCATTGGTCGGCCAGTCGGAGGATTCCCATCGATAGTCCGGCGACGAGAGCTTGACGCGTGTGCCGATCAGCTGGGTCGGGCTCGCCATCTCAGCGATGTAGAGGTCCTGGCTGCGACGGAACTCGTCGGGACGTCCCGACCAGACGAAGTAGGCCTTGCCGTGCCACTCGAAGCGCGTGCCGTCGATCGCCCACAGATCGCTCTGGTCGGTGATCTTGCCGAGGTCGTGGTAGGTGCCGAGTGGATCCGAGCCATCACTTTCCAGCACGAACATCCGGTGGTTCCAGTCGGTTTCATCATCGCAGGTGGACGCCGAGTAGTAGATGTACCAGCGGTCGCCGATCGGGTATAGCTCGGGTGCCCACAGCTCCGCACAGTTCGGCCCGTCGAGTGGCCTGCTCCACACCTTGACCCTCTCGCCCGCCCACGCGATGTCCGTCAGGTTGTCCTTGCTCGAGCGGGTCACCCACAGACCGTCGGCCCAACTCTCGGCAAGGTAGTAGTAGCTGTCCTGCTGGATGACGTAGGGGTCGTTCCCGATGTCCTTCATCGGGTTGGTGAACGTGACCGGGGGGGTGGAGCTGCAGGCAGTCAGCCCGGTCAGGGCGCTCGCGATGGCGGTCATGACCACTACCTTTCTGAACATGCCGGTCATCTCATCTCCCTGACCAGCGCGTGCGGGAACCCGCATCCTCGGCGGACAGCGGAGGCAGGTCCGGCAGGCCTTCGGAGACGACGGCGCGGAACCGATCCACCGACGCGTTGTGCTGCCGCCGGAAGATGCCGACATCGTCGGGGACCAGGGTGTAAAGCCCCATGGGCACGGTGTGCTGCTCGACCGGCGTCAACGCCTCCCGGTACTGCCACTCCACGACGTCGAAGAGCGGCCACCAGATGTAGCCCACCACGTTGACGCCTTCCGCACGGAGTCGCCGCATCAGGGCTACTGAGTCGCCGAGCCAATCGATGCGTTCCTGCGGCGTGCCGGCAACGCTGGTCTCCGAGAGCAGCACCGGCACCTGGTACCGATCGCCGTAGCACCGGATGAGTTCCTCCAGAGCATCCGTCCATCCGTTGTGCTGCCGCATCCGGCGGACGCCATTCTCGATGTAGTGCTCTTCCGTGCCCCAGACCGGGTAGTAGTTGATGCCCAGCACGTCAGGCATCGCCGTGTGATCGCGGAGCCATGCCAGCTCGTCTTCGGTGATCCCATGGTCGTCGAGGTAGCTGCGGAGCGGATGATCGTCACCGACACGCCCCGTCACGAGATCCAGTGCAAGGAAACGGCGCTCCTGCAACAGCGCGATGCGGTCCCACCGCTCGGGACCGACCTCCACGTAGCGGAGGCTGGCTTCCACGTGGACGAACGTCGCCGTGCCACTGGTCGCGGCGGTGATCGCCTCCTGGGTTCGCACGATCCCCTCGCACAGTGCGCGCAGGACCTGCAGGTAGCCGTCGTCGCCGTGCAGGTAGGGCGGCCAGAGGCCGATCTCTCCGCACTGCATCGCGTTGATCTGCGGTTCGTTGAGTGGAGTCCACGCGGTCAGCCGGTCACCGTAGCGCTGGGCGAACGCGTACGCGTACTCGGCGAGACGCCGGGGGTAGTCCCGGTTGGCGAATGCGTTGTCCAACCACATCGGCGTGCCATAGTGCATGAGATCGACGACGACCTCGAACCCACGCTCGGCCAGGACGTCGACCACTCGGTCCGACCATTCCCAGGCGTACTCCCCCGGCGCGGGGTTCAGCCTGTACCACGGGAACCCGTAGCGCAGGAGGCGTGCGCCCGTGTGTGCCGCCAGCGTGAGGTCATCGCGCCACTGCACGTAATGCTGGGTCAGCTCGTACTCGTCGAGGCGTCGACGGCCAAGTTGCTCCTGCGGGATGAACGTGTCCTCAATTCCCAGACCGAAGCGGAATCGGCCATCGGCGAACTGGTTGGGCATGGGTGGTCCTTCCTCACCTCGTAGTGCGATCGTCGTGAGTTCTGTCCCGCACGGGTCCTCCGTACTTGACGGCCAACTCGCGGTACCGATCCGCGGCCGCAGTGGGTCGTCGTTCGAGGATGCCGACGCTGTCAGGTACGAGTTCGTACAGCCCCATCGGCTGCAGGTGGGTCTCCGGAGGGGTCAAGGCCTCCCGATAACCCCACTCGAGAAGATCGAGAAAAGGAAACCATGTGTAGCCGACGACCGGGCAGCCCTCGTCGCGCAGCCGCATCAGGCACTCCACCGAAGCATCGAGCCAGGCGACCCTCTCCTCGGGTGTCCCCACCACGCTGGTCTCGGTCACCATGATGGGCACGTCGTATCGCTCAGCGAAGGTGTGGACGAGATCCTCAAGGCCGTCGGTCCAGTCGTTGCGCACGGTGTGCGTCTCGGCGCCGTTGTGCCTCGAGTAGACCTCGGTGGTCCACCCCGGGTAGTAGTTGATGCCGAGCACATCAGGCCGAACCGAATGAAGCTGGAACCACTCGAGATCGGCATCCGTCACGCCATATCGCTCCAGGTAGGGCGGCATCTCGTGGTCGGCCCCGACGCGGCCCGTCACCAGATCAAGCGCCAGGAACCGGCGACGGTCGAGAAGGTCGACGAGGTCGCTGTGATGGTCGCCATCGACGGCGTACCTGAACATGGCCTCGACATGGACGAAGGACATCTCCGGCCTGGCTGCGGCGATCGCCTCCTGACTGAGGACGATTCCGCGGCCCAGCGCACGGATCATCTGCACATAGCCGTCATGGCCGCGAAAATGCGGCGGCCACGCGCCCTCCTCGCCGCACCGAATGGCGTTCACCTGCGGCTCGTTGGCCGGTGTCCACGCGTGCACCCGATCGCCGTACCGCTCGGCGAGCCTGTACGCGTAGTCCGCGACTCGCTCCGGGTAGGACCGGTTGAGGAACCCGTTGTCAAGCCACATCGGAGTGCCATAGTGGATCAGATCCAGGATGACCTCCAGGTCGAGCTCGGCGAGCCGGTCGACCACCCGATCGGCCCAGTCCCAGACGAACACACCGGGAGCCGGGTTCAGCCGGTACCACGGGAACCCATACCGGATCGATGAGGCTCCGACGTTACGGGCCAGGCCGAGGTCCGACTCCCACTGCACATAGTGCTGCGTCAGTTCGTACTCATCCAGCGCCCGCTCCCCGATGCGGACCTGCGGAACGAAGGTGTCCTCGATCCCCACCACGAAACGGAAGGCGCCATCCTGGAACTGCTTCACCCGGGTACGCCTTTCACTTCAGCCCGGTCGACGCGATGCTCTGCACGAAGGTCCTCTGGACGAACAGGAACGCGACCAGCATCGGCAGCATCGCGAGAACCGATCCGGCCATCAGGGGACCGTACTGCCGCACGTGAACCCCGATGAACGACGCGAGGCCGGATGGCAGAGTCGCCAGACTGCCATCCGTGGACATGATCAACGGCCACAGCAGGTCGTTCCAGTTCGCCATGAAGATGAACAGGGCCAACGTCACGATCGCCGGCTTCGACAGCGGCAGCACGACTCGGGCGAAGATACCGAACTCCGATGTGCCGTCCACCCGAGCCGCGTCTTCGAGTTCACGGGGGATGGCCAGGAAGAAGTTGCGCAGCAAGAAGATGCCGAACGCGTCGGTGGCTCGGGGCAGGATGAGGGCAGCGAAGGTGTTCAGCAGCCCCAGGGAGTTCACCAGGTTGTAAACCGGGATCAGCGTGATCTGGCCAGGGATCATGAGCGTGATGAGAATCACCGCGAATATCACACCA
>Ga0209629_10003871_pt1 | contig 10912 bp, 9 predicted proteins | sample TergutCu122P5_FD_187286 | JGI IMG/M metagenome (GOLD analysis project Ga0209629, IMG submission 187286) | Cubitermes ugandensis P5 segment gut microbial communities from Kakamega Forest, Kenya - Cu122 P5 (SPAdes) (version 2) | ecosystem: Host-associated > Arthropoda: Insects > Digestive system >... | reverse complement strand
TAGTTAGTTAGTTAGTTAGTTAGTTAGTTAGTTAGTTAGTTAGTTAGTTAGTTAGTTAGTTAGTTAGTTAGTTAGTTAGTTAGTTAGTTAGTTAGTTAGTTAGTTAGTTAGTTAGCGTCAGAATTATAAAATGCGGGGTTCAGTTCACCTCTTCTTTCAACTTCAACTGAAAATTTATATGAAAAGAACTTAACTTCGTAACATAAGAAAAAGCGTTCGTTTTATTCAAACTCCTGTCGATAACTGATCTAAAGCAGTTCCTCACATTTTTATACATAACTTTCCCGCACTCTTCCTGTATGAGGCTTTCTCCTATTCATCCACCTCCCATATTCTGTATCATGTTTTAAACATTTGTAAGAAACGACGCCCCTACTACAACGGTGTGATATTTTGAAATTTAAATTAGCGCACAACGTTTTTATGTCAGAAGAACATTTTTACGTTGCGATTAGGCCATGAACATATTCAACGGCACAATGGTATACATCTCCCTCTACTCCCCCTTTTCTCTTGTCCACCCCTTTTCCCTGAAACCGATGTGTCAAACCTTTTCCCTCTCCTAGTAGAACTTAACGTGTTTCTTATTAACGTGGAATCATCAGTAAACATTACTAAAAATCTTGTCACATTTAAGATAGATGAACTGCATATTCAGCCACATGAAGTGAAGCAAAAAACGCACAAGAAATTTCTGTTGGAAAAAAAAAAAAGAACTTCAAAAGCGAATAAACCCAAGAGACCTTAGCAAAGAGAGTAATAATAAAACTGAACGTAAGGGAAAAGTGTGTGAAGTACGAGTAAGCAATTTGGTTTTACGACCTCGGCAAAGATTGTGACTGTTAATAACAAAGTAGGTTCAAAGAGAGAAAGCGACAGCCCCAGTTTGTACCTCACAGAGAACACGGTCTGTCTCCCGTTGTAAAGACCAATCGCGTAACTTTAGGTTGAACTTTATATAAGACATTTTTTATTTTTGCCTAGTTTTCAACAAAACGGAAACTTGTAGACAAATTGTAGCCATAGTTCCAAATATAAATTTTCATATAAATTCTTCTGATGAGTGTCACTTTGTTTAATGGCGAGAGACGGATGAGTAGAAACGTCGACTTGTATAAACGCAAAGTACAAGGACTCCCAGTCGCAACGCAAGAATGGCAATTATTTATTGTCAGATGTTCTGCATGTTTCGGTCTTAGAAGGCAATCATCAGATACTTGAATTTGTTGACAATACTGCGAAAATTACGCATAACACCAGAAAATTCATAAGTAAGACTGAGATTCCATTCTTTTGCAAGAATTTGTGAAATTTAAAAACAAAATAATGTTTCTGATTCAATTCTTTCCGAAATATGAATAACTTGTTGCTAAGATATGCTAACAATTCCCTGATTCATATTGGTACTCCTTATTAAAAGCTATGTGTTTTGGTTTTTTAATCTCCGCTCTCTAGACAGAAAAAAGTTGTTAACTTCATATGGTGTTATTGAGTAACATCTTGGATTATTCAAGTTACTGAAAAATGTTCTCTGAGAATTAAAATTGAATAACAAAATGTAAAAAACAACGCTCTAATTAATATCTATTAAAAAGGATTAACACAAAAAATCCTTCAATCCCACAAGATTCCTTTGGTTTCGGCTACGCCGTAAAATGTTTCCGCGTAATTATCAAACTCTGAAATTAAATTCAAAACCCAGAATTAACACTTCTGAATAAACAATTTTTTTTTTTAAATTTGATGAGATACGAGGGTTGGAACTTTAATAGTGGAAACTATTTATTTACAACTGATACAAAATAGATACATATTTCGAAGTTTTACTGTCCTTCACTGTAGTCACCAGCATTGTGTACAACCCGTTGCCAGCGATGCGGAAGTCGTAGGATACCTTTAGCAGCGCCTGTTGTGTTGATAGTTCGAATGGAGCGGTCTACCGCCTGAAGAAGGGCTTAAGCCCTTGTGGCTTCGACTTGATTCCTAAGATGAAGGAACCACTTCGTGGCATTCGTTTCAGAACTATTCCAGAGATTCTTCAGGCGGTAGACCGCTCCATTCAAACTATCAACACAACAGGCGCTGCTAAAGGTATCCTACGATTTCCGCATCGCTGGCAACGGGTTGTACACAATGCTGGTGACTACATTGAAGGACAGTAAAAAAGGTAAAGCAGTCCCGTTACAGGCCTGGAGTGGCCCAGAGGGTTCCAGGAAGTTAAGGTTCCCAGATTTCATGACAACGGCACAGGATGGTGATAAGGTTGTCAGCCTCACGCACTGGCCGCCTTTACCCCCAGGAAATACAACATTGAAGGACAGTAAAACTTCGAAATATGTATCTATTTTGTATCAGTTGTAAATAAATAGTTGCCACTATTAAAGTTCCAACGCTCGTATTTACAATATTGTGATGCATGCAGCAAAACACATGTTTTCGGACGGTAGTATGATGCAATTACAAGGGGTGTAGACGCCGTGCTCAAAGCCAGAGAAGTCCTTTTTGGTAATTGGCTTGAGGGTGGTCGTCTAATGAATCATGCTGTAATACGCCTGTAGTCTGCATTCGTTTTAATACAGCGAATGCAAACGTGTAATAAAGGAATCGAGTGTTTGAAAGCGGAGTAGTTTCATCTGTCTTAGGGCATAGTCTAATGGCATGAACTGGTGTAGGTGCTAATTACCTTTGTGTGTGTTACGCAAAAAGCGACAGGATATTTTCAGTAGCTCTGAGCTATGGAGGCAGACAACAGACCTCGAAAATGTAAACATAAGGGGAAAAAAATTAAGCCCAGCTTCACAAAAACATACGAGAGTATGTTTTTGTGAAACTGCATTTAATGTATGAGAAAACGGTTGTTCACACTGAACATATTTTTAGCCGGTATAACAAATAAGGCGGAAGAGATTCAAGCTCCGGCCGCTTTACCCACCGAAAAAATACATTGTACTTCGATGGGATGTAGCCGCTTTTGGAATAATTGTAGGTTGGATGTATAGGTCTAGGGTTGTGTGGGGTTTAACCTAAAGCATATTCTGTATGCAGCACAAGATATGCTTACTAATACAGCGTAAGGGGGTGAAACAAGGCTGTGTTGCCGATACGCGGTTTGCGTGTAAAGAATCAATTTCCTAGCTCCAGTATCGCAGTCCCTGATCACACACCAACTAGAAACGTGCACAAAATATGTTCTATATTGGAAGCTTAAAGTGTTTAGGAGGTGGGCCAGGCCGACGGCAACTACCTTAGATGTGAGGTGGGCTGAAGTGCAATATGGCGTGGGGGGAGAGATGGTGGCTCGGAAGCGTGGCTAAATGTACAACCATGTTCTAGAAGCAAAGGGCTGTGGTGGAAAGAAATGAAACAGAGTAAAGGCAGAAATAAATGACAAGTAACGTGACCATGAGTAAGGAACATGGTTCAGAATGGGACAAAGAGTTTAATGACGACGATGATGAATGCTGAGAATCTACTCTATAATTTGTTCCAACTTTCTTTGCTCGTAACAGAAAACATGTTTGAAGGCAAGACGAGAATAACTATCATATTTCATGGTTTTTCCTCACAAAGCCAGTAATTAGCGGGTTCATAGACACACTACTTTTAACAAATCCATAACCATGTTTACAGGTACCCGCCACTTAACATTATCCTAAACGGTTAAACGCATTCTACATGGTCAAAGCTATTCCCCCAATCATAATGGTCATCACGTTGTCCTACGAAAAGTCCATAGACTCTTCCAAAGCGAGATTTCTATAGAGTGCGATCTGGCGCTTGCTCTTACAATATCCAGTGTCCTCTCGTGTCTCCTAAATGCCATTCAATAGCTGCTTATGTATTCTTCCTCGTCTTCTCTTCCCTTCTCTCATCCCTTAAATATTTCTTCAGTAACGTGTTTTAGAAGGCAGGTGTTACATACAATGTGTTATCCATTTAGCCTTCCGTCTTTTTATTGTATGTAAGTTGTTCCTATCGCCCTTCATTCTACTACTTCATTGTTTACACGATCCGCCCAACTAATCTTCAACTTCCTTCACAAATTTCAAAACTTTCAGGATATTTCCGATCTACTCTCCGAAGTGTCCAATTTACAGCACTATACACAGCTACACTCCAAACGTAGCATTTCGCTGGTTTTTTCTTAAATTTAAGTCACATTTGTAGGTGAAAGAATCATTTATATAATATCTACTCTTAATAACATCTGAGCTACTTCTAAGTTCGGAAAATAGTTCTTCCAAGCGTGTTTTTAACGACGCTGTTAACTCGACTATCAGCCGCTGATCAATGGATGAAGGAACGAATGAATGAAGAAAGGAAGAAATGTGGAGCGTCAATGGAGTGATATTGACACGGAAAACATAAAGTACATTAAAACAACCTGTTCCAGGGACACTTCGTCCATCACAACTCACCCTTGTGTAGGCCAGGAATCGAAATCGAAACTCTGAGATTAGGGGCGGGCGACAAACTGCCTGACCCACGGCCCCAACCTCGAAATCGGTCTACTCGAACAAACACGAGATTCAACACAGATACTGGCTGCTGCGTGCGGCAGGGATTTAATCCCAATTGAAGTAATTCTCTCATAATATATAATAAACCAGCAGGATGCAACTCTGGCAGTATTGTGTTTATTAACAACTACAAGTATGCTCTACATGTTTCGGACGCCCTTTGCGTCCATCATCAGGAGCACTATAAACTGTAACAGCAGCCACTAGTGTCTGTCATGAGTTGGGAAGGAATAAATCCTGTATAGATGTTCAAGGTCGGTTGCGCAGTGCGCTATATATAACATAATATAATATAATATAATTCTGTCATATAAAGACACATGTCGATAAAAAATAAGTTTTTATTTAACGCTCAGCCTAAGAAATTAAAGTGTCCCATGTAACCACATATTTTATTGTGCAATCTGTATAAGTAATAGCTTCAAAAAGTTCCCAGAGATCGCCGGTATAATTTACAGGAACTGCTATTGTGAATAAGGATATGTACATTAATATCCTTCGTCGCCTTAGGGATGGGGTCAGAAAATAAGAGCCGACAAATGGAGAACCAACAGTTGGTTTTTCTTTCACGAAAATGCCTCAACACACCGTCGGCTGTGAACAAGTATTTCTTATCAAAGAACAATGTGACAACACTGAAACATCCCCTCTACTCTCCTTAATTGGGTCCAGCTGATTTTTACCTCTTCCCTCGGCCGAGATCAGCACTAAAGTGAAGACGCTATCGTCATTCTACAGACTTACTTAAGAATGGGACGGAAGAGCTGAAACGGCTTTCACAAAATGAACTCCAGGAATGTTTCAAACACCTTCACATTTGCTGGTAGAAGTGTACAGTTGCATAAGGGGACTATTTTGAAGGAAATGTAGCTTCAGTGAATGTACTGTTTTGTATTTCTCAGAAATAAAGTGAATCCGGTAACATTTTGAGGCTATCACATTGACGTTTCTTGTTTTACCTTCGAAAAATTCCCAGTTTGTATGTAAAGCTTAGGTAGGTTTCACCCTTTCATAGGCCACAAAGGCCCTTAGGGAGAGTAGAGGTACAGCTATGCTCTATTTTTTACCTTGGCACTTGAAGGGGGTGGGGGGTCAGCGTCAGGACCCGGCCGCACCTTACTCCCAGGAAAGACAAAGACTAGATTATACCCGTTATACAGAAGGCTGTGTGGGACTCAGGGCTGGTCTCGACAGGGGCGGAAAATCTCGCCCCCATCGGGATTCGAACCCGGACCGTCCAGCCCGTAGGCAGTCGCTATACCCACTACGCTACCCGGCCCACACGTAAAGCGTACTCCAGATAAATCGATGATAGACCTTTTTTTAATCACAGAATATATTCCCGGGATGTAACAACATTATTATGGGGTCTTGTTCGCCTTCAAGGTGACACGTCTATTTTACGACTATTCCAGTGTCGAGTAAGAATATATGCAAATAACTAAGTTTTATTCTATTTACATTTTAGCCCTGCATTAGAAGCTACAACTTAGTTTAATCTAGTGCCATGAATTTTAGATGAATGTAGTAATCGAAATTCTTATCATTGTTACTTCGAATTGCAGTTTTCACGCGATCTGTAGCAAGCACTGTTTAGGACCTCTGAAAACAGTGGAATCGGTTATTCAAATCAAATTCCTTGTTCGCGTATTTATTGTAATGTTCTTGGTAAATGCGTCTAAAGATTTGTATTTTAATGACGACGTACAGTCTGGTAGGTGATTATAATGTGACAGGACATCCCCATGCACTTAACTTCAGTTTGTTTATTGACACAAAATAATGTACCGTTAAGTTCTACCGCCACACGGCGTGAAGTATGAGGGAGTGGAGTTACATATCCGCTCATTCTTAATCTCAGCTATAGATAGAGGTGAGAGGTCAGCTTCACGTCCCGACTGTTTTACTGTCGGTATACACCAAATAAAACTAAACCGACTGAGCTATCCCGGACCCATTGATACGAAGACCACTGTAATCTAAACTTTCATTACTCTGAAACCTCAAATTTCTCTATTTATCGCGGGTCTTTCATTCCATCTTATTTCCTGTCTGTTATGTTTTGATACATTCAAAAGTTCCTAACACTTGTTTGAATAAATATCACAATAGCGGTCTAGAAAAGAAGGCCAAGGGCACAATCAGACTCTAACGCCATCGCGAAGATTGCTTTACGAAGGTGAAATTCTCTAAACAAAATAATATTCAATCAGCCAGAACAAAAGACAGGCAACTGTAACGAAAAATGACGAATATTAGGTGCAAATACCCCCGAGTGCGCAGACTGAAGTGTGCGTTTTTGGACCGAATGAAAAGGCCACAACATAAAACCTCCAGCATGGTATAACCTTCGATTAATTCTGCTGTCAGACGTCACAATAATCAGCTCGCATGGATCAGCAAGTCGGACTCTACGAGGGATTATTTGTAGCTGATTTCTTTTTTATTTCACTTTTCCATTGAAAGTTTCTGTTACTGTTTTATTTTCAAGATAATGATAATTGATGTAAGATACATATGACAAATAACAACAATCCGACGTGTAGTGTAACAGTTGACAAATGACGAACGTCACGCTTCATGCGAGACGTTGGCTTGAGACCCGTTACCTCCACTAAGTGATTAAAGTACTGCACATGATTTACAAGATTTTAAAGCAGGGGTGTCTAAGCTTCGGGGACTGAACACTGTTGCACATTAGGTGATTCTAGTTATAAATATGTGACCATTCTCAGAATGTTTAACTTTAAGACGGCGGTGCTGCGCTGTTATTGGACACCTTTAGCAGTGGCCAACCTACCGACGAATGCATTTAGCTCCCACTCCTTCTTCCCCTCTAACCTACATTCCTCCCAACTACCGCTGAGCAACTTTGTCACAAGATTGCTGACGGTGACCTGCAGGGTAATGAAATTAAACTTCATCCTCGATTCCAAATTCCTCTTCGGATGGGGAGCGGCAAATCACAATTTTTCTTTTGTTGAAATGGTTATGATAACAAGTATGGATTATTGTAATGTACTCGACCACTTGCCTTTCCTTTTATTCATTTTACTGCTTTTTTATTGAAGTGTTAATGTGTTCAACAGTGTTTTGTATGTGTAATTCGCATCTCTTCGGCTCTCCACGACATACAAGAAGGGGGCGGGGAGTAAAAATATACTCCCCCAAAACGTACTTAACTATACACAGTATCTGTCAGTCAACTCATAAAATCAACTCATAAAACCAACCTAACATGCATTGGAATATATAAAAACATGCACAAAATCTCCTCCTACATGTTTCGGCACTCGATGGGTGCCGTCATCAAGGGGTCTTAACAATGGTTAAAGCACATCTTTCGAAAATCACCACAATCACACGCTTTTACACTTATTCTTTCACGGTACACGCAACAATAAAACAGTACCTGTCAGTTTTTATCTTACATCAGAAGACAAATCACTCGGCACCCTCTGTTGTATTTGGCAGCGATATAACTGAAAGAAACGTGACATTGATATTTAGGTAGACAGAGAAGTTAAATATTAGGCGAAGGCCCAGCGATGTCACGTTATACATACATTGCGTACTTTGTGGCATAATGTATCCAAATTCAGGTGGTTTATAAATAAACCACCCGAATTTGGATACATTATACCACTAGAATTTTTTCAAGGCAGTGCAAGCAATCCAGTATTTATAAACCTGTAGCGTATTATTTTTTTATTTCTAATGGCAGGTACATTAATTATTTATCATTGATCTATGCGACCAATAAAAGTATAATATTAAAAGTTACATTATAGATACTACATTCAACAAGAAAAAAACATTAAAAACATTCAAAATAAGAACAGAAATTCTAATAATAAGGAGTAGTCACAGAAATAGTAATAGAGAAAGGAAGAATTCAGTTTTCCATCATTTTTGTCCTGGCCTCCCAGTATCGCTCACACTCTGTCCCACTAGATAACGCGGTACATCGTCCTAGATGGTTTCTGTCCGTGGTTTCGTGGAGGCTGCACAGCATGCAGTAGGGGTCGGGACGGATTCCAATGCGGCTTATTATCTACGCCTTGTTTTTTTTTTCTTTTGGCGCCACAGCCCTCAGTGGGCCAGGGCATCCTCATTCACGAGATTTCTAGATCACACACAACGACGCACCACAGTCGGTAGGACTCCTCTGGACGAGTAATCAGCTCGTAGAAGAGACCTCTACCTGACAACACACAACACTCACAACAGACAGACTTACATGCCCCTGGTGGGATTCGAACCCACAATCTCAGCACGCAAGCGGCTGCAGATCTATCTCTTAGATCGCGCGGCCACTGGGATCGGGCTACGCCCTGTTATTTTAATAAAATCCAATACCATAATTTTTGTTTTGTATAATAAATTAGAATTAACCGGCGGCTTTTTTTTATGTACCGAAACACCGCAGTAAAATTGTAGTTCTTGCTATGCAGGTTCCCGAAAGTTAAGACGAGGTTTGTTTTGAGCTTGCTGCAGAGTCTACACAGACCTCGTGGCTGACGAGAAGAAAGTCTTGTCCTTGCCGAGAATTGAACCCCGCTTTCAGTTAAAGGGACTAATCAAACACATTTATGAACTAGCAATGAAAACGACTTTTGAAAATTCTGACCGGACCTACACAGAAAGTTAGTTGGATCAGCCAGCATCTCCCTCAGTCTCCAGAAACTAACAAATGTCTCACGTCCCGTTTACCGATAGTTGGTCATTACTTACCACTCTCACGGCCCAATGACTTGGAACGACTGCTGCCGCTACAACGACGCCCTGTACTATCGATAATCGATCTACATCCCAACCAGACTCATCGACTCTTGACTCTCGACTGACCTGACCGCAGTCAGTCCCTCTGTACTTGCATCTTGTGGTATTATACTAATACATAGTTGTGTTCACTATCAGTATTATGGGCAGAGCGAGGGAATAAGGCATGCAGACAGAATTCCAGGCAGGCAGGCTCAAGGGACGATACAACGATACAGACGTCAGCAATCTACGAACTATAATATCAAAATTGATACAAAATGTAATTTTAGAGTCTTGGTATATGACCAACGTGACGCACAATTCTTTTCTATGTATTTATTTATATTTTTAACTCTGTACATGTTTCGAGCACATCGTGCTCATCATCAGGAGAGGCAAATTGTGTCAATACAGCCTCTGGTAGCTGTCACTCTGTGTCGGTGGCTGTGTTCATTTGCGACCTGCACACGACACAGCCACCGACACAGAGTGACAGCTACCAGATGTTGCATTGACACAATCTGTCTCTCCTGATGATGAGCACGATGTGCTCAAAACATGTAGAGAGTTAAAAATATAAATAAATACATAGAAAAGAATTGTGCGTCACGTTGGTCATTTACCAAGGATCATGACATGATGCACGGTCAACAAAATGTAAAATATGTAATTTTAGAGTGTTGTATGGGTTTGACTAAAACAAAACAGCATATAACGAGGGGCCGTATTAAGCGCCGTAACGAAGCTCTGTGTTTCGCAACAAAGAACGTCCCTCTCAACAGCTGAGTTTCTAAAGGAAAACTGATCTCCGTGGAGTCAAATGGAGAGGTAAATGTGCTCCTGTTCCTGAGCACCTTGATAAGAAGAACATCAGATGGAAATCACCAGTTCTGCGTTTTGGCAGTGCTGCCCTTTCGAGAAAGGCCCCTGCACGAGGCTAAGCGTGATGAGAAGAAAAATATTCTGCCTCTTTTCAGAGATGAAACCTGGCCTGCCAAATCATGTGAGATCAAGACCACTTTACACTACAGGCACAGTATTTTAATAACCTCTATCTTTGATGCATCTGCAGTCTAATAGACTGCTACACTCTCGTGCTCAGTGCAGATCACATTATAGAATATAACACTAATTAATCCCAATAATTAAGCCTGATATACATACGTCAGAATAAACACTTACTGTTAACAAATAACAACAGTGCCGTCCCAGTGGACGTGCCGTCTAAGTCTTAGATCTGGCACTACTCAGTTGCTGGGATCGCGGGTTCGAATCCCGCCGAGGCCATGAATGTTCGTATCTTGCATTTGTTGTATGTTGAGTAGGTAGCAGCCTTTGCGACGAGCTCATAACTCGTTCAGAGTGATCCTAAATAGTGCGCGTGTCTTGTCATGCATAATCTAAAAACCTCACCAATGAAGTGACCTAGGCTCGATTTGGGCCGTTGCATCACAGAATAAAATAGAACAACAGTAACCACGTACACTCGTGTCAACAAAAGTCCATCGGCCTGAAATTTTCTAAGTCCCAAACCGGAAGTGACGTGCGGTACAGTTGCCATCATAATTCGAGTCGTTTTACTTTCCCCATATTTGAGCATTCGTGCCGTTTCTCTGTCCTCCATTCAT